>Ga0315285_10006787_pt1 | contig 11805 bp, 8 predicted proteins | sample YL17G09_36_MG_FD_203698 | JGI IMG/M metagenome (GOLD analysis project Ga0315285, IMG submission 203698) | Sediment microbial communities from Yellowstone Lake, YNP, Wyoming, USA - YL17G09_36 | ecosystem: Environmental > Aquatic > Freshwater > Lake > Sediment | place: USA: Wyoming | collected... | reverse complement strand
TTTCCGTATAGAGAAGGTGCAATAACCGCTGCCCCCGAAACTCCTTTCCAATTACTTCAAATCCCAACCTTTGGTAGAACTGCTTCGCGCGATCGGAAGAAGTCCTTACCCAGCAACTCTGATACCCCGCTTGACGGAGTCTCTCTATTCCATCCTGAACAAGGCGACTTCCGATTCCGGTGCTCTGATAACGGGGATCAGTCGCCATCAAATAGAGTTCGGGCTGCCGTTCGAGATGGTCGACCTGTGTGGTTAACACTATATTGCTGCGCATCGCTGCGATGACTTGCAAGAGGACTGAAGGATCGCTAAGGAGTTTCCGAAGAATTGAGAGACCGATAGAGATTTTGTGTGATGTGATGTCTTCAACGAACTTCCCACTGTTGTATGCGAAGACAACATATGAATTCAAAGAGCACTCATCTTCATCCACAAGGAGCAGCGCGTTTGAGGATGTCAAAACGGATGGATAGAACCTCTTCTCAAGAAACACCCTCCCGAGTCTTGGGAGCAGGTCTCCTTGCAACGACGCCAAATGTATCTCAGCCAATCGACTTATGTCATTTGCAGTTCCTTCTCGTATCACTTCCTCGACACCTCCAGATGGACTTCGCGTATCTTCCTAGCGACCTCCGCTGCCATCTTGCGGTCTCCCCAGACGGGCAAGTTTATCGTGGTCCGAGCAAAGCCAGCAGCGACCGGGAATCGCTCTGGTTTGTTCATCCCGTAGGCCGGCAACTCCGGGATGCTGTACTCGATGAGTTGACCAAGTTGAAGTCCTTTGGTCAAGCACTGTCGTAACCACCGTGTGCGGTCTGGCACGCGCACTACAAAATGAGAATAGGTGGCACCCTCAACATCGGGGGGTAAATGAAATTCCTCCATCTGCAGATTTTTGAAATAGAATGCTGCGGTCTCGCGGCGTCTCCGCACTATATCATCATAGCGCTGAAGATTTGCAGAACCTACCCTTGCCTCCAATGAAGTGATACCGGCGAGGTAATCTGCAGGCATGTCTACGCAGTTTGCATCGTAGTAATCGGTAAATCGTTTCAGGAAACCGGCCCGCTCCATTGTAATCACAGCGCCATACGCCCATTCTGTAAAGGCGAGGTAAACAGCCATAAGGTATAAGCAACGCCTGAAAGACTTGGTCCAGGTGGCCAGTGTCACTCGCTCATCCCTCAAACGACGAAGGCTGACGTATAATCTCTCATCATCAGTAGTCACCATTCCGCCGAAAATGGAAGTAATCACCTTACTGATGTTCAATCCATAGACGGCAGCAACCCCAGCCTTCCGCACAGCTCTCCCTTTCCATTCGGCTCCAAAGCAATGTGCGCAGTCTTGTATGATTGGTATCCGGTCGTTCAGACGTTCTCTGATCTCATCAAGTATATCGAGATCGCACGGATAGCCGAAAATGGATGTGGCAACTATGGCCCCAGTATTCCGGGTCACGACATCGGGGATTCTCCCCAGATCCATATTGAAGTCCGACAGTTGAGAGTCGACGAAAACTGGTCGATTGCCGCTGTACACAACGGCGTGTGGAACAACGACACACGTATAGGCTGGAACAATCACCTCTTTCTCTCTGATACCCAAGACCTCCAACAGGAGCAGCAATCCGGTTCTACCATACGGAAATGCAACTGCAAATCGCGAATCCATCTTTGCAGCAAATGACGCTTCAAAATCTTCGATGTCCCGCGACGAAGAAAATCGAAGTGCAGCCACCAATTCTTCATGGCCAAGAGCGGGTTTGAGTCTCGGTATCACGCCTCCCCCCGTTGCCAATAGCCTGCACTCGCCATATGTATTGACCGAAAGTTTTCTGCGGAGTGTAATGTGAGTGTTGCTCTGCCCTCACCAAGCAATGTGTCGCTGACGACGAGTTGACCGTTTTTTTCCCATCGAATCTCCCTCTTCACGCGCGCCTTGCCGCGGCGCTTTCGCGTGATGAGCATCCAGACCAGAAGTTTCTTGATGATCCGGTTCACAACACCAATCCTCATGAATGTAAGACTCATGATCCGCAACGCGAGAAAACGAAACGGCGTCGTAAGCTCCTGGTTCATTTTCGTGAGCGGTGATTCAATCACCATTTGGTCGCCTTCAACGATGACTTTCGGACTGTCGCACCACGCCTGGGTGCTCAGTCTCGAATGGTGTCGCTCCTCGACAACAGTTCCTGCATTCCATGTCATCTTCTTGCGTGAGCGGTCGTAGTGTGCGACAACCCCTCCCTTGGCGAAAGAAACTATCGTATAGAACAACTTACCGCTCCTCACGTGAAGCCCGCCCTGAGGGAAATCCTTCGACCACTCGTCACATCGGAGACACGGTAAAACCGGGAGATGACCTTTTCTGGCCTTCCTGCTGACTTCGCCCTGCACAGCGGCCCACGCGTACGCGTTGAACATCGGAACGACGTTCTGCGGATCCATCGCTACTAACGACACGACTGTTTTTTCCGCGACTGACTCGCCCATGAATTGATCAAGCGCGGCTGCCTCTCCTATCTCCTGAGCCAAGAAACGAACACCCGCCGGATAGTAGAACCGCGTATTCCTGCTGCCGTAAAGACCGCCAAATGATCCGTCCGGATGGGCAAAATGCCAAAGGAATTGGATCGAGCGTTCCAGAGATTCCTGTAGACCAAGGTCCGGTCTCATCCGATGCAGGTCGGCGAGGTAATATGTGCAAAGGGTCTGATAGCCTGGATCGGGACCTTCGTACTCCCGATACCATCCCTCAGAGCACTGGTGTTGCAGGATCCGGTCCAGAAACTTGCGGCCATTGTTCTCGACTCTTTCGGAAGTGAGAGATGACCATTTGAACAATGCCGCTGCAGCAGTCGCGAGATGGTTTGAAATCAAAGCGTGCGATTCATCGGCGTCTCGCAAAAATGAGATCATGGGTTTCACAATTTGCAGGTACTGCTCTTTCTTGCGAATGCCGATTTGGCCGTCGAGGATCTCAATTGCGGTCAACAGGTCGTACGCGACCAACGCGGTAACACAGAACGATGATTCGTGGGGGAAGGCTTCTTCAACACTGCCATTCGCGCGCCGAATGGAATCCGCCCCCCGAAAAATACTGTCGATTTTTCCCTCACAACATGATACAAACTCAGGTAGGAGAAGATCAGCTCGAAGCAGCCGCGCAAGTCCGTTGACGATGCCCTGGAATGTCCCATTGGGGAAATCGATCAGCTTCCATGCCCAGTAATACCTATCGCCAACTCCGTACGTCCGACTAAAGGGATCACTGTCGTAGAATCCCAGAAGCTGTGGAAGGACCTGATGGATTTGATCAAGATACGGGTTCACGGAATTACTCGCAGCAGATGTTCGAAACCTTCTTTCCAGCCGTAATCACTGCTCAGCACATGCTGATGCCAGAGAACAGTCGCAGTACCCCGGACCTGTTTCACCTCATCGATGAGTCCCTCCATTCTTCTGTGTCGCGTTTCAGTATCCATGGTCTGATAGTCGTAGAGTTGCGAGTCCATAAGGATGAGCGGAAGGCTCTCGATATCGTGACGTCTCTGCTGACCGTAGAACCACGGCCTGATACTCAGAGCGGCGCTGTTACGAAATCCCGATCGATCATTGAAGCCCAGGGTGCTATCAATCTTTAATCCTGCAACGGATTGAGCCAGCCAGGTTTCCGCCCAGGAGAACCTCAACCAGTGTTGCCGACATGTCGCCACAGGGAATTGCAGTGATTCCTCCAGTTGCTTCCTCTCTTCGCTCATGAGCCCGGGATCGTGCCAGGCCCGAAAAGACTGATGAAGCCCAATGGTGTGGCCTTGTTCGTTGAGCCTACGGAGTGTTGAAATCAAACGTCCGTTCGCAGCAATCGTGTAAGCCGGATCAAACACGAGACGCTCGAACATCCCCCTGACTGTCCTGGTACCAGAAAAAATATAATAGTGACTCTTTACCTGACGATCGGCCTCCATTTTTTCGAGCAGCGGAAAACACCAGTAATCACCCTTTGTGAAGGGGAACACCACGACTTCTTTCAGTTTGCGGCGGGCTGTGGCAAAATCCCCACCCAGGAAATATCGAACGGAGTTGAATGAATGAAAAGCTCCGGCTTTCACCCGAAGCGCAAGGCTTTTGCCGATGGCGTCAAGATCATGCGTGATCTTGATTTCAGCCCGCGGCAACTCGCCGAAGAGCTGTTCTTCGTTCTTCCCGCAATTTCTCGCGGCCCAACGTCGAAGAAAAAGGAAGGCACGGTTGACCCATGCCCTATCCCATATCCGTGAGTCAAAGCCTTTCAAGCGCAGTGAATAGGAGTGGACCGGTCCCGCTTTTCTTTCCCACACGTATTCATCCCAGCACGTTACCATCAGAAACACCGCTTGCCACCAGTCCACGAATGCATAGCCGACTTCTCCATGATTCAAGGATCGATCGAAGCAATGCTGAGGGGCGAGCAGGCTTCCATTGACTCCCAGATCGCTCGCCCACTCCGGCAACCGGACTTCGCAATAGGTCAGCGGCGATGACTGTGGCCAAGGCAGATTTGTAATTGGCAGTCGGATCAGATTCTCTTCTCCCGACCGCCAATATCGTCTCCCGCACTCCGTCACGTATGCTAAGAGCTGGTCACGAGCGGGAAACATGATCACCATCAATGAAGGATTGATACCACAGCTCGAGGCACAAGGCGCCCCAGATTTGACGTCCAAACTGTCCCTCGGTGTCGAGCAAGGATTCAAGCGCTTTGGGCTTGAACAGCCCGCGTTTCCGCGACCGCTCAGACAACAAGGTATCATGTACATACTCTCTCACCGGCCCACCTTGCAGCCACTCTTTGAGCGGCACGGGGAAGCCCATCTTGTCTTTCCGCTGAAGCACTTGCTTCGGGACAATATTCCTGCCTGCCTGTTTAATAATGTACTTCGTCTCTCCCCCCTGGAACTTAATCGCCGGCGGAATCGTCGTTACCAGTTCAACGATCCTTCTATCAAGAAGAGGGACCCGCGACTCAAGGGAAACGGCCATGCTCACCCGATCCTCTACCTGCAGCAACGCGGGCAGCAAAGTCTTCAAGTCGAAGTGCGTCATTTTGTTAAAGTACGACTTTGTTTGCGGGTGATGGAAGATCAACCGAAATTCTTCGAAAATCTGCTCCTGATTCCTGCTACGCAAAACTTCCTCGCTAAGTATCTCATGGAGATCATGGGTACGATCGATAAGTCGATAGTAACGCTCATCCATCGGCCGGAACAAGCCATCTTGCCAGAACGACTGCATCATCGGTTGATAGGATCGAAGGATTGACAGGTTTGGTATGATCGACGACAGCGTAACAACATGTTTTCCTTCTTCTTGCGTGCCATAAATCGCGCCTTTGAGAGCCTGCTCGAGGTATCCCACGACATAACGGACATATCCTCCGAAAACCTCGTCTCCCCCCTGTCCGCCCAAGATCACCGTAACGTGGTTACTCGCCTCCTTGCTCACGATGTACTGAGGGAAGAGGCCGGGGCCGGCGACTGGCTCATCCATGTAGTACATGAGACTCTTCATTGAAGACACGAATTGTTCTGCGGTCGGAACAACATCGAAGCACTTCGCACCGATGGAATTGGCCACGAGGTGAGCATATTCCGATTCGTCATATTCTTGAGACTCCAGGAACCTCCCCGAAAACGTCGACAGCTGGGTGCCAAGATTCATACCGGCCAGCATCGTCACAATGCTTGAATCCAGTCCGCCTGAGAGGTACGTGCCAAGGGGAACATCACTCCTCAATTGGAGCCGGACCGAATCTTCCAGCAGCGACAGGAGTCTGTCAACATAATACTCTTCGGTGTGATGCTGATCGATCTCGAAGTTGAAATCCCAGTATCGGGTTAGCGTCGGCTGTGCATCCCGGATACTCCATTTCATCACTGTCCCGGGCTCCAGCTTGTTGATGCCCTGGAACATCGTCTTGGCATTGAGGCAGAACTGAAACGTGAGGTATTCCTGAAGTGCGGATTCGTGGACGTGAGGAGTGATTCCCGGATAATTGAACATCGCCTTGATTTCAGAGCTGAAGACCAGAGTTCCATCCCTCGCGACATGATAGTAAAGTGGCTTGATTCCAAAGTGATCTCTCGCGGCATAGAACGTGTGTTCGGTTCGATCATAGATCGCAAATGCAAACATTCCGTTGAGTTTGTTCAGACACTGTATGCCTTCACGCGCGAAGAGACGAAGCAAAACCTCCGTATCGGAGAATGTGTGAAAGGATTCCCCCAGCCGGATGAGTTCTTGGCGCAATTCAATGTAGTTGTAGATCTCGCCATTATAAATGATAACATATCGTCCATCGTCGGTTTCCATCGGCTGCCCGCCGCCTTCCCGATCGATGATCACAAGACGTTGATGGCCGAAAACGAATTCACGATCGGCAATCAGTCCATTCCCGTCTGGTCCTCGATGACGGAGCGTCTCCATCATTCTCCGGACAATCGATTCTGATTTGGGAAGGTTTTGTTCTTTGCCGACGATACCTGCGATTCCGCACATAGATGTTCTCCGATTCTCCCGGACGTTACTATCCGATTTTGTGGAGGGCCGATCGGGACGCGGTTTTCCAGTGAAACCTGGTGACAGCCTGCTCGCGGTCCCGTGCGTATTCATTGCGAAGCTCTCTGTAAAACACCCGCCACCCACCGAACGGCCAGTGATAGAGGATCGCCATCATGAGGTAGCCGAGCGTTGTCACACTGCTTACCATTTTGCTCTGACTGCGCTTCTGATCGTAACGAAGTACAAACGGGACTTCAGCGAACTTGCATCCCAGGAGATTCAGCTTTACGAGCGTCTCCAGCGTCGATGTGAACCCGAGCCCCTTGAGCTGAATGAACCCATTTCCAAAAACGCTAACACAATCTTTCAAAACCTGACCGCGATAGGCGCGGAAACCACACGAATAGTCCCGAATCCCCGAAATATTGAAGATGAGTTTCATGAACTTGTTCGCGCAGAGGCTCACAAACGCCCTGTAGGTGCTCACGCCGACCTGTGACCCGCCCGCCTGGAACCGCGAGGTGTTCACAACGTCGTAGCCTTCCCATATCTTCTCAATCAGCTTGAGGATGTACTCGGGCTCGTGCGTATCATCCGCATCGAGCCTGACAAGGATGTCCTCCGGACTGCACCGTTCCGCGACGTATTCGAATCCGTCTCTCTCCGTTTCGCCCAGCCCCCTGTTGATCTCGTGTCGTACAACATCGATGGGCATGCGTCCTGCAAACTCCATCGCAACTTCGGAAGTGTTGTCCGTGCTGCCGTCATCGACGATAACAATGCGATATGGCCCGGAGAATCGTCCTCCGAAATTTCCAATCTTGGTGAGAAGACTGGGCAACGTGTTAGCTTCATTGAACGCAGGCAGGAATATCCAGAGCATCATGAGTCTCGCTTTCTCTTTAGGCATTTCCTTGTGTGTGTTTCTACTGTGAGTCCATTCGTGCCAATGCTCAGCATGCTCATTGCATCCATGGGCGGTTGGCTTAACTGCATGAGCCAGAGGATGGGGCCCGTGAAATTCATCATTTCGTATGCAGAATGTTGATCTTCAGTCCTGAGGTTGTTCCAGCGGCTCGAGTTACGACAAGCGAATCGGTTTTAGCCCAAGCCCGGAGTAGATCGCCCGCGACCGGCAAAGCGTCAGAGTCTCCACGGATAGATACCTGATAGTTATCAATTCCTGTCGTGCCTGGGTAATAGATCGCAAGGCGTGTCGCTGTTGTGGAGAAAGCCGCCGTGTCGCGGAATGACGTACTTGCACTAACGATCCCTCGAACTACCGTTTCTGTCACGTATGAATCGCCTAAAACCATCTGATTGCTTTTCGTAACCTTCGCGTTGGCACCAAGCGCCGTGCTGTTTGTGATCCCCGTAGCGCGAGCGAGGCTCGAATCTCTTCCCGCTTTGTAGCCAAGGAACGTCATGAGGCTATCTGCTTGACTCTGATAATTTATTATGGACCAATCGAAACCGCTCTGCCAACCAAGAGCAGTATTCTTTACGCCCGTGGAGTTGATTTGCATCGAGTTTCTTCCTACTGCTGTGTTGCCTTCACTGTTCGTGTTGTTCCAGAGTGCGCTATCTCCTACTGCGACATTGCCAGAAGCTGTACCGTTGGAGTACAGGGCTCCAACGCCAACTGCAACGTTGTTGTTGCCCGTGCTATTTCCAATTAAAGCGTCCGTGCCGAGTCCGGTGTTGTATGAACCCGTGGTATTCGACAGCATCGCATCTTGACCGATGGCAACATTCCACCCCCCTCTGGTGGTGAGGCGCATCGTGCCATTACCGATTGCAACATTGTTATCAGAAGAGTCACTTGTACGGAGAGCATTCACGCCAATGGCAGTGTTATATGAACCAACCGTGTTAGTCTGCATCGCCTGAGCACCAAAAGCAACGTTCTGGGTGCCTGTGACATTATTTGAAAGTGTTGAGCGTCCAATACCCCAGTTGTCAGCACCAGAGCCTCCAACAACCAATCCCCGCAATACCGTCTCTGTTACATTCGCATCACCAAGAACCGCCTGGTTGCTTTTCGTGTTTTTCGCATTTGCGCCAATTGCTATGCTGTTTGTTAAAGTCGTCGCTTGTGCGACACTTGCGTCCCTGCCAGCCCTGTAACCAATAAACGTCATCAAACTATCAGATTGACTGTTAGAATTTGTAATACTCCAATCAAAGCCTGTCTGAAAACCTACACTGGTGTTGTTTATTCCGGTTGAACTGTTCTGCATGGAATTCTACCTATAGCTACGTTCCCAGAACTGTTCGAGCTGCTCCAGAGTGCGCTGTCTCCTACTGCGACATTGCCAGAAGCTGTACCGTTGCTGTAGAGGGCACCCGACCCTATGCCCACGTTATTGGAGCCTGTTGTGTTGCCTATCAAAGCATCGAAACCGAAAGCAGCGTTGAAGCTGCCAGTCGTATTTATTTGCATTGCGTCTCTTCCCACTACGCAATTGTCTCTACCGTAAGTCGTGAGATTCATTGCGTTATTTCCAAGCACGCAATTTCCAAAAGCGGAATCAGCGGACATGAGCGCTCTATGACCTACAACTGTGTTATATGATCCGGTATTAATGATCCCACCTATCAGTTCTCTGGACGACAGATCCCCGATGCTTACATTTTGCTTACCTGTCGCTATGAATTTGAATACAGATTTGCCGATGCCAACGTTTTGTATGCCAGACGTAATGTAGCGGCCTGCTGAGTCACCAAGCATAATGCCGCCAGCATTGGCCAAGATAGAAAAGCTCACCGTCTCGTTGCTGTCTTTGACAACAAGAACTGCGCCGTTGTTCGCTTCGGCCTGAAGAAGCAAGTATGGCAGCGAGAGCGAATCGACCACGTAAGGCTTGACGAGCCACGATGAGTTTACCGGCCTCAGATATGTAACGGCACCAACCTTGGTGAGCCTCCAGAGCGGGTTTTGTGCAGAGAGATCCTGAACAAAGCAGAGCATTAGGACCATGAGAAAAAGCTTACTCAGCAAGCGCATAAAAGAACGACGCTCCTTCCCCTGTTACGGCTGCATTGATCCATAGCGCACGGAGCCTTCACCGTCAATCACTGCGGCTCTCATGCTGTTCTTGCGTCCAACCAAGTCTTGCGGTGGCATCAGTCTCCGTCTGGTCCGGTGTTCCGTTTCCCTCTCCGTTCCTGTCCATGAAGACTCCTATCCTTTTGACGAGCGCGATGACGCCGATGCGTTCTGATGAAACTATGATCAGAGAGCCCACAAAGAAGAACGCTAGCTGGCTCATGTGAAGAGCCAACGCCAATACCAGCGCTTCTTCAAATCCGAATCCGTATCCTCGCAGGACATATATCGCCGCCGCTTCATAGGTACCGATCCCTCCGGGAAGCAGCGGTATGAGCAGTCCCACGGTCGTGGCTGTGAACAACAAGAGGGATTGGGAGAGACCGATCCTGATGCTCCCGGCAAGATAAATGAAGACCACCATAAGGACAAATGAACACGTCCAGGCGAGCATGCCGTAAAGCTGGCCAACGTAAAATGAGCGACTCCTCAGGCTGCTCGCAGCGTGCGATACGAACTGATGTAAGAACCTTGAGAGCATGCGAAAGCGCAGTCGGCTCGCCAAACCGAGGATCGTCTTCTCCGTGCCAACAAGCAACCCGAGGGATCCCACAATGACCAAGCCAAGGACGGACACGTACAGAGCATCGACGCGGAGCAGGACGGAACCGAGGCATGCAAGCGCCAGCAGAAGCAAGATGATGATATCGCCGATTCGCTCGAGCACAACGGCTGACAGCGCCTCCGAGACGGAATGGCCTGTTTTCTCGTTGACGTACGTTGCCTTGAGCACCTCGGAGAGTCGTGCTGGCAGGACAACATTGAGACCGTTTGAAAGAACGATCGCCTTGAACGCCGTCCCGAACTTCACCTCCGCACTCTGCAGCAGCACGGAGTATCTCTTCGCTAAGAACACCGCACACATAAAGGCGAGCGGCTGTAGCAACAGCATGTAGGCCCCGATCCGGAGATTGAAATAACCAAAGAGCGACGAGACGTCCGTCTTCCAGATGGCCAGCGCGACCAGTACGGCCAGAATGATCAGTCTTAGTGCAATACTGAGCGCCTTACGGACCGAGTGGCTTTCCATTCTTGGGGATCAAATATGATCGATATCTATTTCAGAGATTACCATCGGAGATCCGGCGATCACAGCTAGTGTTTCTTCAGAAAGAAACAATGTGTTGTGCGTGACTACCTACCCCCTGCTCGTCCAGCCTGAGCGATACCAAGGGGTCGGACTCGCGTCCCCCTTCGTCCCGCCACAAAACGGCGGGATGTCCCGCTTTCAAGGATTCCGCTCAATATGCGGGATTCGTGAAGCGGAACAAAAAACGCAAAAGGGGGACAAAGGATCGGCGCCGGTTCAAAACCAGGTAAGCCCCTCTGTCTCAATGCAAGCTTACGTATTTGAAGAGGCACTAGGAATCCAGTTGAAAAGTGATGCCACCCCGCCTGCCATTTTGGTTCTTCGGGGGGCGGGCAGGCAAGACACGAAGTCACAAAGTTTCTCGAAAGGGAACAAAATCAAGAAGTTTTTCTCTGTGTCTTAGTGACTTTGTGGCAAATATCGGGTTTTCGACCGCGCTTCTAGCTTCTTGTGATGTCAATCGATTTGAGAAGGAAGCCAAGGGCTCGGGGATCCGAGTTAATGCCAAGGTGTCTCGGTACGAACGTTCTGCTGCTCGCTATCTCTACATGATAAGAGTCAGAGTTCTTTGGCGCCACAGGAACCGGTACTGTCAACGCGAAAGCACCCGCTTCCTTTGCCTTGTGGCGCAGCACAGCTTTTCTGTTCACGCGGAAGCTGAGCCAAAGCGGAACGTTCGGCGCATGAACCTCGCCTGCAATGGAAAGCTGCTTGTCCCCAAGGTCAGGCTCGAAATTCGGTATTACGATCATTGCCCTTTTGCCGACCCAACCGTCGCCGTAATATCCTTGCTCAAACCCAAATGTGAACCTGCTCAGAGCCGCTCGTACTATCCGTTTCAAAACATCAAGCAAGGATCCTCGCCGTCGGCTGATTGTGTTCCTCTGAGTTTCCTCGTCGGTGATTTTTCTTCCGTACGCGTCCCACATATAGTTGAAATACGCGGGCGGATATCTCAGAACGCCATGTCGCCGAATGATTCCAACCAGTTCCTTGAACCTCTCCTTTCCACCCACGCTCGTCTTCGCCAGGCCGTGTTCCCTAATGCAGCCAATGTATTTGGG
>Ga0315285_10006786_pt1 | contig 11806 bp, 14 predicted proteins | sample YL17G09_36_MG_FD_203698 | JGI IMG/M metagenome (GOLD analysis project Ga0315285, IMG submission 203698) | Sediment microbial communities from Yellowstone Lake, YNP, Wyoming, USA - YL17G09_36 | ecosystem: Environmental > Aquatic > Freshwater > Lake > Sediment | place: USA: Wyoming | collected... | reverse complement strand
ATTAACTGAGATTAACCATGCTATCTGTTGAAATAATTGATTGACAATTCAATATTATAATTCTATTATATATTTATATAAGATTTGCAGATATTGTACAATAATTTAATAATACTTTAATTATAAGCAATAATAACTGTTTAGTTCATTTTAATAAGCAAAAAATGGGATGTAATTATTATTTTAATTAATATTACATAAAAAATGGAAATAATTTTAGTCATAATAAAAGATAAAGAATTAATTAAAAATATACCCGGAATAAAGCTGCAAAATCATAATATATTGGTTTTAAGCAATATAAACTATATCAAGCATTATATAGAAGAATATATGCCAAAATATGTGATATTATCAGCAAAATTTAAAAATTATAAAGAAATAGCAGAATACATAAATAGTTATACCACAAGTGAACTATTTATTACTGATTTAGAGAAGAAAAAAAATACCATCTCCAGGGATATATATCTGGGCAGGATTGACAATATAGAAGATTTGAAAAGAGTACTGGAGATAATAGATAATTTGAATTTAAAAATAAATAGAAAAGAAGAAAATAGCTATAAATTTATACCTCAACAGATAATTTCATTTTACTCAATCCAGGGAGGAGTTGGAAAGACAAGTATGGTTTTTAATTTTGCCTGGTATATAAAAGACATTATTGACGGGAAAATATTAATTATAGATTTAAATTTTTGTGAGGGCCCATCAGACTTGACCATTAGCCTTGGTTTAAAACTATTGCCAAATCTAAGTATATTTATTGAAAAGATTACCCAGGGAAAAGACTGCTTCAATAAATCAATAATAAATCTGGATAATGATAAGATAGATATCCTGCAGTCACCGCTGTCTATCTATCAAAGTGATAAGTTTAATATTGATATGCTGGGCAGCATAATTTATTCTGCCAGAAACAATTATGATATTATAATATCTGATGTTCCTTTCAGGTATGACAATGTTTCGTTAGAGATGTTGAATCTTTCAACTACCTCAATTTTAGTATTATCTCCAAACGTAAAGCTGGCACCAAGAGTAAGCAATTTTCAAAAATTTCTACCAACCAGTCAAAAGAAGGGAATTATTTTTAATAAAGTAGGCCAGAGTGAAAAAACATATATAGATGAATACAAAAGTATATTAGATATTCCTGTTTGCGACCGGATACCTTTCGTACCCGAAGAAGATAGGAAAATGATAGCTAGTGGCAGTAATTCTTTTGATATTCTGGATTTACAATCAAGAATGTCTAATTTAAGAAATTTTATTTTTTAAAAATGAATGAAGAAAAAAAATTATATACCATTAAAGAAGTTTCAGAGGTGGTTGGCATTAGCGAATCAGAGATAATCCGGATGGTTATGATCAGGAAATTGCCTGCCATAAGAGTTGGCAAGGCTATACGGATCAAAGAAGATGATGTGGAGATTTTCTTAAATGGGTTTTTGGGTGAAGAAGAAGTAAAAACTGGCTACAGGGAACCGGTTTTATATACAGCCGAACAGATTGCAAAAATTTTAAAACTATCGGTTGACAATGTATGGAATTTGCTGAAAACAGGAAGATTGAAGGGATTCAAGGTAAGGGAAGGTAGAAGCTCCTGGAGGATCCCTGCTAATAGCCTGAAAGAATTCATAGAAAGCAGAACACAAAAAACGGTATAGGTATTAAAGAATGCTCGATGAAAAGGATAAAAAGCGCGGGCTTACTATCTGGGAGAAAATAGCGGTAGTAATAATTGTAATTTTGATAATTATTATAATTCTTTTAATTTTTAACCAGAATATAAAAGAATATTACGAAATTCTAAAGAACTGGTATGAAGGAAACAACTTATAAATGATAATTTAAATTTTTTAGGAGGTGAAAATAATGAAGAAATTAATTAGAATTTTACTGGCAATGGGTTCCTTAATAGGAATAGCTTCTTGGGTTAGATGGTAAGATTTATGTTATAATAAATCAACCTTTTTGGTATAATGCTCTATATTTTAGTAAATTGAAGCTGGGAACCTGGTGAATAGAAGTAGCACCCTGGTTTTGAAGGAATATGTATATTTTATATTTTTAGCTGGGTTGTTTATATTTTCTTATGTTCTTCTAAGATATAGAGAAGATATATCAATTCTGGGGGTGGTGCTGTTTGGACTGTTAGTCTTTGCGGCTGATAATCTATCAGCACCGCTTCCAAAAACCGGAAACGTTTCGGTAAATCCGGCAATTTCCTTTGCAAGTCTAATACTTTTTGGTCCTGCTACAGCTATTATAGTCACAGCAATTTCTATTTTTAACATCAGAGAGTTTGTTAAAAAAGTTCCTTATTACAAACAATTGTTCAATGTCGGGCAATATTTTATTTCAATGGGTATTACCAGTGTCGTATTTGAGATGACCTATAATAGAGATGCAACTAACTTTTTTTATCCTGCCAATATTGGTTTTATTTTTTTAGCTGCATATATTGCCTTTTTTTTAAATACATTACTTACTGCCGGGGCTATTTCTATCAGCGAGAGAAAAAATTTTATAAATATATGGATTTATAATTACACCTGGCTGATTCCTTTTCATTTGTTTTTAGCTGCAATGGCAGTTGCTGTATCTTTTCTCTATAAATTATACGGACCATATACAATTATATTTACCTCACTTCCTTTAATAATTGCCCAGTATACTTATCTACTCAGAGTAAAGGAACGTAAAGCACTTTTAAACAGTATTATGCAAATTGTAAAGATAATGGAGGCAAAAGACCCATATATCGCAGGACACTCGGTAAGGGTAGCGGAATACAGCGAAAAGATTGCAAGGAAGTTAAGATTAAATGAATATAATGTTGAGATATTAATTAACCTTGCAAATCTACATGATATAGGCAAGATACAGATTGATTTAAGCATACTTAACAAGCCTGGAAGGTTTTATAAATCGGATTGGGAAGAAGCCAAGAAGCATCCGGAAGTAGGGTACGAAATAGTAAGGGAAATTGTTTTCCTGAAAGATGTAGCAAAAGCCATACTCTACCATCATGAGAGGATAGACGGCAGAGGGTATCCATCAGGGATTAAAGGAGATGAAATACCATTGTTTGCTAAAATACTTACTGTAGCAGATTCTTACGATGCTATGACTACTGATAGGTCTTACAGGCCTGCAATGACCCAAAAAGGAGCTATTAAGGAACTAAGAGTAAATGCCGGTACACAGTTCGATAAAAAAATTATCAAAGCGATGATTGAAGTATTAAAAGAAGAAAGCCTAATAAAATGATAAAACAATATTTTCAAATCTTTATTAAAAGTCTGCTTATTTTACTGGCAGGAGCAGCTTTAGGTTTTATATTTTTTTATTTTTTAAAAGATACCAGCGTATTTATAATTGATAAATTTAGAATACTCCAGGGAGTTTTTGGAATTCGCCAGTACCAGGAAGGTATGTCTTTTAATTATGTTTTTTTAGCCATTCTTTTTGGAAATCTTCTGTCAACTCTTGGATATTTCACCCTTGGTTTTTTAAAAGCTTCACTCCCGGTAAGTTTTATAACAGGAGTTTTTATGGTTATTTTTCTGTTCACAGGGACAATAAGACATGGAACTTACATTCCGGGCGAAGTTATAATACTTTCTTCTATTGAGATGTTTTATCGCGTTATGGCTTTAACCACCGGGGAATATATAAACAGAAACAGGTTTAAAAGTAAAACAATTCCTGTAGTTTCTATAGTTATTATATTTATTATGTTTATTTTGGCAGTTTTTTATGAGCTATACCAGCTTTTTTAATTGATAGGATGCTCTTTTTATTAACCTTCCTCTTCCACTTATAACTATTGAAAACCAGTTTGAAGAATTTAATAGTATCTATAACAGGATTAACATAGCTGACAAAATTTTTATGATAAATAGTAATGATAGGGATATTTTTTATATTATATCCAAGCCAGCTGGCTTTGATTATTATTTCTGGTTCGGTATCAAAGTTTTTAGTTTCAAGTTTGATATTCTTTAAAGCTTTTGTACTTATATATCTGAACCCGGACTGCACATCGCTGACTCTTATGCCTGCAATATTGGAAATAATCCTTGAAGTAAAGACATTTGTAGCCAATCTTATAAAGGGCATGTTTTTAGTATTGCCCAGCCTGTCTCCAATTATTAAATCTGGATTTTCTTTTTCTATTACTTTAAGAAAATTTTTAATTTCACCAGCGTTATGCTGTCCATCTGCGTCAATAGTTATAACCCCGGTATAATTATTCTTTACAATATAACTAAAACCGGTTTTAAGTGACTGCCCCTTTCCCTTATTTATAGGATGTTTAATTGGTATTATTTTAAAATTTTTAGGAACTGGAATTAATTTTACCGCTTCTAAGGTATTATCAGTCGAACCATCATCAACAATGATTATATCCAGTCTGTATTTTAGACAATCTTCAATCACTCCTTTAATATATTTCTCTTCATTGTAAGCCGGGATAAGAATTGCAATTCTGGTATTATTGTTTTTCTTTTTTAATTTTATATTACTGGATTTCATATTTAATACTTTTATCTTATAAGAAATTTTTTAAGGATGATATATTTTAGTGTCTGTAATCAAAATATCAACTTTTATATCATGTTCTGATACAGGGATACTGTCAACCACCTGAATATCAAAACAAAGTGCTATCTTTTTTACTCCTTCGGGGATGTGTAGAAGGAGTTTATCATAATATCCTCCTCCATATCCTAAACGGTTCAAGTTCTTATCGAAACTTATTCCAGGAACGACAACCAAATCAATATCTGAAATTTTAGCAGGTCTGCATAAGCCAGGGGTAGGTTCCTTTATGCCATAAGCTCCTCTCTCCAACTGTTTTTTTAAATTGTCTACATAGAAGAGCTTTAATTCCTGGTCATGAATTCTGGGCAGGATTATATTTTTTTTGTTTTCCAGTGCCTGCCTGATGATTATGGTAACATCAATTTCACTTCTAAAAGGATAGAAGATTAAGATATTATTTGAATTATTATAGTAAGCAGTTCCAAAAAATTTTTCTGCTATTATTTTACTTCTTTTTTTTCTATCCCAGATTGGGAGGCTGTTCCTTTTATTTTGAATTCTTTTTCTGATATCCCTTTTAAAAAGACTGGTTCTATCAGATTCATTATCATTCTTCATAAAAAATTATACATAAACCTCCTGGTCCCAGATGTGTTCCCACTACAGTACCGATATCCACTCTTAATATTCTTTTAGGATTAAATGTCTCTTTTATTCTATCATACATTTCTGCTCCATCTTCTTTTGCATCCGAATCTCCTATGGATACTACAAGGTTTTGTGGATTTTTTACCATAGTTTTCATAGAATTAATAAGCTCGGTTTTAGCCTGGTTCCATCTTCTGGCGGTTTTAAATTGAGATACCTCACCATCGTGAAGAGTAAGTATGGGTTTAATTTCTAAAAGTGAAGCAATAAGCCCTTTTGCCTTTCCTATCCTTCCACCTTTTTTTAAATATTCCAGTGTGCTGGGTACGAATAATACTTTAATCTTTGGTTTTAAGTTATATATACCTTTTAAAATCTCTTCTTTTGATTTGCCTTCCTGTGCAAGTCGGGCTGCCTTCAATACTAAAAAACCCAACGCCATACTAACATATTCGGAATCAATTATCTCTATATCCTTGCCAGGCAGTTCTTTTTTTGCCGCCCATGCAGAATTTATAGTACCTGACATCTTTTTTGATATATGAATAGAAATTATACTGTCATATTTTTGGAAGACGCTTGTATATGTTTCTATAAAATACCTTGGAGATGGCACGGTAGTGGTGGGCAGTTTTTCAGATGACCTGATTTTCTTGTAAAACTCGTTTATGGTTATCTCTTTTCCATCATCTAAAAAACTTTCCTTATCAAAAATTACTGAAAGGGGTACAACTTTTATATCCAATTCTTTTACAATATCTTTTGGTATGTCAGAAGTACTATCGGTAATGATTGCCACTTTACTCATTTTCTCTCCTTCTTTAAATTTTTAATTATTATTTACCAATTATAATTTATGCTTTTTTTAAAATAATTTCAATTAAATTCGCAAACCTTTTACCTATAAAAATTTCTTTTTTAAAACCGTCAGAGTGACTGAACTTTTTTTCTTTATTTTTATTTTCAAATTCAGGTTGATTTGACCTTTTTATGTTTCTTATATGCGATAGCCCCAATACCTTTATTTTTAGATAATTTGCCATTATGACTTCTGGAACTGTCGACATTCCAACAGCATCAGCTCCTAACTTGCCCAGCATATCTATCTCAGCATTAGTTTCAAGTACCGGTCCTTTTACACCTGCATATACGCCTGTTTTTAATTTAAAACCAATACCTTCACCTGCTTCTTTTGCAATACCGGACAATTTTTTATCATATGGGCAACTCATATCAACAAAATAATCATGTTGCCTGCTATATTTGTTGCCAAAAAATGGATTATCAAACATTAAATTTATATGATCTTTTATTATCATAATGTCGTCTTCAGTAAAGCCAGGATTTATTCCGCCTGCTGAATTGGTAATTATTAGATTATCTGTTGAAAGATTAGACAGTAAATTTACAGGATATACCACTTCTTTTATATCATACCCTTCATAGAGATGCAGCCTTCCTGAGAATATTAAAATATTTTTATTTTCCAATTTTCCGTAAACAATAAATTTGCCATGGCCGGAGATGGATGGAACTGACATATGCGGTATATCGCTAATATTTAAGGTTATTTTACTCTGCAAAGGTAAAAAATCTATACATCTGTTAAGAAATGAACCAAGTATTAATCCAAAATCAATATTTTCAGGTATATAGAAAGATAAATAATTACATGTTTCTTTAAGTTTTTCTTTTCCCAGAAAAGCTGATTTGCTCATGAAATAAAAAGGTGGTTTAAATTACCTGTTAAGTATTTTTATTAAATTTTAGCATACTTTTTATATTAAAAATAATTATTATTTTGGTTTTTTTGCCATAATCCTATATAATCTTCCTATTATTTTTTATAATTTGCTTATTGATTTATATATTCTGGAGCAAGTAAATGAATTTAAAAAGAGTATTTTTAAATAGGGCTTTTAAGCTTTTTCTTCTAGTTTTAATAATTTTTACATTAATATACCTGTCGGTCAATCTTGGAGCCTGTGAGCCAAGAAAAAGAGTGATTAAAATTGGTAATCAGGCTGTTCTTTCAGGCGAGTATAGATCTTTTGGAGAAGATCAGCTGGTAAGTATCAAACTTGCTGCTTCCAAATTATCTCCTGTCAGAATAGGAGGATTTGACTATGAAATTGAAGTAGTTACTAAAGATGATGAAGGCAATCCGGAAAAAGCTTTTCTGGTTGCACAGGAGATGATAGACGAAGGTGTAGCCGGTGTAATTGGTTCTACTTTCGATGGAACAACTAAAGTTTCCGTACCTGTTTATGAAGAATATGGTATACCTGTAATTTCTCCATATGCTCAAAAAACTGAAATTTCTAAAATGGGGAATATTTTTTTTAGGATGGTAATGAATAATGAGCAGAAAATAGAAAATATTGCCGATTTTATCGCAAATAAAATTAATCCGCAGAAACTTATGCTTATAAATAACCAGGAGGAATATTCGATAGGACTGGTTGATTATCTGAGAGAAGTATTGTCTGATTATGGCATAGAGACTGCGGGACCAATATCAATAAAAATAAGTGAAGAAGATGTTGCAGTCATTGCAGAAAACCTGTTAATAGAGGGACCGGATACTATATTCTTTTGTGGAAGTTATAATGAGCTGGCGTCTCTTATGACTAAAGCAAGAGAAATTGGTCTGGGGTCAAGATTTATAACAGAGAAATTGGGAATGGATGATAAGATTTTTGATTTAGCGGATGCACAGTATCTGGAGGGTTTGATTGCAATAATTCCCGAACCGCCTTCCCTTGCCATGTATTCCCAGGATCCCAAGGCTATAAATTTCTGGCGTGATTTCAATAATTATTTAAGCCAGATGGACGACTCTGATATTAGTATTGATGGTCCTGGAGATTATGCTCCTTACTGCTATGATTCTGTTTTTGTAATTATTGAAGCCATGAAAAGATCCAATTCTATTTCAACCAAAGATTATATTGACGAACTTAAGACTACTTCTTATGATGGGTTGGTAGGGCATATTGAATTTGATTCTAATGGTGATAGGGTAAACCCGCTGTCGACAGTTTTTATAGTAAAAGATGGCGCCTGGATAAGATACTAATAAGAAACTATAAAATTTAATTTTTTTTAGAGAAGTTTTTAATTTTGCGGTATCTGGTTTTATTGACTTTTTATTTTGTCTATTATAATCTTTAAATGTTTCTTATCTTTTAAAATGTTTTCTTTTAAAATGTTTTATGGAGGTGTGGAGTGAATATATTTAATAAAGTAATCGTTGTGCTAATATTAATCTGTATAATCTGTGTATCGCTTATTTCTATTGTAAATGTATTTGTGGAATATTTTAAGTGGTCAGATCTTGCTTTAAAGGTTTTTAATCCGGAAAATGATGTCAATGCATTTATTGCTTCTCTTGCTTTACTTGCGGTATTTACTATCAGTATATTTATAATGTTATTGGAGTTTTATAGAAGGGGAACAAGAGTAGCAAATATATCCAGCTCTAAAACAGGAAATGCTATGATGACATTAGAGACTGTGGCTATGCAGATAAAAAATGCAGTAATTAAAATAGATGGTCTGGAAGAAATTAAAGTAAAAATAGTTCCAAAGGCAACAGGTATAATAATTAATATGAATGCTAAATTAAACGAGGATCTGGAAATCTCCGAGAAGATGCATGAAATAATAAATGAAGCTGCCGGTATTGTATCGGATAAACTGGGTATTAAAGTTATAAAGACTAATCTTACTATTATTGGCCTTGTTGCTGGAAGGAAAGAAAAAGAAGTAAGGAAAAAAGGGGAAGAAAAAGAGGCGGTAGAAGCAGTACGGGAAGAAGCTGATGATGTTTCTGAAATAGAAGATGATGACGATAGCCCCGACTAGAACAGATATGGTGAATATAATTTATAAAGGTTAAAGGTAGATTAAAGTTTAGTTAATATTTTTATTTGTGAAAAATAAAAAATGCCGGTTTTATAAAGCGGGCTTAGTATATCGGTAATACATGAGCTTCCCAAGCTCAGGAGGCGGGTCCGACTCCCGTAGCCCGCTCCATTAAAAGAATCATTTGTTACGAAAGTAATTATATTTATTAATTAATTTTACTTTTTTTTATATTAATGGGTATATTATAATTGAATAGTAGTTTATAAGTTGAGTTCTTGAGAAAGGAAGAATAATATGGCAGATATACTATCAGAACTTGATAAATATATTCCTGAGGATAATCCAAGAAGATGGGCAAAGCTTTCAAGCGATATTGATTTCAGAAGACTTCAATTAACTCTTTTAAAGGAAATATTGATTGAATTAAAGCAAATCAATGCCAAATAATTGATGTTAGATGATAATTGTTCAAATATTTATACAGTTAATTAAGGATTCTGTATTTATACTTTCTGGCACCAATCGGAATATTTGCTAACCTCATTTTTTACCAGCCGGAAATAAAGGTCCTGCAGCCTTTTTGTAATCAGTCCCATTTCTCCATTACCAACAGGACGCTTGTCCACATAACCTATAGGAGAAATTTGAGCTCCTGTTCCACAGAAGAATAGCTCATCTGAAGTATATAGTTCAGTCCTGTCTATTGATCTTTCTATAACTTTAATATTTTCATCTTCTCTAGCCAGCTTTATTACTGTATCTCTGGTAATTCCTTCTAATATATCATCAGTTACCGGAGGAGTAATCAAAGTACCGTTCTTAACCATAAAAACATTCATAGCGCTTCCTTCACTCACGTGTTTCCCATCAGCTGTCAGGACCAGTGCTTCATCAAAGCCGTTCAGCAATGCTTCTGTCTTTTGCAGGGCAGCATTAGCGTACGAACCAGATATTTTTGCGCGTGGAGGTATAGCATTGTCTGAAATACGTTCCCACGAAGAAATGCAGACACTTATTGCTCTGCTGGTATCCAGATATTCTCCAAGAGGTATAGAATATATAAAAAGATTCTGCTTGTTACCGATTAATTTGGGTCCTATATCCAGTCCACTATTATAAGCAAAGGGTCTTATATAACAGTCTTCAGTGTACATTTCTTTTTTTAATAATTCGATGGTTATATTGCAAAGTTCTTTTATAGAATATTTTATTTCTATCATCATTATCCCGGAATTGATAATGAGTCTCCTGTAATGTTCTTCCATTCTAAAAACATAACTTATTTTGGTCTTTTCATTCCAGTAACTTCTGATTCCTTCAAAAACCCCGGTGCCATACTGCAGAGCATTGGTTCTGATGTCTATCTTTGCCTGATCAATTGGTACTATTTTACCTTCAAAAAAAGCATATTTAGGGTTAGCCATGATTTCCTCTTTTTTTAGATTTTAATTTGTAATATTGTACTTATTTTAATTTCATTTTGCAATTGGTTAGTACAATTTTGTCATAGCAAAGTAGAAATGTCCTGTTATTAGCAAAGTAGAAATGTCCGCTTTTATATTCTAGTAGCTAGCACTCCTCTGCCTTTCATTTTACCTCTCCAAGGATGATAAGGCTTGGGTTTAATAGGGACTCTTATCTTATCCTTATTCTCTAAATTAATATTCTTTTTAGTTGATTTATTTCACTTATAAGAAGATTTAATTGTATATCAAGTACTTCATTATATAGAAAAAATTACCACTGTAAAAAATTGTAGCATTTAATAGGTTGAATACTTTATTTATAGACTTGCAGGATTAAAATAAAGCAAAAAGAAACCCCAAGTTATCTTTTACCATTGCTTTCGCTTTAGGCTACTCAAAATCTTGGGGTAGCTTCCCCAGAACTTTTCTCAGGTTCTTTTTCGAAACTTAACTTACTTTATACATTCTTTCGTTTGTAAATTTCAGTTACTTCTAAAAGTTACCTCCTGTCCTAAGGATGATAAAAATATAGCAAATAATAATATCTATGTCAATAGGTATTTTATAAATTTAAAGCTAATTTTTAAAAAAATGCAAAAAAACTTGAAATTAATATCAGGTATTTTATAATTTTATAAAAAAATAAATTTGTCAGATTGTAAATTTAAGTTGAAAAGGAGTAGGAAATGACTGTTAAAAAAAGTTTTACTGCTGAAGAAGCAACGAAAATTGGGGAGGAACTTGGAATTGACTGGTCTAAATTTGATGTGGAGCAATTCAGGGTGGGGATGGATGTTGAGCTGGAGCATGGAAAAGTTGATCCACATACCAATGTTTCCGATGATGATCCCTTAGTAACAGGTAAGATTGCACTGGCTCATCTTAATGAGTTTCCAGATTATTATGACAGGCTTATAAAGCTGGAAGAAGAAGCAGAGGAGTACTGGGGAATAGAAGATTAGGATTTTATAATCACCCCGCCTCCTATTAGAATATCATCAGTATAAAAAACTGCTGATTGCCCTGGCGTAATAGCTTTCTGGGGCTTATCAAAAATTATAGCAGCTGTTTTTTTACTTTCAATTTCTATTTCAGCAGAAGTTTCCTTAAAGTTGTATCTTATTTTGACCATTGCCTTAAAATTATTTCCAGGGGGGGTTCCAGCAATAAAATTAGTATTTTTAACTTTTAGTGATTTTTTCATTATATCTTTTTCCTCACCCACCATAATAATATTTTTTTCCGGTATTATTTCTTTTACATAA
>Ga0315285_10006785_pt1 | contig 11807 bp, 10 predicted proteins | sample YL17G09_36_MG_FD_203698 | JGI IMG/M metagenome (GOLD analysis project Ga0315285, IMG submission 203698) | Sediment microbial communities from Yellowstone Lake, YNP, Wyoming, USA - YL17G09_36 | ecosystem: Environmental > Aquatic > Freshwater > Lake > Sediment | place: USA: Wyoming | collected... | reverse complement strand
AGTCTTCGCCGACGATGACCAGAAGAACAGCGAGCAAGGCGGCATAACTCGATCCCATCCAGACCCGAGCGAAACAGAATATCGCCAAGGTAGTCAAAGCCAAGAAGAAGGTCGGCAGAAACCGAAACATGAGATCAAGCATGCCCAGGCGAGCGACGTCACTCAGCATCGCCGCCAGCAGGTGCATCCCATAATGGTATGTCAATGGCTGGCCGGCAATAAAGGGCACCTGTGGACTAACCGAGAGCGTGAGTTCATTGGCCACCGACAGGTGAAAGAACGGATCAGCAGGTCCGTCCAAGTAAGTCATCGAGCCATCCGGCAGCAAGACCATGTTGCGGTAATACATGGACAAGAAGAATAGTGGGAGCAGGATCAGGCCAAGGAGACCGGCCAACAACACATGAGATATCTCTAGAGGAAAGTGGCATCCGACGACCCTCCGCCATCTCCTCGCGCCTCGAAACAGGCAAAACCCCGTGGCCCCCAGCGGCCAAAGAGGGAAGAGACCACGCACTCCCAACAAAGCGCAGATCCAGTACAGGCCGGTACTGGCCGCCACTCCCAAAACTAGACACAGCGCCCAGTCCTCCAGAGGCCCTAGGCGCAGCCTGGCGGCGACCACGAGGATTTTTCCAGGTAGAAACAAGATGAAGACGATTGCCAGGAAGAATCTCACCACGGCCCATGGGGAAACTCGCGTCCACATGCAGAAGACCACAGTGTAGAGCAGCAACGCAATCCCTAGAATGATCGCAAGATGCGGGACACTTATGCGTCTCTCTGCTCCAAGCCCGCGAAGGGTCTTCATAGCGGTTTGAAGCACCCTCTAGATCATCCGAAGCCGATCACGAGGGGCCATCACAGGTCAATCCTTCCAAACGGGCGCTCTCTGACCAGCCACCATGTTGAAACCGATATGATGAAGGTGAGCGCCATGGCGCTCACGCCAAGCCCAACTTTGAATGGCAGCGGGTCGAAGATGAACTCGACGAGATGTCTTCCCTCCGCCAACTGGACGGCCCTGAGCACATAGTCTGCCCGATAGATAACGTCTTCCTCACCATCAACGAACACCTTCCAGCCGTCGTAATACAGATCGCTCAGTACTAGGAAACCATCGCCAGTCACCTCCACATCAATAGTTACTCGGTTGGCCGTATAGTCCAGGATATGGGCAAGTGAATTCGCGGCTCCGAGGCTCTGTCTGACAAAACTGTCTCTCGGTTCCTCGTCGAGGACAACGTAGCTGGCAGGATCAAACCGCTCACTGGTCAACTCTGCAAAGATCTCCTGTCGATCAGGCAAGACTTTGTAATCTCCCACGACGAAGGCCCGAGGAAGAACATCCTTGTTCTCGTACACTCTCATATCGCCTTGATAGACCAACTCAAGGTTCTCATCGCCCTCGACGAAGAGGGTCAAGTCCTCACGCCCCTGGGGTCTGGTCAAGAGGTATTTCACGTTCAGGAGATCCAGCAGCTTGGAGGATAGGGACTCGGCCTGGCTGAAGGATTGAATGCTGCGCATCTGCACGCTATCTGGATCGAAGATGCCCTCTTCAATCAGGTTCATGAAGTCGCCATAGTACTCAAGCAGAAGTGCCCTGTATCCACCAGCGTCGGTGAGTCCGTAGACGGCTGGGGTGTTTGGTGGAAGAGTGTGCTTCCCCGCAGGTCCTCGCATTATCCTGAAGATTCCTCCATCTGCTTGCAGGAATTCGATGCCCTCTGTTTCGGGATACAGACTTGTGGGATCTTGTGGGGGGTTGAACCTCCAGCCAAAATAGAAAAGGTCCACTACCACGAGCCCGACTGTCAGTAGACTGAACAGCCGTGGCTTGATCCTGCCCCTCCAAAGTAGCAGGAGCAGTACTGAGCTGGCCAGCACCAATACAGCAAAACGAAGGATGTGGCGCACATTGTACACGTACCATTTCCCTGTCAGCCCGAGACTGTCTGCGCCCCTTACAGCTACGAAGATCCAGCCGAAGCCCAAGCCGCCGAGGGTCGCGATCACCACGATCAGAAGCGCAACACCGGCCAACCCTATCGGCCTCTTGTCCGCCTCTCTTGCAGGTTCGAGCAATGAATTGAGTCCCAGCCCGGCAAGGACTGATATGGCAAAGATGTAGATAATCTTGGCCTCAACCTGTCTGCCAAACGCGAAGATGCGGGTATAGTACAGCAGCCGAAACACCACGGTATCCAGCAAGATACTGATGGAAAGCACGGCCAGGAACGCAAAGACGACCGCAAGGCCATTCTTCTTCACAACCAGGACCCAGACAGCCAGAATCAGGGGCAGCACTCCAGCATAGGTACTGGACGGTGCGTAGTATCCCGGGATATTCTGGCCAAACTCGTGCCGGCCCCAAGGAGGGGAGTCTACAGGGTTGCCGAAGACATCGGGAACAATGGCCATCGCCAGCACGTGAGCGGCAGGGCCGCGCTCCACCCGGGCTTCATATGATCTGTAGGCCCGCTCAACGAATCTGAGGGAATCGTATGTGGGAAGCAACTGCACAGCGCATAAGGAGGTACCCAGGACAACGCCAGCAACGACCAAAAGGGCCAGTCTTGTGGCCCTGCCTGCGCCTTCAGCTCTCAGCGCGCAGACAAGTCGCCATAGCGAGTATAGACCCACAGCCAGCAGCTCATAAGCAACCACCCCATAATGGCCCGCCAAACCAGCCATCCCTATCGCCAGACCCAGGGTGATAGACCAGATCCAACGCCTCCCCCTGAACAACTTCTCCACGCAGAGAAGCATCAGCGGCATCCATGTGCCTGTCTCGACCGAAGTGAGCCAGCTCAGATAAGGTAAGAAATAGCCTCCAAGCCCGAAGGCGATAGCCCCCAAGATAGAGGCGGAACGTCGGAGTTCAATTGCTCTCAGGTAGAAATAGGTGAACGCCGCGGCCAGGAAGAGGTGCGCGAATGACACATAACCCAGAGCCTTCAGGGGATCTAGCAGATAGAAGACGACGTTGAAAGGGTACAGAAACCCTCTGCCGGGGTCAGTGGCAAGCATGGGCAGCCCGGCGAGGACATACGGATTCCACAGCGGGAGCTGACCGTCCCTCACTATTCCAGCGGCGATAACCCTTTGTGGGTACTCTTCCAGAACCCTATCCCAGATGCCGTTCGAAGGTCTTTTCTGCGCTTCATCATCGCAGTAGTACCTCCAAGGATAGTAGCCGCACAGACTGTCGCTCACCAGGACCTGGTCTGTGAAGAGGACATTGGCGAAGAAGACGGTGCATAGCAGCAGAAGGACTACAAGTGCGAGGAGGCTCTTTCTGGTCTCCGATAGCGCAGCTAATGGCCTTGTGACATTGTCCCACATAGGGGCATCCCCGGCTTCGGTGCTTGTGCTAGCGCTGAGGTCATGGTGCTGATCCCCCAGTTACTCCTCAAGTGCAACAACGATGTCAACTGCCGGAACTGCGAACCATCAGTCCTGATTGCTTCTGCCTGGCCGAGGGGCAGGAACACGTTGGTGCGAATTCGCCACGGCTCACTCCTGCCATCACCTTGTGCGGGGTTGACCCCGAACCTATCCCTGACGAGACCAAGACTCTGCAGTCGCGCCACCACAAGCTCCTTCTCCAGTGTGATTGCTCAGTCCGCTTCCAACGTGAAGGGCAACGTAGAGGCCACACTCTTCTTTATGCCAATCGAGCCGATGTAGATGTACACCCGCTCCGGGTCTCTCACACCATCAATTAGCAGGTCGAAGGTGATCCAGGAACCGTCCTCAACCGCAAACTCGAAGCTGTCCTCCTCCTGCGAGGACGTGCCCTCGAAAGTCAAGAGGCTCGGCGAGACCGAGAGCTTTGGAGCAGTCGGCCGGTTGGGTCTGAATAGTTGGTCCCAATATCGTACGTTCGCAAAGTGCCCATCGGTCGACAGCACACCGCTGAAGCTGTGTTCTCCCGTCCCCGCACCGCTCCAGGAGACGTGCCAGCCATTGTGGAAGCGATGGACGTAGTAGTAGGCTTCTGAGCTCTCCACGAATATGGGGTCTCTATAGTCGGCATTCTTCAAATAGGAGACGTTGTAGTAATGAGCCAGGCTTTGCGTCAACAGCATTATCACTGACAGGCCCAGGAGTAGATTGCCGTATCCTGCATACCCAAAGTCCGTCTGGCCCTTGAACAACCCAAACCCATACGCCCCAAGGATCGCGCAGGCAGGAAAAGCAATATAGGTCATCCTGGTGTTTCTCATGCTCCAGGGTGACATGAAGAGAAGCAGAACGAGTATCCAGATCGCCAGTGCGATCAGCTTGTTCCTGTCACGGCGTAGCAGTAGAACGCGATCGCGAAAGCCTCGGAATCGAGCTTCCATCGTGCCAACCAGAATCATTGCCATCCAGAAGAAGACTGGAAAGCCAGTGGCATTGACAAGGTATTCAAAATAGAAAAAGCGACTGCTCGGTCCCATATAGTAGTGGGTTTGACCCGACTTGAGAACATCATAGTACCACCCGGGAGGGCGGCGGTCTCCTCTCTGATACATGCGCACGGTTGACCACTCGGCGAAGCGAGAGGCATCTTTTTGAAGATCTTCAGAGCTGAGCGTCTGATAAGCCAACCGAGGGACCAGGTAGATCATCGGCAGAAGGACCAGACAACTCAGGGCGCCGAACAGCACCCTCTTGCTACGCCTCTGGGCAACGAAATACATTACGATAATCAGAAAGATGACATATAGACAGGTTTGCCTGACAGCGACGCTGAGCACCAAACACACCCCAGAAAGTACTGCCAGAAGCACACTGTCTCTTTTCAAAGCGAACACAAACAGGCATACGGTCAACACCGTCATCGCTGCGCTGGGAACATCGGTCAGCACAAAGTAGCTTTGAAAGGAAAAGACGGGGCTCAGGGAGAGCAATAGCCCGGCATAGAAGCCTACCCTCTGGTCGAAGAACTGCTTGGCCAGCAGGAAAGTGCAAATGATGGCCATCTCGAAGAAGAGCATTGGGGTCAAGGCGGAGGCCAGATACTCATCTCTGAACAGTTGATAGATCAATCCCCAGACCAACGACACTCCTGGCGGGTTGAGGTTGGTAAGGAGCCTCTGACTTGTCCAGCGAATTGGACGCTCGAACATCTCATGTCCCCAGCGGACGTAGGTGTACCTGCCATCAGTCGGCTGGAGGTTGTAGCCATAGATGCCATGACCGATCAGATGCTGCAATAGAGGGACTGCTATGAGAATCACCAGCCCCCATCTCTTGATGACGTTCTCAGGGAAGCCAAGAAGGCCAGGCCGCACCCTGCTGACTAGACTCCGCAGCGGGAACCATAGAGCTATCAACAGAACCGAGCAGACCATTTGCGCACCCAGACACACGCGCACATAGGGGTCGGATAGAGGCGTGTCCCAATACAGGGTGGGGGTCAAATCGAGGAAGAACAACAACTGATAGGTCAGAAAAGCAGCGACAATCAGAAAGGGCGCCAGTTGACGATAATTGGGCTTGTGACGAACGTACACGTAGGCCAACGAAAAAAAGACCAGCACAGCGAGGACGAAACGGTTCGCGTATAAGGCTGCATAACCTTCCTCGAGGAGATTCGCATACCAATCCACCACTTTTCCCCTAAGGATGTGCAGGTTAGCGCGGCCCAGGGAGGTTGACCGTTCCGCCTCCGTATAGATTATCAGTTCATGGAGTGTAAAGGTGATGGCATCCTGTCCGGCAGATAGCGTGATGACCGCGTCTCGGGGAGCCACCACTCTTATCAACGCTTCATTCTGGGATGTCCATTCCAGGGAGGCCCCTCGCCCCTCGCTGACAGTCACGGTCGTATCCTGTGACCGATCCAGGCCTTCAACCTGAACCTCGGCCTCGATGTTGGGCTTAGGCGCTGGGACTGAGAATAGCATGCCGAGTCCCAAGATCAAGACCGAGACTGTAAGGACCACTATCAGCCCAGATCTGTCTCGAAGCATTCCGTCCCTAGGTCTCATCAACTCCTCGTTGCGAACACCTCTTCCTGGCCATGCAGAGCAGCGAAACACCAAAGCGAAGATCGCGCCAGGCGAAGAGGCCGCGCTCCAGAGAGAATATCGCAGCGAGAGCTGTGTTCAGTCCCCGAGTTGGCGTTTCCAGGTCGGAACGCAAGGATACCCACCTGCCCATAGGGTTCTTCACCGCGCGTACCCCCCAGACCACAGGAAACAAGAGCGTATCGAAGCAACAAAGCCTGGCAACCTCAGATCCGGCCCCCACTGCTCTGCGTCTCAGCTGTGCCTGCGCATACCAGCGGTGGCGGCCCGAGAACTTGTCGAAATCGCTCCACAGGAAGGCGAAGGCGGGCACCACCACGACTAGACGCCCCTCATGCTCGAGGACCCTCCACATCTCACGCTGACCCATGACCTCCTGCGCCACATGCTCTAGCAGGTCGAGAGCGGTGACCAGATCGAAGCTGCCCTCGGCGAAGGGCAAGTGTCCCCCATCAGCCAGGCACAGGCGCGCCCGGCCCTGTTCCCGACCATATTTCACGGCCTGGGGCGAAATGTCAACCCCGGTGACCTCACCGTAGCGCTCCAGGAAGCCCATGGTAGCGCCGCTGCCGCAGCCCACATCCAGAATCCTGGGATTGCGCGCCCCGTCCAGCATTTCGTCAAGGAGGCGCGACAGTATCCTTCTCTTGGCAACGAAGAACCAGTGAGATTCCTCCAAGTCGTGGACCACCTCATAAGCGGCCGGATCCATGGCAACTACCGGTCCAGGACGCGGATCGTCCGGGCGGGGACACCACCAACGACGTGGTAGGGAGACACATCCTCGCGCACGACCGCGCCCGCTCCGACGAAGCTGCACTCCCCCACGGTCACGCCGGGGAGTATGGTGGCGTTGGTGCCCACAAAGCACCCTCTCTTGAGAACAACCCCCTGGGAATACGAAGGGAAGTACCTCTGAAGAGGATGGTCCCGGAAGCCCACGTTCACGTGGGTCAGGATGGTGACCCGCTCCGCCAGCGTGACGTCGTCTTCCAGGGTTGTGTCGTCCGCCAGGTCGATGAGGACCTCATCGCCGATGAAACAGTTGGCTCCGATCTTCAGGCCCGCGAACCCCCCTCGGTACACGTTGAAGAACTTCACGCTGTGGATAGTGACGTTCTTGCCGATCTTGACGCCGACCATCCGGAGGAAGAGTGTCCGAAGAGGCGGGAAGATCATCAAACGAAAAACTGCCAGCACCAGAGTGCCCGCGCAGAACCTGATGGCTTTCCTGATACCGATCTCCCCAAACGCCTTCAATGCGCCAACTCGTTCTTGACTGTCTTCCTGAATCGCCAGAGTTTCCGGAAGTAGTCCACGGTGTCAGCCAGGGGGCTTACGGTCGAGGCCTTGTCGAATCGCCTCAGGAACAGGCAAGGTATCTCCGCGATGTTGTACTCCTTGTAGTAGGAACGAACCATGACCTCTGTGTCCCAGAACCAACGTTGGTCCTCTATCTCATCCAGCACAGGAAGGATGCGCTCGCGTTTGAAGAACTTGTAGCCGGTCTCGGTGTCGTTCAGGTCTATACCCAGGAGCCTCCGCACCAGCCAGACGTACCCAGTGCTCAGCATGTATCTATCCAGTGAGCGCAGGTTGAGTTTGTAGATCCTGCGTCCTACAGCAATGTCCGCCCCGTTTCTCACGGCGTTGACGCACGAAGGGATATACCGGGCGTGCACCTCCAGATCGATGTCTATGAAGCCCGCCACATCGCCATGGGCGGCTCGAATACCGTCACTCACCGCGCCGCCTCTGCCCTTATTCTCTGTGTGGAAGATCCTGGACATCCTCTTGTCTGGATAGCGCTCGATGAGTCTGTCGATCAAGTCGCGCGTTCGATCCTTGCTGCAATCATCGACGAAGATGAGCTCGTAGGAATACCGAGTGTCGTCCAGAACCCCGAGGATATCGGCCACGCTGTCTTCGATGACCGACTCCTCGTTGTAGCAGGCGAGCACCAGGCTCAGATCAGCTGATGTGCCCACCATCCATCACTCCTCACAAACCCACAACAAGTCCACGTCGGCGAACCCTTCTATCGTGCCACCGCAGCCGCCAGCAACCTGCCATCAGACGGACGGAGGCGCTCTGTGAACGGTGCATCGACAGGCCAGCATTCAGGAACGCCGAGACTCAGTGAGATCGCCTTGCTGTAGCAACCGATCCGCGCCGCCAAGGCTGCCATCTCCGCCGCATGACAACGTAGCGCAGCGAGCGGCGGTGCTCGAACATCCAGCGGTTGTGTCGAAGACACTCCCAAGCCCGTGCCCTCGGGTCCGTCGGCACCAGGGCGGCTGACTTGCGGCGCAGTCAGTGTGACGGGCCGTCACTTCTGTGCGAAGAACGGCCTTGCCGTGGGGCAGGCTTCCCCGTTACCGCTCTAAAGTATTCCCCCTCCTGTTCGCGTGGCCGTCCCTGTCGATGCGACCGCTGGCGACATGCCTCACGTAGCGTATCAAGAGAAAGGAGCACATCGCGCCCGCTGTCATGGCGCTTATGCGCCACCCGATCTGGAACGACAACGGATCGAACACAAACTCCACCATATGCTGCCCGTCGCTGATTTCCACGGCTCTGAAGGCGTAGTCTGCTTTATACACCTTCTGACTTTGCCCGTCAACCGCAGCCCTCCACCCGGGATAGTAGAGATCTGCAAGGACCAGGAATCCATCGGCCCCAGAATCGACTTCAATAAGCACTCTCGAGGGTCCGTACTCCACGATGCGAGCGGTCGACTTGTACTCCGCGGTGTTAGTCCCGGCCCAGCTCCGCTCCGGTCTCTCCTCTAAGACCACGTAGCTCGTCGGGTCGAACCCCGGCCTGGTCAATTCGGAGAAGACGCTCTCTTTGTCGGTACGAACCTTGAGGCCGTGTACCACAAAGGCCCGTGGAAGGACATTGGTGTTCTCGTATATCCTGATCTCGCCGTCGTAGACCAGCTCGATGTCATCGTGCGCCGCGTCAAACTCGGCCAACTCCTGGCTCACGCTGGGCTCCGTCAGGACATACTTCACGTTCAGCAGATCCAAGAGAGGCGATGTCAAGGACTCGACGCGGCTGAGCGCCCCGATCCGTCTGGTCTTCGCCAGTCCTGGTTCGATGAGATCCATGAACTCACCGTAGTAGTCCAGCACCAAGGATGAATAGCCTTGAGCGTCCGCTAGACCGTACACGGCTGCGGTGTTGGGTGGAAGAACCCCATCGCTCTCCGGCCCACGGATGATCCTGAAGAAATCATTGTCAGCTCCCAGGAAGCGAGTGCTTCCTGTCTCGAAGAACAGGTCTTGGGCCCTCTGCGGTGGGTTCAGCGTCCACCCGAAGGAGTACATGTCCCCCACCACCAGCAGAACGGCCAGAGAGCCGCACAAGCCAGCCCCCACTCTCCTCCGCACTCGAAAGAGCAATAGAGCCGCGCCCAGAAGGACCAGCAACGCCGCACGACCAAGGCTGCCCAGGTTCTGCAGATGCCATGCCGGCAATGGTGGAGTTCCCGTCCCATGAGGCCCCAGAGACTCAGCGACCAACACTCCCACCAGACCTACGCCCGCGAGAACCAGTACTAACAGACCCACTCTCAGCATGATGGCCCGGCTGCGTTCGTTTGCCACTCCAGCCAGCGAACTGAATCCCGAGGCCGCCAGCACGCTCAGAGCGAAGGCGTACACGATCTTGACCTCCATCAGTCTGCCCACTCTGAACACGGGTATCAGGTACAACAGCCTGTACAGCACATCGGGGATGTTCAAGAACAGGCTAAGGGATAGTAAAGCCAACGCGCCGAAGAAAAAGACATATCGGTTCCTGTGGAACGTCACCGCCCAGAGGGCAAGCAGCAGAGTCAAGACCCCGCCGTAGACGCTGGGGCGCCAGGGGTTCGTCAGAATCCCCGGCACAAGAGCTGTTGCCAGAGCAAGCGGCGCTCTACCAGTGTCCAGTGTCTCTTCGTAGCCCCAGTCTGCACGCTCGAAGAAGGGAGTTGCCTCGTACGTGGGAAGAAGCTGTACGGCTGCCAGCGCCGTACCGAGGCAGACCCCTGCGACAACAACCGCCATGCCTCGCGCTGCCTTCGTCAAGCCGCTGCCTCTCAGCGTGACCACGACTCTGAAGGAGGCATATAGACCCAGGGCAAACACCACGAAGACCGCGACCGCGGGCATCCCTGCCAGAATGCTCATTCCCAGTCCAAAGGCCAGAAGAAAGACATAGCCCAGCTTCTTCTCCTTCCAGTACTCCTCGAAGGAGAAGAACAGCAGTGGCGCCCACGCTGCCGTGAAGACCCTGGACAGCCACATCAGGTTGATGAGGAAATATCCGGATAGCTCGAAAGTCACCGCCCCAACAAGGGCACTGACCCTATCCAGTGCAATGCTCCTCAGATAGAGATACATGAAGAGCCCTGCGAGGAACAAATGCAGGCCAGCCGAGAGGCCGAAAGCCCGCAAGGGGTCCATCAGATAATAGACCACGTTGGGCGGATAGAAGAGGCCAGCTAAGACCTCGGTGGCGAGGAATGGCGTCCCCGAAAGATAGTACGGATTCCACAGGGGCAGGATTCCCGCCCTCACCATCTCCGCAGCGATGACCCTGCGTGGATAGTCATCCTGCAGAGGATCGATCCTGCCATTGGTGGGCCTCGCCAGGAGTTCCTGGCTGGCGTAGGCCCTCCACGGGTACTGCGCTGCCAGATTATCACCAACCAGGACCTGGTCTGTGAACAGCACATTGGCCAGGAAGGCAACGGAGACCAAAGCCAGTACGGCGATGACCAGGGAGTCGCGTGTGCGCTCCGAAAGCTTGCTAAGCCTGCCGGTCATCTCTGCCGAGGCCAACGGTGATGTGAACACTCTGTCCGCATGCCACCATCCATATGGCCCGACGGGTTCTCCAGCCAAGCCGGGGATCAACCGGTCGGTTCACCACAGCCTCGCCAGGCCACCTGGAACCCTCGGCGGGAAGACACGTGCTCGCTCCGGCCCTAGACAACATCGGTATCTCCAAAGGTGAGGAACCAGCTGGAACGATCAGCGCACACCTCCTCGCTCACCGTTGGCCTGTTGATCCGGTAGCCGAAGTACCACTCCTTGAACCCTATCTTCCCGGGCGGAGGCAGAAAGCCCTGCTTTCTCAAGAGACGCGTATACCTGTGGTCGCCATTGACCAGGCAGGCCATTACGTCCATCTGCTGCTCCCTCAACAAGCGCTCCGCATGACCGAGGAGTGAGAAGAGTACTTTCTCCCTACCAGGCGCAGCCACCAGATCAACGATCATCCCTCCTCGCAGCCCGTACTGTTCCATGCACCTGAGAGTCACATAAGCCACGACCTCGCCAGTCCGTTCAGCGACCACCGTTCGGTAGTCGCGAGCTGGATTGTCAGACTAGCGCCAGTTCAAGCAGGTGCTGTCCCGGACCAGGCGATACGATACCTGGGCGCAACCCGTTTCCAGAGGTAATCGATCCCATGATCGAACCTGTCAAGCGAGCGCACCAAACAAGACCCCTCTGTGGCAACGCGCCCGGCCTGCAAACGGCCCGGAAGGGGGGCGAGCACGGTATGCCGGGAGATGAAGCGCTCCACAATCGCGGAAGCATTGAGAGGCTTGACGAAAACCGCCAGCGAACACAGATGCTCCCAAGGGTCTATCGCCATAACAAACACGAAGCAGCCCTCCTTCGTCCCGCGAATCGCTGATCTCGCCATCACAGACAACGCGGCCAAGTACTCATCAGACTGTCCTGTGCGGTATCACCATCACCGCCACGTGAGTTCCCAAGGAGAGCA
>Ga0315285_10006783_pt1 | contig 11808 bp, 13 predicted proteins | sample YL17G09_36_MG_FD_203698 | JGI IMG/M metagenome (GOLD analysis project Ga0315285, IMG submission 203698) | Sediment microbial communities from Yellowstone Lake, YNP, Wyoming, USA - YL17G09_36 | ecosystem: Environmental > Aquatic > Freshwater > Lake > Sediment | place: USA: Wyoming | collected... | reverse complement strand
ACGGAGAAGGCAAAAGAAATTGCAAAAGAAAGATTGGAATATATGACGCAGTTTTTCAAGAGACTGAAGAAGGAAATTGAAGGTCAATTATAGCTTCGAGGCTATTGTTCACGCGCAGCGGGGGGGTTCTTTCTTGATTAGCTCAATTAGCTCTTCAAGGGACAAGACGCCACTTATCAGATCCATTACCGGCGGATCATCCACTACATGCGTGACATATATCTGCTTGTTTTTCGCGTAGGCATATCCTAAGTTAAAGGCAACGCTTTTTCCAATGTAACCCTCAGGGTCAACAACATACACGACATCTGCATGGTCAATTTTGTTTAGACATCCACGGATCCCGTGGCTGTTCTTTCTCTTTGATGCTTCATGCTTGATTTTCTCTTCTTTGAGCCTGTGCTCCAGTTCTTCTATCTCGCGGGTGAACCTGAGGCTTCCACAGACATATACCTTTTTCAAGAGATCCCTCCAAACACTGGCATTAACTGATTGCAGCACTTTATTATTATGAAATCGTGCACTGCCTAGGCAATTCTCATTTACCCTGTCATATGCGTCTTGGGAAAATCTTAAAAGCCTTTTGTCAAGGGCTTACTGATGGACAGAGAGGGAGAGCGTGTTGAAACGAGTGCTTGTTTTTGCGGCGCATCCTGACGACGATGTCTTTGGATGCGGAGGTAGCCTTGCGAAACACGTTATGCAAGAGAACCATGTGTCCGCTTGCTACATGACTTCTGGAGACGCGGGAAGCCTAGATCATACAAAAAAAGAGCTGCCTCGGATAAGAGAGGATGAAGCAAGGAAGGCGGCGCAAGTCATCGGTTTTCAGGAGCAGATCTTCTTGAGAAATCCCGATGGCTACCTGAAGTATGAGGAGGAAAATCTGAAGAAACTGGTTGAATTGGTGAGGAAAAAACGACCGAACATCGTTTATGTTCATGCTGAGTCAGACGCGCATCAAGATCACAGAACGACTTTTCAATTGGTGAATGAAGCCATTGGAAGAGCGGGCGGTCCACTGTTTCAAGAATGCGGGGGAGCACCTTGGGACGTTGAAACTGTGTTGGGTTATGAGGTCTGGACACCTCTTGTAGACTTCAACTATATAGAAGACGTTTCAGAGTTCATCAAAGAGAAAATTGTTGCCTTGAGGAGACACGTATCTCAGATTAAAATCGCTCGGTATGATGAAGCCGCTGAAGGTCTGGCCAGATATAGAGGCGCGATGACAAGAAAAGGCAGGCATTGTGAAGTCTTTAAGATAATGAAGGCGTCTGACGTATTCTGAGTCATTCTAATGAGCTCAGAAGCTGAACCTCTTCCATATTCAGTTGAGCTCTCATGATTTCAATATGCGTTCTGCGATGACGAATGGAGGCTTTCGGCGGGTTTCGGCAAAATTCCGTAAGAACGACACATTCGTCGCATTCTTTGACTTCGCATCTATGATGCGCCTGCTCGTATGGGCAAGCATTTGTGAATGTTTCTGAGTTATTTCTTCTCATGTTGTCGACACCAAGAGCCTTTGATGTTGAACGGCATATCTCATTCTTACCATATATTATGATTATGAATTTTGAAACCTTATTCGGAATAGCAGGCGAGAGTCTTAGCAAGCGCGTGCTTGGAAGATAGCAATAAAAACGGCAGATGAAATTCTTCAGAAAATAGATGAAGAGAAGAAAAAGAGTTAGAGACCTCGAACAAGCTTTTCAGCTAAAATTCGTAACGATCGTTTGTGCGCTATTCGCTCCACCTTTCGATGAACAGCTTCTTTTCCCCTTGCTTGAAGGTGACTTTGACAGGGATGGCGTCCGTTCCTCTTTTTGTTTTCTTGTATTCTTTAAATGGAAACATGCTGTCTTCCGCCAAGTCTACGGGGATGTAAAGCAGATACTTGCCGTCTTTTCTTTTGAACAAGCGACCTCTTCCTTCACTGACCATTCGTTATCACCTCGATTGCATCCTCGGTTAAAGAGCAAATCAGTATAGAAGTTTATTATTTAATTCTTTTTATCATATAACTCATAGATAAGCAACTTGGAGATCTAACGCGGTAAGAAAAATGAATTGTATGCAACACTTGTGAGATGTCACGGTTAGAATTAGCGAACAACGGAAAATTGACGAAATTCTTGGCTGTCAGATTCTCCCTTTGGTGTTACCTACATGCGGGGAGGATGATGACCAGGTCATTCTATGGTCGTGAAAATGCAAGGTTCGTCAGGATTGGGGCATTGAAGTGCAGGATGAAACAAACATTGTTTTGAATTGTGAGACCTGCCTTTGTTCATGACGTTCGTTCATCCTTCTCATTTGTTACAGATTGCTGCAATTTACGTATCACTCAAGGCAACAGACGACAACACTCCTAGCAGTCTTCTCTTTTTCTAATAAACACTTCTCATAGAAAGCTCCTGCGCGTATCCTTATATTGGCTGTTGCAAGAAGGCTGGAGGTATGAACCAACACGAGAACAGAAGAGCCCTTTGGATTTTTGCAGCAGCTTCTTTCTTGAATGATTTTGGTTCGGACGTCATCTATCCGATCTGGCCGCTGTTCGTTACGTCTTTCTTGGGTGCGGACAAGACCGTTCTGGGGTTTCTTGATGGATTGGGGGATGCTTTGGTATCGTTGTCACAGGCGGGTTCAGGCTACGTTTCTGACAGAGTAAGAAGGAGGAAGGTTTTTGTGTGGACGGGCTACCTTTTTGGGGCTGCTTCGCGGCTCGGCTACGCTTTTTCCACTTTGTGGCAACAATTGATCCCTTTCAGGATTCTCGACAGGGCTGGAAAGATGAGGGGAGCACCTAGAGACGCCATGGTAGCAGACATGTCGACGAGGGAAAACAGGGGAAGAAACTTTGGGATTCTTAGAGCGATGGACAACTTGGGAGCCGTTTGCGGCATTATTGTCTGCATCATCTTTTTTGGCATGCTCGGCTACATGAACCTCTTTTTGCTGGCAGCTATACCTTCCATAATTGGAGCTTTACTTGTAGTACTATTAATACGAGAACGGAAACAGACAGATATCAGACTGTTCAAAGGGTTTTCTATCCGCAACATGAGCGGGAACTTCAAGCTGTTCCTTTTGCTCAGTTCTCTTTTTGCTCTAGGCTCCTTTAGTTATTCCTTTCTCCTTCTGTATGCAAAACAGTTCGGCTTTCAAGACAGTTTTCTACCTGTGCTTTATCTGCTGTTCACAGCCATGGCTTCCCTATTCTCTTTCCCTTTTGGCAGACTCTCCGACAAGTTAGGCAGGAAATCAGTTCTGACATTGTCGTTTGTTCTTTGGGGTCTCGTTTGCTGGAGTTTCGCGTTCGCAGAGGGTTATGCTATGGTCATTCTGACGTTTGTTCTCTATGGCATGCACAAAGGCGCGTTGGAACCCGTGCAGAAATCGTTTGTTTCAGAGCTTGCGCCTAAAGATTTTAGGGCAAGCGGTTTGGGCGTATTTCAACTGGTCACGGGATTGTGCGCTTTGCCATCATCATTAGTTGCCGGATATCTCTGGGACGAGTTCGCTCCATCGATACCGTTCATCTTGTCTCTGTCTCTGACCGTCATTTCGGTGGTGATGCTGCTGTTTGTGCGGGAGAACAAGTCCGATTGACACCAAGCAGCAAGAAGCGATGTTTCAGTGGAGAAAGCTTTTATTACCGTCAGAAACTTAGTTTGCCAATGCGCCCAAAGGATGGTGTGGAATGAGTCTGCAAAAGAGTGACTTCATACTGCTTGATTATGTGGCAAAGGTAAAGGAAACCGGAGAGATCTTCGATACGACCTTTGAAGAAACCGCAAAAAAAGAGCATCTTTACAAAGAAGGCGACATCTTTGAACCTAAACTCATCGTAATTGGTGAGAACTGGGTTCTCAAACCGCTCGATGAGAGTCTGACTACGATGGAAGTGAGCAAGCAGAGCGTCGTGGAAATTTCTCCGGAAAAAGCTTTTGGGCAACGTGATCCGGAAAAAGTTAAGCGTGTTCCTCTGAGACAACTGCTTGCCAAAGAAATAACCCCCAGTGTTGGGATGCGCATTGAATATGGCGGGAAAAGCGCAACTGTGCGAGCCATTGGTGCCGGACGAGTCCTTCTTGATTTCAATCCTCCGCTGGCAGGAAAAACTCTTGTTTATGAGGCTACTGTGAAAAAGAAGCTTGAAACCGCTGAAGAAAAGATCGCAGCATTGATCCACAGAAGAATACCCAGCGTCGAGGACAAGAAATTTGAACTAGCCGTCAAGGCCCAAACGGTCACCGTTGAAATGCCTGAAGAAACCTTCTACATTGAAGGTGTTCAAATTGCGAAGAGAGGAATAGCACTGGATATTCAAAGATTTTTCCCAGAAACGACCGCCGTCAAGTTTGTCGAAACGTTCAAAGCCGAACCTAAGAAGACAGAAGCCAAACCAGAAAAAGAAGAAAAAGCCGCCACCGAGACAAAGTCGACGGTCTAGTGTCATATCACTTCAGTCACTTTTGCCAAGTGCTCGTACGCTTCTCTGTTCAGGCTCAATTTGTTCAGAATCGTGTATCTTTCAGGCCTTATTGTTGCAGCCAGTTCTAGTGCTCTAACGACGTCATCTTTGCCCACACCCAGTTCCTTGGCTGTAGTAGGCGCGCGAAGCTTCTGGAGTGCATCCCTTATACGTTTCCAGTTTGCACCGTGCAAGTAGGCCATCATTATCGTTCCGACACCGCACCGTTCTCCATGCATGGCGCAGTTGGGTTTGATGATGTCCAGTGCGTGGCTGAACAGGTGCTCCGATCCACTGCAAGGTCGACTGCTTCCTGCTATGCTCATTGAAACGCCGCAGCTAATCAATGCCTCTATCAGGACTCGTAAGCCTTCCTCGTTCTTTTTTCGCATCAGATTCACGTTTTGCATAACGAGCTTGGCACTCATCAGAGCCAGGCTCGCAGCGTATCCTCCGTAGTATTCGTCCTTCTCTTCGTGTGCCAACTGCCAGTCCTTGACGGCTGTAAACTTCGCGATCACGTCTTCGTAACCGCTGACTGCGAAGTGCCAAGGGGCTCGCATTATGATTTTTGTGTCTGCGATTATGGCCAATGGCGCTTGAGCTATCACGGAATATGGTTTCTGAAGACCTTTTATCGAAGACAAAGGACTGGCTATGCCATCGTGAGAAGCTGTCGTTGGAATGCTGATGAAGGGGATTTCAGTTTCTGCTGAGCTGCACTTTGCAACGTCAATTTTGGTGCCGCCGCCGACTCCAAAGACGATCTCTGGTTTCAAGGCTCGTATTTTTCCTTGAACATTCTGAACGTCTTTGACCGTTGCGGTTTCCACCAGAAAAGTGTCAACTGATAGCCCTTCTTCTTCAAGCATCTTTCTCACTTTCTTTCCTGCGATCTTGTTGGTTTTTGAACCCGCGATCACCAGAGCTGATTTGGTGAAGCCAAGTCTCTTGGTGATTTCACCGACTCTTTCCAGTGCGCCGTTTCCGACGATTACTTCTCTTGGAAGCTGCATTCGGTGATGTTTCAGATGCACACAAACCACGCTTGATTGTTGCTTTCCTTTCGATAGCGATGGGTTACAAGCCTTAAAAAGGGTTACCTTAATCCGCGAGATGGAATCTTGCCTCTATTGATTAGGTTTCGGCGAGTTCACTCTTTAGAGGTCTGCTTGTTCTAGGTATCTGAACGAAAAAGACTTGATCGTCAACTCTGGCCGATTCGTACTGAGTATGAAACTCTGTACATCTTTGAGGTTAGGCTGCCACTCCTGCCTGAGAGTAGTTATGAGTTTCGAGAAGCTGGCGTAGTTCCTGTGCACAGAGACAATGACGCTGTTCATTCCCAAACCTTCTCCATCAGACGCATAAACTATGTTCGGCTGCTTCTTACCCCACTCTCGCGCTTTCTCCGACAATTCTGACTTGGCTTCCGTGAAGGCAAGAAAAGTGAACGCAACAATTTCAAAGCCCATTTTGGCAATGTCAGGTACGATTGTATATTCATGTACGTACCTCTCTGCTTCCAAGCGTGTTCTCTTCCTGGTGACAGTGGGTTGCGAGATTTTCAGGGCTTTTGCGAGTTCTCTGTCGCTTCTTCTTGAACCCTTTATCAATTCGTACAGGAGTCTCAGTTTTTCTTTTTCCTTCTCACTCATGCTGAACCACTCTTTTTCATATATGACTCATGTGGTCTAATAATGGTTGTGTTTGAACAGTCACAACTCCCTATTTTTAATGAAGACTGCACGATTCCGGTTAACAGACTTGCGGTTGGACTAACGTGGTCTTTCTCAGAGTTTTTCGAGCGCAATATTAATAAATCCCTAGGCATTGATAGAATGATGCTACTTCCTTGTGAAGTAATTCCCTGACGTAATTGGGTTTTAGGAGACACATAACATGGTAAGCAATGATGTGGTAAATCAATTGACGTTGAAAGGAACGACAACCATCGGTGTCGTATGTAAAGATGGAGTCATATTAGCTTCGGATACGCGTGTCACAATGGGTTATTACGTTGCCCATAAGCATGGCAAGAAAGTGTACCAGATAGATGACCACTTGGCCATGACCATAGCAGGAAGCGTTGCCGATGCCCAAAGGACCGTTGACGTGCTGACTACAAACGCGAAACTCTACAGAATCGAATTGGGGCGTCCACTTCCTGTCAGTTCGGCCGCGAGGCTTCTTGCCAACTTGCTTTTCTCGGCCCGATATGTTCCTTTGTTGGCGCAAGTTCTAGTCGGCGGCGTAGATGATACTGGTCCTCACATATTCTCAATAGACCCGTTTGGCAGTTTGACTGAGGAAACATTCGTGTCCACTGGCTCAGGTTCACCTGTTGCATATGGAATTCTGGAAGACAAGTTCAAGGAAGGCGCGCACATCAAAGAGATGTTACCAGTAATAGTCAAAGCTGTGAATGCCGCGATGAAACGCGACTCGGCAAGCGGAGACAGCTTCAACGTTGCAGTGATAGACGGGAAGGGTTACAGAGATCTGAGTGACAAGGAGAAGAAGCAGCTTTTGGCAGATTGAGGAAGTAAAGATAGTGGCCCCGAATTCTGACAAAGAGAAAATGGAGATAAGCCAATACATATTGGAACATGTTCCCAAAGAGGCTGAAGTAACCAGAATAGAGTATGAAGGTTCCACGCTAGCGGTCTATACGAAGAGACCAGAGATACTCGTTGAGCAAAGCAACGTTATCGCCAACATAGTAAACGTCATAAGAAAACGAATCGTCATTCGGTCCGATCCTTCCGTAAGGGTTCAGGAAGTGGAAGCCGAAAGAATCGCAAAAGACATAGTCCCCGCCGAAGCTGAAGTCACAGACATAAACTTCGACCCCAGCTTAGGCGAAATCATCATAGACGCAAAAAAACCCGGACTGGTGATTGGAAAGAACGGGGCAGTCTTGCAGGAGATAATCAAACGGACTAAATGGCGTCCGCACGTTTTGAGAAGCCCACCGTTGAAATCGAAGATCGTAACTCACATGCGTCATTATCTTCACTCAGAGAGCAAAGAAAGAGAGAGAATACTTCGAACAGTAGGGGAAAGAATTTTCAGGCCCAAGGCCTTTGAAGTTGGAGACGTCAGAATTACTGCACTCGGCGGCGCCCAAGAAGTCGGAAGATCCGCCTTTCTCGTCCAGACACGTGAAAGCAGTATACTCCTTGATTGTGGAGTGAACCCCGGTTCGCAGCGACCCTTCGAATCTTTTCCCAGGCTTGACAACCCGGCTTTTGAGCTGGAATCTTTAGACGCAGTGGTGGTAAGCCATGCTCACCTTGACCACTGCGGACTCGTGCCTTTTCTTTACAAGTATGGTTACGATGGTCCAGTCTACTGTTCTGCTCCTACTTCAAACATGATGACGCTGCTTCAACTTGACTACTTGGATGTTGCAGGCAAACAAGGCACAACGCCGTTCTATGACCAGAAAGATGTTAGAGAATGTGTCTTGCATACGCTTCCCCTTAGATATGGAGTAGTCACAGACATTGCTCCGGACGTGAGGTTGACATTGCACAACGCTGGGCATATACTTGGCTCTTCGATGGTGCATCTGCACGTTGGAGAAGGCTTGCACAACGTTGTTTATACGGGCGACTACAAGTTCTCCAGAACCATGCTCCTTGAGGCAGCGACGGCCGAGTTTCCACGCGTTGAGACCGTGATAACGGAAAGTACCTATGGCGGTGCAGACGATATTATGCCTTCACGCGTCGAAGCTGAGGAGCGTCTTACGAGAATCGTGAATGATACTTTGGAGCGAAAGGGTAAGGTACTGATTCCTGTTCCTGCAGTCGGCAGAGCACAGGAAATTATGCTTATTCTTGACGGTTACATGAAGCGTGGAATGATGAAGGAAGCTCCCGTGTTCATAGAGGGCATGATCTCCGAGGCCACCGCAATCCACACGGCTCATCCCGAATACCTTGGGAGAGACGTTCGAAACAGCATACTTCATGACGGTGTCAACCCATTCCAATCTGATTACTTTACGATAGTCGAACATCCCAGCGTGCGACAGGAAATAGTCGATGGTGAACCTTGCATCATCATGGCAACCTCCGGAATGCTTGAAGGCGGACCGGTAATAGAGTACTTCAAAAGCTTAGCAGACAATGAGAACAACACCATTGTCTTCGTAAGCTACCAGATTGAAGGCACGATGGGAAGAAGAGTGCAAAAAGGATTGAACGAAGTCACTTTGATGACTTCTGAAGGCAAAATGGAAGTGGTGAAGGTCAGGCTCCGCGTTGAGTCAATAGAAGGTTTCTCGGGGCATTCGGACAGACGACAGATCTTCAATTATCTTACTCATCTCAGGCCGAAACCTGAAAGAGTGGTCGTGTGCCACGGTGAAAGGGCCAAGTGTCTGAGCCTGGCCAACTTCATTGAAAGAAGATGTGAAATAAGATCGTTTGCTCCTGCCCTGATGGAGACTTTTAGGCTGCTGTAGGAATCGGCTCGTTCGAAACGGGCACTTTCTCTCGCCAAATCTTTACGTTCGGGGGGCAGACAACAACCCGTTCTTCCCCAAGCCTTGCGATGTCTCCTCCAATAGACTCGGCGAACTCGCACAACTCGTTCACTGCACGTTTGACATCATCGATGCTCTTGTTTGCCAGAGAAGTGATCCTGATAATCAGAATGTTTCCAGCTTTGACCTCGTTCTTCACGGAATCCAAGTCTGCAAGGTCACGGAGAGGCATCGCCTTCAAATAAGTCTTGCCGAGGCTACTCTTAACCTCAACTTCCTTCTCCTCCTTCTTGGGTTTTCGAAGTATCCCGAGCCGCGGCAAACTCTTCCTCTCTTATCCTTCTATTGAACGCTTCAAGAGTTAAAGTTTTTCTTACCTATACGCACGAATTTGTTATACGTATTGAACTATTAAAGCGTTTTATGAAATCATCGTGCAGGCTGGTTTTCATCAAGCCATGGCTGACAATTCTTTGAGCAGGTTCCAGATATGATCGCCCACGTAATACAGGTTTTTCACGACGACCCCCTGCTTGACGGTTCTTGCTTCTTCTGCATCAAACAAGATTTCTCCTATGGCGATGGGCTTGCCATGCTTCTCATCCACAACCGAGACGATGCTGTTCTTTTCAAACTGCCCCTCGACACGTCTTATTCCAGGCGCCATTACGTTTGCGCCTTTACACACGTATGGAACTGCTCCCATGTCGACGACGACGCGTGGCGCCTGATTGAGAAACTCTTCGAACCTCAAGGTCGGATAGATGCATTCGCCAGCTCTAACCAACACAGCTCTTCCGTTTATGAGAAAGATTTCATCAGCGTCGGTCTTCAACACTTCGACATTCAATCTGTCCTTGAACATGAGCTCTATGTCAGTCTTGAGTCTATCTGATGCTTTGCGTAGAACAGTCTTCACTTCCTTGGCTTTCAAGAAATACCGTTTATGCTTTTCGGGCATCCTGCCCATCTCTTAGATAGGTTTAAATGTCAAGGTTTAAGTATAAAAGGCATAACCATGTGGGTCTGAGGGTTAAAAAATGAGCGAAATGACAACTGAAATCCTTGAGCAAAACCTCGGAAAAATAGTGTTGGTACGGCTGAAGGGCGGAAAAAGCCTCCGTGGGAGACTGAAGGGTTTCGATCAACACCTGAACTTGGTTTTGGAAGAGACAGAAGACACCTCCAATTCAGAAAACGTCAAGAAACTCGGAGTCATAATTGTCCGAGGAGACAACGTCGTACTGATTTCGCCGCCTCCAAGGTGACATTTCTTGGGAAAGGGAACCCCCTCATTTGGCAAGCGCCAGGGAAAAACCGTCCACATAAAATGCAGACGATGTGGAAGAAGGTCATACAACGTTACAAAGAAACGTTGTGCCGCTTGCGGTTACGGGGAGACGGCAGTCATCAAGACGTATGCATGGCGGACCAAAAACTTGCATAGGGAACGGATGCGCTGAAAAAACATTCTTCTGATTACTGTGTTGCCTGATAGTAGCCTTTGTCAACTTTTACAAAAATGAGTGGACCTTTGCTCTGAGTCAAGTCTCTTGCCTTTCTCAAGGCATTGTTGACAACGTTCAAAGTCTGTGCTTGTTCGGTTGGATACTTCTTCTTTTCGTCGCCTAACTCCATTTTCAGAAGGTTTTCCGCGAGGATTGATGTTCCGCAAATTTCTCCGTTCCTTATCAAAGTCAGGATTACAACGTCCTCCATTTGATGACGGTTGGACAGTTTTGCCCATATTGGTTCGGCGTTGTTGAGGATTTTCGTGACGTTGTTCCACTTCTTCGAGTTTTCTTTGCCTATGAGGAGTTTTACTCTTTCTCCCCATTTCTTCAGCCACATCCCGCTCCAAACTGTGACGAATTCCGTCAGTTCTTGCGGGTCCTGCTCGTAAAGTTTCTCAAGTCTTTCCACGATTTCACATTGATCCGTGTCTTTTCCAACGAGGCCCCAATGAACCTTGAGGTAGTTTGTCAGGTCTTGACATGCGATTTGGAGTACCTTGCGATCCGCGCCCAAAACGTCGATGAGTGGGTTCTTTTCAATCAGTTTTTCAGACATCAATGTCTCTATGAAATTCACAGGTACTCCCTTCCCGAAGCCTTCTCCACCGTACACTAGGTCTTTGAGCTTTTAATAAGCTTTATTCGTAGTCGCTTCTATAACTCTGTTCACTAGTTTTCAGCTATATTTCGGTTCTAGAAATATTCTTAGCGGCAAATTCAGAGTTATTTCAGAAAATTTGGCAGTTTTTTGACGCTTTCCAGGATCAGGTCAGGATGTTCCCTTTCAAGTTCCTTGAAAGAGAATATTCCAGACAAAACCGCGACAGTTTTGGCTCCAGCGTTTTTTCCAGCTCGAACATCTACTACGGAGTCTCCCACGGCGACACACTCATGCGGTTGTACGTTCAGCGTTTTGCTGCATTGTATTAGTGCTTCCGGTGAGGGTTTCGGGTTGGCCGTGTCGATTCCTGTTACGACTGTCAGAAAGTAGCCTGCTAAATGTAACTCTTTCAGTTGGCTCATGATCTCGGTTTTGGGGACCCGCCGTTTTGTCGTCAGCGCGAGCTTTCTCTTATTAGAAAGCGTTTGAAGAGTGATTCCGATTTCGGGGAACGGCTTTGTCTTGGTGCGCGTTGCTTCGTAGTAAGCTTTGAGGTATTTGGACCGGAAGTCTCTCTCATCGATTCCTGCTATCAGATCAATAAGCGGGAGGTCTTGTTCGAACCTTCTGGGTATCTCCATGGCCGTTCTCAAGTCAACTGTCACTTTCGTGAATGCGGAGAAGGCTACTCTTGCGGCTTCTACATATGCCTCTT
>Ga0315285_10006781_pt1 | contig 11809 bp, 13 predicted proteins | sample YL17G09_36_MG_FD_203698 | JGI IMG/M metagenome (GOLD analysis project Ga0315285, IMG submission 203698) | Sediment microbial communities from Yellowstone Lake, YNP, Wyoming, USA - YL17G09_36 | ecosystem: Environmental > Aquatic > Freshwater > Lake > Sediment | place: USA: Wyoming | collected... | reverse complement strand
AAAACAATCATATTCGATTCCTGCAAGCCAGCCAACATATTGTCCAAATCTTTATAACCGGTCGGTATTCCCCTCAATCCGCCTGCCCTTTTATGAAGTTCATCCAAACGGTCAAAAGATTCGGCTAAGGCATCTTTAACCGGAATAAAAACCTGTTTTAAGTAAGCTTGAGAGAGGGAAAAAATTTCCTGTTCGGCCTTATCCAAAACCTGACCCGCTTCCGAGGATTCATCAAAAGCCTGTTCGGAAACTTTGCCGGCGGCGGCAATTAATTTCCTTTTAGTATAGTTATCTTTAATAATTCGACCATAATGCTCGGCATTGGCCGCCGTCGGTACCGAAGAAGCCAACTCTGATAAATAACCTGTTCCTCCAATTGCTTTCAGATCTTTTTGTTTTCTCAATCTTTCCGAAAGAGTGATGATGTCAATCGGTGAACGTTCCTCATATAAGCTCAAAATCGCCTCGAAGATCCGGCCATTATTTTCGTCATAAAAATGTTCCGGTCGAAGAAACTCCACCACGGCAATAACCGCATCCTTATCAATTAAACAGGCGCCAAGAACTGATCTTTCCGCTTCTTCAGAATGAGGCGGCACTCTTAATTCCGCCATTTATTGCCTCCTTTCCAAAACAATCACTTCGAGCTCGGTGGGAAGCTTTTCCCGACTGATGATTAGTTTAGGTTGGGGAACAACTTTGGCGCCCATTTCCTTAAGGAAATCCTCAACTCCAGCCATGCCCGCAAAAACTTTTTCGTCTAATCCTTGAACAGAATAATGCATCGGAATGACCATCATCGGCTCAATCTGGCTAACAACCTCAACCGCAGTTTTTGGGCCGATAGTATAAACACCACCGACCGGAATAAATAAAATATCGACCCCGTTCAATTCAGACAGTTGAGCCGCGGAAAGCGAATGACCTAAATCACCTAGATGACCGAAACTAAGATCTTCAAGCTCAATTCGATAGACAGTATTTTTACCCCGCTTCGTTCCCTGAGTCTCATCATGAAAAGTCTGCAACCCATAAATGGAAACTTCTTTCACTTCGTACTCTCCCGGTCCGGCAATGACATAGGGATTGCCCCCAACCAAATCTTTTTGGTTATGGTCTTGATGATCATGAGAGATAGTAATAATATCCGCCTCTATTTTGGGAAATTTAAAACCAATCTCGGGAGAATAAGGGTCGGTCACCAAACTGACATTTTTACCCTTGAGGCGAAATGAGGAATGACCTAAATAACTTATCTCCATTGCCAAAATAATATCAAAATAAGGGTTGCTTGACAAGGACCATCTTTTACGTTATAGTAATTAGCCATGAAAAAAGAAATCATCATTGCCATTGTTATTGGCTTTGCTCTCGGACTGCTCATCACTTTCGGAATTTGGACCGCCAATAAAGCGATTAAAAATAAACCCACCCCTACTGAAGAAACGGAGCTCATTACGCCGATTGAACCGACCCCAACGGCAACAGAATTTTCTCTAACGATCATTTCACCGGAAGATGATTCTTTGATTAATACCAATAAAGTCGAGCTTAAGGGTTCAACCGTCGCCAACGCAGTGATTGTGATTGCTGAGGAAAAAGGAGAAAAAATTATCGAAGCTGATGGAGAAGGCAGCTTTGCCACCGAAATTTCTTTAATTGCCGGTACCAACGAGATTAAAATCACGGCTTTTAATTCAGAGGGAGACGAAGTGAGTAAAACTTTAAGTCTTGTTTATTCAACCAAAGAAATCTAATGAAAACTCAAATCTCAAATCTCAAATCTCAAATCTACAGCTCAAAACTCAAAACTTTTTTCTTTGTAATTTTAGTTTTAAGTTTTGCCTTTTGCCTTTTGAGTTTAGCCCCGCGTCTGGCGCAATCTCAATCCCCCACCCCTGAACCGACTGCGGGAGAGGAAATCAGCCAGGAAATTAAAGAAAAAGTTCAGGAAAGAATCGAAGCCATCACCGAAACTAAATTAAGAAAAGTCGCTTATTTCGGTAACATCAGCAACATCAGTGGTTCGGTGATAACCGTCAACACGAAAAAGGGTGAAAAAGCAGTCAACACTGACGAAGAAACAAAATTCATTGGCAAAAGTAACCAGGAAATCAAATTGGCAGATTTAAAGATTGGTAATTTTGTCATCGCCATGGGAAATTTGGATCCCAGTGGTAGTTTTCTGGGAAAAAGAATTCTTGTTTTGGCTAAACAGCCGGAGATTGCTCCTGCTCGATTAGCGGTCCACGGCAAGGTTGTTGATATTAGCCAGGAAGAAAAAATTATTAGCTTAAAACATCTAAAGCAGGATCTCGCTTACGAGATTGAAATTAACGACAAAACAACCATTACCAAAAAAATGGGGGAAAAGATTACCAAGGTTAAGTTTGAAGACATCGAAATTGGTGATCGAATTGTGGCCATCGGCACCAAAGAAAAAGAAAACGGCACCATCACTGCTAAAATCGTCCACGTCATTCCCGGTTTAGCTAAGGGTCTGGAAAAAGTCACTCCGACTCCAAAGCCTAGCCCGAAAGCTACGCCAAAGCTCTCACCCACCCCGACTAAAGAACCAACAGAATAACTTCTTTCTTCTTTTCTGCCATCTTTTCGAATTTATGTTATCATAGGAATTAGCTATGGCGCCTCAAACCTTAAAAGGCTTTCGGGATTTTTTGCCCGAAGAAATGGTAATTCGCCAAAAAGTAATCAACACCTTAAAAGAGGTGTTTGCTTCTTATGGTTTTGAACCTTTAGAGACACCGGCTCTAGAATATGCCGACACTCTTTTGGGTAAGTCTGGAGAAGAAACTGAGAGGTTGGCTTATATTTTTAAAGACCAAGGCGGAAGAAAAGTTGGTCTTAGGTATGATTTAACTGTTCCTGTTAGCCGAGTTCTTGCTCAATACCAAGGTCAAATTCCCTTGCCTTTTAAGCGTTATCAAATCCAAAATATCTGGCGCGCGGAAAAGCCGCAAAAAGGTCGTTACCGAGAAATTACTCAATGTGACATTGACTCCTTTGGCTCCACCTCTCCCCTCGCCGACGCGGAAATCATCGCTGTCGTTGATGAGTGTTTGAAAAAACTTGGTTTTAAAAAGTTCGTTATCAAAATCAATAGCCGTCAAGTTCTTTTCAAGCTGATGAGGGATCTTGGCTTAACGCAACAGGATAAACAGCTCGCAATTGTGAGGTCGATAGATAAATTAGACAAGATGGAGATTGGAGAGATAAAAAAGGAACTAAGCCAAAAAGGGCTTACCAATGAAAAAATTGAAAAACTCTTTTCTCTGATTCAATCTGCTCAACCAGACGAAAATTTAAAGCAACTCTTTAAATATTTAAAGTGGCTTGGTATAGAGGAAAAATACTATCGATTTGAGCCAACTCTGGCCAGAGGGCTTGATTATTATACCGGCCCCATTTTTGAAGCGGTGGTGGAAAAACCAAAAATTGGTTCCCTCGTTGGCGGCGGCCGCTACGATAACTTAATCGCCGATTTAGGCGGACCTGATATTCCTGCCACCGGTGTTTCCTTTGGTTTAGATCGAATTTGTGATGTGATTAAAGAGCAGAACCTTTGGTCTAATCTTTCCCCTACTGCTACCAAAGTCTTAATCACGATTTTCTCTGCCGAATATCTTGAAAAATCGATTGAAATCGCCAATAAATTAAGGGCAGAGAGCATTCCCACCGAGCTTTATCTTGACCCGGAAACCAAACTCGACAAACAACTCAAATACGCAGATAAAAAGGGTATTCCCTTTGTCATCATTATCGGACCAGATGAGGTAAAAGCCAACCGATTGACTTTTAAAGACATGGCAACCGGCGCTCAAAAAAAAATCTCCCTCGAAAATCTAGTTTCTAAGCTTAAAGCTGTCAATGAAAGATAAACGTCTTCTTGCCTACATTCTTTTAACTCTTACATCAATAATTTGGGGCATTGCCGGACCGGTCATTAAACACACTTTGCAATTTATCCCCCCTTTTACTTTTCTTTTTTGGCGATTTTTGCTGGCTTCGATTATTTTCTTGCCTTTTTTAATCTGGCGGGCGAAAAAAGAAAAGGAGACGATAAAAAGCCTTTTACCTGTTATCCCCATCGGCTTTTTGGGCATTCCTCTTTGTTTAACTTTTGTTTTCTTAGGCTTTGAACGAACCAGTGCTCTTGACGGCACGATTCTTTCCGCTTTAGCCCCAATTTTCATTGTCTTAGCCGGCGTCTTCTTTCTTAAAGAAAAAGTCACTCGATTAGAAACCTTTGGTTTAATGGTGGCGATTGCCGGCAGTGTCGTCATGATTTCCCAACCTCTTTTGGAGGGCAGTGCTTTTGCCCAGAAAAACCTTTTGGGAAACCTGCTTATTCTTCTTTCGGATATCGTCTGGACCGCCTATATCATTGCCTCCAAAAAGGAATTTAAAAAACACTCTCCTTTTGTCATCACCGCTGTTTCTTTTCTTACCGGTTTAGTCGTCATTTTCCCTTTCGCTCTTGTTGAAAATCATCTCCGAGTTCCTCATTACCAATTACCAATTACAAATTTCTCCGCCTTAGGTGGGCTTTTATACATGGTCATCTTTTCCTCAATCATTGGTTATTTTGCCTTCGAACTAGGACTGAAATTAATCGAGGCCTCAGAAGCCAGTCTTTTTGCCTATTTACAACCGATTTTCGCGGCTCCGGCGGCGATTCTCTGGCTGGGAGAAAAAATCACTCCCCCATTTTTATTAGGAGCAGGCATCATCGCCCTCGGCGTCTTTCTCACCGAGTTCCGCCCCTCCATGCTTGCGCTCAAACCCCAAAAATGATAAAATTTATTCGATGAAAGCGAAAATTCATCCTCAATGGTATCCTGAAGCCAAGGTGACCTGTTCCTGTGGCCATACTTTTACAGTGGGTTCAACCCAACCAGAACTTAAAGTTCAAATCTGTTCTCATTGTCATCCCTTTTTCACTGGCGAAATGAGATATGTTGATGAGGCTGGTCGGGTCGAAAAATTCCAGGCGAAAATGGAAAGCATCGCTGGCAAAAAGTATGTTAAGAAAAAGGAAAGAAAAAGACTCAAGTGGCTGGAAGAGAAAAGGGCTGAAGAAAAAAGACCAAAATCATTAAAAGAAATGCTTCACAGTAAATCCTAAATCTTAATCAGATTTATGAATCCTAACATTGTCATTCTAGAAATCCGTTCAGGAGCCGGTGGCCAAGAAGCCAATTTGTGGGCCCAGGATTTGCTCCGAATGTATACTCGTTTTGCCAATTCCCAGGGATGGAAAACGATTCTTATTGATGAAGGCGTCGTCAAAATCAATGGACCGGATGTTTTTCAAAAACTAAAGAACGAAGCTGGGGTTCATCGAGTTCAGCGGGTTCCCCAAACCGAACGTTACGGTCGCCTCCATACCTCAACCGCGACCGTGGCGGTTTTGCCGGAAATTGCCGAATCGGAAATCAAAATTAACCCCCAAGATTTGGATTGGCAGTTTTATCGCGCCTCAACTCAGGGCGGCCAGAATGTTCAGAAGGTTTCCTCAGCGGTCAGACTAAGACATCTCCCTACTGGCCTTATCGTTACCAGCCAGCGAGAACGAAGCCAAGAACAAAACCGTCAGCTTGCCCTTCAATTATTGCGCTCCAAGCTTTGGCAAAAGCAGGAAGAAGAAAAAGAACAGCAAATGAAAGACTACCGTTCGCCTATTGGCCGGGGTATGCGCTCCGAAAAAATCAGAACCTATAACTATCCGCAAAATCGCGTCACCGACCACCGAATTAATAAATCCTGGAAGAATTTAGAATCGATTATGGATGGAAATTTAGACAAGATAGTTTCCGCTCTTCCAAAAATTAATTAGTTACGTCGTTTCTGTAGGAATAAACTCCATCTTTCCTGATATACCAACCCTCACTGCAAATCCATCGTTAGAAAAAGCAAACTCTATCTTATTGCCAGGATCACTAACCTCGAAATGTTCATCCTCTCCTGAAGTAATAACCTGCACACTTGTCACTGGATATCCCTCAAACTTTAATTGGCTCTCTTGACCCTGTTTAAGGTATCCCATGACACGCCAACTATCTTGTGTGTAAACTTCTGTGTCAGGTCTACCTCTTCCTTTTGTTCCTCGACACAATTTAATATCCCACTCCGGATGGAGGCCAACTGCAAGATAATAGCTTGAATTCCTAATCCACCAATGAATTAGTCTTGGAACTCTTTCATCCCATCCTTTTTTTTCGAATAACTTTTTGACCTCCCCAACTATTTCAAGTTCCCCCATACTATTTCCAAATTCTTCTCTCCTTCTCTCCAAAGTCTCTCCGTGATCTCTCTTCCAAAACCCTGGTCTTCCTTCTGAAGACAAATTAATCACCTCCTTTAATCAAAAAACTGCCTCTTGGACAGTCTGAAATAAAAATACCTGATTAAATCCGAAAAGTCAATAACCCTTTATATATCATATATCAATATATGATATACGGATATGATGCCATTATGAATGGAGATCTTCAGAAGATTGTCTCTCTGCTTCAGGAACCGGCTTCAAGGCATCCGGCGTCATAAAAAGCGCTGCAAAATATCTTCCTAAGTCCGAAAGAGTAAATTCAGCTTCAGTTAACGGCTTGGCTTCATCTTTAGCCCTGATTAATCTCAAACCTTCCAAATAACTTAAATCTCTCTTTAAAGACAACTCTGGTAAAACCCTTCTTACGTAAAACTGTGATGCGGCTGGTCTGTCTTTTTCCAATTCAGTAATTCTTCCCAAAATATCTTGAAATGCTAAAGTATCATCCCCCTTAAGATTCAAAGCGAGAAATTTCAGTAAGAATGAAGCTCCTGAGTCACATACGAATCGACCTTCTATTGTTTGTGGTTTTTCTTCTTCTTTCCCCATCTATTCACCTCCTTTATTAAAAAAACTATCCTCGAGGGCAGTCTGAAATAAAAATACGATATTAAATCCCAAAAGTCAACCACTGATTTTTATCGGACATATTTCATTTTGGTCGGGTAAGATTCATTCACACTCTTATCTTAAACTCTCTTTTTCTTACAAATAAGACATGCATATGCATTGCGAATTTGTCAAATATCTACTTTTCTTTAACCACTTTTTGAAACAGTTGATAAGCCTTATCTCCCGCCCAATACTCGGGTACTAGCTTATAAGGAAGTTGGGGGTCTTCCTTGAGAATAGAAAGGAAGTTAAAAATCAATTTAGTCCTCGATTGGTTTTCTTCTCTCGCTTGGAATATGAAATTCTGGTATCGCTCATTTAAATCTTCGAGATAATAAACCCGCTCCATTAACTCCTCTAAAGTCCTTTCACCAAAGGTTTCGCCTTTTCCCAACGAAGAAACTAAAATTAAATCTGTTTTCAAATTTTTTTCTTCGACAAATTTTTGAATAAGTCTATTAGGATTATAAGGAGTTAACCAAACGCTTCGCTGAAGCATGCCACAACCAATCTTTTTCAGAAAATCTCTGAGATAATTACGATCGCTATTTCTCTTCACAGGCAAATCATAAGTAATAATGTAAATCCGGCCATCCCATGCTCTTTTTCTATCATATTGGGGGACAATCGATTCCATTCTCTTTTTTCCTGCAGCAGTAATTCTCGGTAAAGCCATCTCCCTTTTGAACGTCTCGGTGAAACCTTTTTGTCTTAAATAAGTAAAAGACCGTTTTATCGCCTGATAGTTAAAATCCTCTAAACTCCTAAGTGCTCCTTCCCCTGCCCTGGCCCCTTTACCATATCCGGCGATACCAAATTCTAGAGTGAAAAAAATAGAATAGAGAGCTAAGTCTACTGAGGTGGCTAACAATCCCTCACTGAATCTTGCTACCCACGAGTCCCTTGATTGCTTATAGACCATACAACTACATCATGCATATACATTCTTAATTTGTCAACTAGTAAACAATGGGGATAATTTTTATTCGGCCACCAACGAAATAAATTTTAAAAGAATTTAGACACCATTTTAAATGGAGATCTTAAGAAGATTGTTTTTCTGCTTCAAGAACCGGTTTTGCAACATCCAGGGTTATAAAAAACCTAACTGAAAATTTTTATAAATTCGAAAGAGCCTTTATCTGTAACAGTCTTGGCTGAAGAAAATCTCTCCTTATAGAATTAATCAATGGGTAAACAGAGACAAGATTTTCTTTCAACGGCTTCGGCAAGAGGGGTTTCTCTCCTTCAACAGTAGGCTCTATCAACATAGCAATTAAGGCTTCCTCTTGCTTTATAGCCTTTTGTCCCTGATTGTCAATAAGGCGATGTTTATATTTTGCAAATGCCAAGAGTAAAGATTCGCGAACTGAAAAACCCAAGGACTTGGATATTCGAGAGAGACACTTTTTGTATTCCTTTTCAAACTCTGGATCTAATCTTTGTAGTTGAACTAGCCCATAAAAGATATCGGCCATGGAGGAAAGTACTGGAGGAAAATCTTTTTCTCCATATTTAAAATGATTAGAAATTGCATACATGGCGAAGGTAATTCTGTCAACTCTTGGATTTCTCGTCTCCGGAAAATCATAATCGTCTGACTCAACTAAAAATGATAATTTATTAAAAGCCTGTAAGGGCTCGCTCTCCCCATAAAGTTTCATCTCAATGTCCAGTAAGTCATATTGAATTAATGAAGCAATTGTCTCCGTAGAAAGCCCTTTGACAGGAATGGGTAAATCTAGAGTCTCTCGTCCGTTTCTTCTTTCCTGTGACATCTTTTACCTCCTTTAACTAAAAAACCGCCTCTTGGGCAGTCTGAAATTAAAATACTCCTCATCTCTAAAAAAGTCAATTGCCTTTATATATCATATATTAATATATGATATACGGGTATGATGCCATCATAGATGGCGATCTTCAGAAGATTCTTTCTCTGCTTCAAGCTCACTAAGATACTGGGTTGTTAACCTCGCTTTTTCTTTGGCCCAATAACCTGTTATTAGATCCTTCACCGCCAAACGAGGATAAACTAAAAGATATTCAACTATGCCGACTATTCCTGCACCAATAGCTGCTCCACTCCCCATAGCTTCAAGAATAACTTTTTCTCTCAAAAGCAGTTTCTGATCTTTTAAAGATTTTGTTCTGGCAGATTTAAAATCATGCCAACGACTTAATATAAGAATTGCAGTAGGCAAGTATCTCTCCTCTTTCCTCATCGCAATTTCTTCCCATACTTTATTCCTTATTCTCCTCAATTTATCTTCTTCGCTTGGTTCCCAACCTATCCTGACCCTTTCCCCGGAACTATCATAAAGAACCACGTCTTTTCCTTCTTTTTTTTCTAGGGGGATTTTTGGAACTAATTGTTTAACTCTACCTTCTTCCTCGCTAACCACTGCCAAGTCTTCACTAAAAAACCATAAAGACCCTTCGCCTTCTGGAGTAACATCAACATAAACCCTTGGCTCTTTTAATATTCGATGAAATCCCGGGCTAGAAAATTCTCTCTCTATCTCTTCTCCTGAGGCTTCTCTTTCTTTTCCTATAAAAGGTGACATTTTTTATCTCCTTTAATCAAAAAACTGCCTCTTGGGCAGTCTGAAATAAAAATACTATATTAAATTCTAAAAGTCAACCTTCTGTTTCGGTCAAAGTGGCTTTGACTTTAATTTCTTCCCCTTCTCGCCAGAGGGTAATGCTGAGAGAATCGCCCACTTTCTTTTTGGCAATGACGGTGGCCAAACCTCCTTCAACTTCCGCTAATCTCTGCCCATCAAGATGAGTGATAATATCCCCGGCTTTAATACCGGCTTTTTCGGCTGGTGAGCCAGAAACAATCTCGGCGACATAAGCTCCTTCCGGCACTTCGTTCATTAAAGCTGCTTCCTTGGAAATTATCTGATAGCGAACTCCTAAAAATGGTCGGCTGAATTGACCGGTCTGGTTGAAATTATTGATTGATTCTTTAACTAAATTAATCGGTAAGGCAAAACCGATATTTTGTCCCTGGGCGGCGACGGCGACGTTAACGCCGATAACCTGACCAACCGAATTTAAAAGCGGTCCGCCTGAATTGCCGGGATTGATGGCGGCATCGGTCTGGATAACATTATCCAGTTGTTCAACATAACCTTCGAGGGGTGAACCAGCGGTAATGCCCCGACCAAGTCCGGAAATAACGCCGGTGGTAACCGTGTGTCGAAATTCCCCGAGGGCCGTGCCGATGGCGATGACAAATTGACCAACCTTCAAGTTGGAAGATTCGCCAAGTTCTACTGGCTTTAACCCCGAGGCCTCAATCTTTAAAATAGCAATATCATTAGCCGGATCGCGATAGATTTTTTGAACCTCATAAGTTTTATCATCTTTGGTAATCACCCGATACTTTGCCTGAGTGTCAGCCACCACGTGTTTATTGGTGACCACCAAGCCATCGTTGGAAATAATAAAACCGCTGGCAATATCTTGCTCGATTTTTTCCTCTTGTGTTCCGGGTTGAGGAGTGCCAAAAAAGAACTCAAAATTTGGCCATTCAGGCATCTCTAAAACCGCTTGAGTCTTGCTAATACCAATGGTTACCACCGAAGGAGAAACTTTTTCCGCCACATCAATCACCACCGATTCTTCTTTAAGAATCCGTTGGCTTTCAGTTGGTAGGCGCAAGCTCGCTTCTTTCTGGGGAAAGAAGCGATCCAAAACTCGATAGCCAAAAAGGCGATCGGAAAGAGCCCCACCGAGGATTGAGACGATTATTACTATTCCGAAGGCAATCCCCACCAAAAATTTTCTTATTTTTACCATTTTAAATTTTAAGAATTTCAATGGCTTTGTCAAGCTGGGGATCTTTGGACTGGTCGTTCTCATCCATCGCCACTTCAAAATCCGGCTTAATCCCCTCTTTGTCAATATTCTTTCCTGAGGGCAAAAGCCAGCGGGCAATAGTAATGTGTAAGCCTGAACCCGCACTCAAATCTTCGGCTTCTTGAATCGTTCCCTTACCAAAAGTCTTTTGGCCGACTAATTTTGTCCTGCCTCTTTCCGAAAGAGCGCCGGCGACAATTTCCGAAGCCGAGGCCGAGCCCTCATTAACCAAAACCACTAAGGGAACATCGATCAATCTGCCGGAGCGATTAACCGAAAATGTTTCTTTGTCGCCGTTAACGCTTTTTTCTTGCTGAACCACCACTCCATTACTAAGAAATTCGCTGGCAATATAGACCGCTCCCTGAAGATAACCGCCGGGATTATTTCTCAAATCGAAGACCACTCCGGTTAACTCTTTTTTCTTTTCTTTCTCGACTATTTGATTAACAGCATTTTGCCATTCCTGATCAGTTCTGTCCCCAAACCGACTTAGTTTTAAGTGAGCCACGTTATCAATAAAGCTGACCTCAACACTGGCCACGAGAATTGTCTCTCGGTTGAGAGTGATAACTAAAGGTTCTTTCACCCCTTCCCTCGAAAAAGTAATGGTGATTGAAGTTCCTTTTGGTCCCCTGATGATGTTGACCACTTCAGGTAAAGGCATAGTATCGATTTCCTGGTCGATGCTTTTTTTCTCATCTTTGAGATGGACAATCACATCGCCGGCCTTAACTCCGGCCTCATCGGCTGGCGTTCCCTTAAGTGGAGCCACCACCACGACTTTCGAATCTTTATAGCCCAACTGCATCCCGACTCCCTCAAATGAACCAGCCAGTTCTTCTTTTGATTGCTTGTTGTCTTCAGGAGGCAAAAAGGCGGTATAGGGATCGCCAAGCGAAGCCACCATTCCCGAGATTGCCCCATAAACCATCTTTTTATAATCAATCGCTTTTTTATCGAGATAAGAAGCTTCGACTC
>Ga0315285_10006780_pt1 | contig 11810 bp, 11 predicted proteins | sample YL17G09_36_MG_FD_203698 | JGI IMG/M metagenome (GOLD analysis project Ga0315285, IMG submission 203698) | Sediment microbial communities from Yellowstone Lake, YNP, Wyoming, USA - YL17G09_36 | ecosystem: Environmental > Aquatic > Freshwater > Lake > Sediment | place: USA: Wyoming | collected... | reverse complement strand
AATATTCATTGTTTTATGGACAGCCAGCTCGTGGTGGAGCAGATGAGCGGGAATTATAGGGTGAAGAATGCGGACCTGCGCCCTTTGTTTGACGAGGTCCAGCGGATCGCCGGGCAGTTCCGGTCCTTCCAAATCAAACATGTGGAGCGCAACCAAAATAAGGTCGCGGATATGTTGGCGAATGAGGCAATGGATAACCCAATCCCCCAAAATTCTAAATCCTAAGCACTAAATCCTAAACAAATCCAAAATATAAAATTCAAATGTCCCAAACTTAACTCAATTGAATAATTAATGAGAAAAGTTTTGAATTTAAGACATTTGGATTTTGAGATTATTTAGGATTTAGAAATTAGTGCTTAGGATTTTGGTTGTCGGGATTTTGGAGTGGTGCTGGTTATGAAGTATGCCGTTCAACGACCTCAAGCAACTGGGGTTTGGAGTGGACTCCGACCATTTCTTCAACGAGCTCGCCGTTTTTAAAAATCTTGAGCGCCGGGATGCTCATGATGCCATATTGGCTGGCAAGATCGGGACTATCATCGACATTCACTTTAATAATCACCGCTTTATCACCAATGTCTTTGGCAAATTGATCCAAAATAGGACCCTGCATCTGACATGGCCCGCACCAAGGCGCCCAGAAATCGACGATGACCGGCTTGTTTTTCACATCAAGGGCGTCGGACTGAAAAGAGGTTGAGGTGGAATTGATGACGGGCATATTTTTAACAATTAACAATTAACAATTAACATTTGACATTTGACCGTAAACTTTCAAGCTCGAAATCCGAAAACCGAAATCCGAAACAAATCATAACCCCTAGAATTCAAAATCTAAACATCTAAGAAACTAAATCCGTAAAAATATAATACCTAAAACAAAAAGATTTTTTCAAGCCTAAAAAAGCCCCTCTCGAATTAGAGTTAAGAGGAGCCTTTTATTGTCAAATCAATTGTTTACCGAATAGCATCTTTCAAGCTCTTGCCTGCCTTGAAGGCGGGGATGTTCATGGCCGGGATCTTGATGCGCTGGGTGGGGTTGCGGGGGTTCACACCCGAGCGGGCGGCGCGCTTAGAAACGCGGAAAGTGCCAAAACCGGTGATAGTGACGGTTTTGCCCTTTTTGAGTTCTTTGGTCACGGAATCGACAATGGCGTCGAGGGACATGGCGGCGGTTTTTTTGGTCACGCCGGCAGCCGAAGCAATAGCCGCAATGAGATCTTGCTTGGTCATATGGATTGAAATTAGGGATTAAAGCAGGCGCAGTATAGCGACCGAAAATCCCTAAAGCAAGCCAAAAACGGTTGACATTTGACATTTGACATTTGACATTTGACATTTGACAACTAACCGTTGACCCTTTAACCTTCACCAACGACGCACTCCTTCATTTTTTGTATCCATTTTACTTTTGTGAACCATGAAACTAAAATACTTAAAATTCATAACATGATCCGTAAAAGACGGGAAAATTTTGAGTTTTGAGTCACCTGTCACATGTTAATTGTCAATTGTTATTAAGTTATAAGCTATGAATCACTTCATTATTGTTGAATCCCCTGCCAAGGCGCGCACGCTTAAAAAATTTTTGGGCGCCAAATACAATATCAAAGCGTCCATGGGGCATATCCGCGACCTTCCAAAAAAGGAAATGGGTATTGATACGGAGCATGATTTTGAACCTCACTATATTATTAGCCCAGACAAAAAGAAAATTGTTAAAGACTTGAATGACCTCGTGCACAAATATGATGACACGATGGTTTGGCTGGCGTCTGATGAGGACCGAGAAGGGGAAAGCATTGCGTGGCATCTGGTTCATGCGCTGAGTCTTAAGAAAAACCAGTACAAACGGATTGCCTTCCATGAAATCACGAAGCCCGCGGTCTTAAAGGCGCTTGAAAATCCACGTGACCTTGATATCAACTTGATTCACGCCCAGCAGGCGCGACGGGTTTTAGACCGTTTGGTCGGCTATAAACTTTCTCCGCTTTTGTGGACGAAAATCCGCGGAGGTTTAAGCGCCGGCCGCGTGCAGAGCGTCGCCGTGCGCCTGATTGTGGAGCGTGAGCGTGAGATCCAGAATTTTAAACCTGAAGAATATTGGAACATCAATGCGGATATCAAGGCCAAGAAGGGCGAATTTACGGCAGCCCTTGCCAAAATCGAGGGAAAAAAGGCGGTGGTCAAAAACAAGGACCAGGCCGACGATATATTAAAGGACCTTCACAAGGCGCAATATAAAGTCGCGGACTTGGTTCAAAAAGAAACCTTCCGCGAACCAGCGCCGCCTTTTATCACCAGCACCCTTCAGCAAGAGGCCTCGCGCAAACTCGGATTCTCGGTTAAACAGACCATGGTGGTCGCCCAACAACTCTATGAAGGCGTGGCCGTTGGCAAAGATCATACGGGTCTTATCACGTACATGCGTACGGATTCATTCAACCTTTCCCATGAATTTTTGAAGGACGTTCCAAAGATCATCAAAAAGATGTATGGCGAAGATTATGCGCTCGAAACCGCCCGCGTGTTCACCAAAAAGGCGCGCGGCGCGCAAGAAGCCCATGAAGCCATCCGCCCGACGGATCTAACCAAAACACCCGCATCGATCAAGGAACATTTGGATCCCGGACAATATAAATTATATAAGCTTATTTGGGAGCGCACGGTGGCCTGCCAAATGCCTGCGGCCAAATTGGACGTGACCACCGTAACGGTTGAAACGGATAACGCCTATACCTTCATGGCCAAAGGGCAGATCATCCGCTTTGCCGGCTTTATGAAGGCTTATGTTGAGGGTCGGGATCACCCTGAAGAAGCCCTGGAAGACAAGGAATCACGTCTACCGGAGCTATCAATGGGTGAAAAATGCGACCTTATCAAACTTAACCCCGAACAAAAATTCACACAGCCCCTGCCGCGCTACACCGAGGCGTCACTCGTTAAAAAATTGGAATCCGAAGGCATCGGACGCCCGTCGACCTACGCGCCGACCATTTCGACGATTATGACCCGCGGGTATATCGAAAAAAAACCTGACAAAAAGCTTTACCCTATGGAGATTGGGAATATCGTGAATGACTTCCTCGTTGAGCACTTTCCGGCGATCGTCGACCTGCACTTCACGGCCGAGATGGAGGAGAAACTGGATGATATTGCCGAAGGCAAACAGAAATGGGTGCCCATCATCCGCGAGTTCTACACCCCTTTCGAAAAACAAATTGAAGAAAAGCAGAAGACCATCAAAAAAGCGGACGTGATTCAGGATAAAACAGAAGAGGTTTGCGATCTTTGCGGCGCGCCCATGGTCGTGAAGTTGGGCCGGAACGGCAAATTTTTGAGCTGCTCCAAATATCCTGAATGTAAAAACGCCAAACCTCTTGGAAAAATAGATGCCAAAACGGGTGAGGCTAAGGCTGCGCCCAAGATGACTGATGAGAAGTGCGAAAAGTGCGGCTCCCCCATGGTCGTTCGCAAGGGCCGCTATGGCGAATTTTTAGCCTGTTCCGCTTATCCCAAATGCAAAAATACCAAACCGCTCGCCCCGGCGATCAAGGTCAAATGCCCCAAGTGCGGCAGCCCGCTCACCGAAAAGCGGACGAAAAAGGGTAAAATTTTTTACGGCTGCTCCGCCTACCCCAAATGCACCTTCGCCACCTGGCATAAGCCCGTGGAAGACCCTTGCCCTGTGTGCGGCGGCCTTCAGACTCAGGTCAAAAAAAATATGATCAAATGCGAGCAATGCGGGAAGGAAACGGAGGTGGAAAGCCCGAAATCCGAAACCGGAAAGAGCCCTGAATAGATTGATGAGACCTTATTAATTTTTTGGATAGATCAGACCATGAATCAGCCATGCGAGTTTGTTTTTGGATTTTCGGAAGCCGTGTTTTGCGACAAGCCCGAAATAACTGCTGGCGTTGCGGTGGCCCAGCATTCTTACCATTCTTCTCTCGTTCCGTCCGTTTAATCTTCTCTGGCCCGGATAGATCACAACTCCTAAAAACCTTAGGCCTGCTCGCGCCTTGATGATCCTGTCATGCTTCGGGTTTATCCGAAGCCTCAACGCATCCCCGATAAACCGGAGGGTCCGGTTTCGCATTTCGCGAAGCTTTTCCAAATCGGGGTGGATTAGGATAAAATCATCCCCGTAACGGAGGTAATGTTTCACCTTGAGCCCATGCTTAACAAACCGATCCAGTTCGTTCAGGTAAATGTTGGCGAAGATTTGGCTCGTCAGATTACCAATCGGCATTCCTACCTGACTGGCAGGCAGGCCTATAAAAGCTCTCTCTCTCTCTGCACTTTCGGAAAGCTGCCCACGACCTCCCGAATGAGCCAGCGCGCCTGCGGGCATCGGACTTTCCGGAAAACCGCCCCGAGAAGCACACCCTGATCCACGCTGTCGAAAAACCTTCTGATATCCGCCCTCCAGACGTAAGCCCGCGGGTTCCTTTCCAAAAACCCCTGCGCCCTTTCGATAGCGCCCAAAAGCCCCTTTCCCGTCCTGCACGACCAGGCGTCGAAAACAAAGGCCCTGTCGCAGATCGGAACCAGGTAATCGTAGATCAGGCGGTGCACCACCCTGTCGCGGATGCCCGCCACCGAGATTTCCCTGCGCTTGTTGTCGCATACCGTGAACCTCCGATAGGATCCATGGCGGTAGGTACCGTTCATGATGTCGCGCCGAAGCCCGAAAAGGTTTTTTTCGAGGTCAAACTGGAACTCATGCAGTTCCGGGGTGGCCCTTTTGCCTTTCCTGAAACCCAGCCAGCTACGCCAAATATTTCCTAAACTTAAATTTATGGAATCGCTACCCATCATCAACAAGATTTATGAAATATACAAAGGTATTGTAGAGGTCAATCATGCCCTTACCAAGCGTTGGTGCTACTCGCTCGGGCTAAGCCTTGAGAATTCCGTTCTGGACTGCATGGAAAACCTGGTCATGGCGAAAAACGCCCCGAGGCCGCTGAAGGCGGGCTATCTGATACGGGCAAGCGGCAAGCTCGAAATTTCCACCCTGAAATTACGCCTTATGCTGGAAATGAAACTGGTTGGCGAAACCAAAATCTTTCAGATACAGGCGATGCTGGCCGAAACCGGCCGGATGCTAGGGGGCTGGCTGAGATCGGCGCACAACCAATAGCCCTTAGCAAGCGCGCCACACCGAGGTTGTCATTCCTGTTCTCAGGATTGTTCTCGTTCACGTTCACGTGACCGTCATCCGGATTGAAGTTCACGTTCCGGGCGTTGTCGGGCCGCCTTTGCTGACGAAGGTCATCCGGTCTTCCGATGGGGCCGCGGCCGCAGGGAAGGCATTGGTTTGCGTTTTTCAGCCCCTTATTTGGGGCCATCCTCCGCTCAAACCTAAGGGTCTATGGTTATTGGATGCTCTTTCAGGCCCCTTCTTTAATTCAGGGCCTTTTTGTGAAAAAGCATTTTGCGGTAGCCCCCCGCCCCTGTGGCGGAAGGTGGCTATTCACCGCTTGGACGTAGCTTACTGCGAAAAACCTGAAAACAAAAGGCCGCCTTGCGGCGGCCTTTGAAAGTCAAAGAAAAGTAAAAACTCAAGAAAAGACGAGATTCAAATTCCAAATTTTTAGACCCTTAGCAAGCGCGCCACACCGAGGTTGCCATACCTGAACTCAGGATTGTACTCGAACACGTACACGAGACCGCCATCCGGATCGAAGTTCACGCTCCGGGCGTCGACGGGCCGCCCACCAGACTCCAACCAAGATGCGCGCCATTCTTTCCTGTCTTTGCTAGCGACAAAGGGTTCTTTGGTGTGAGCTTGAACCTGCCTCATCTCATCGCTTAAATTATAGTTGCCGTCATCGGCGAAAAGCTCGTAGCCGTCTTTCAAGACCTGTTCGCGGGTCTCGAAATAATTGGCCCATTTTTCGTTTTTGACCTTGGCCATCTGTTTTGGGTCGCGGTCGTAAATCTGCACCAGCTTGTCTTTTTCGTCATATCCGTACATCACGGGCTCGACGCCCTTGTCCTTGAACATGGCTTTGCCTTCGGCATCGATGCCGACAAGCTCTCCACCGCCCTGCATGGCCTCGGCGAGCTTAAGCTTCTCGGAGCCGTTGGCCAAAAGCCTTGCGGAAACGGTCTTCCAGTCGCAGCGGCTTTTATCGCCATCAGGCAGGCTGTCGTACTGCTGGCCGTAGGCCTGGATCGCGTTCTCGGCGGCGGCGGAAAGGGCGCCCTCCAGCTGGGGACGTGTTTTTTCGGCCAAGGCGGCGGTCAATTGCTGCTTCAATGAGTCCGGCAATTGGGGGGCCCTGCGCTGGAGCTCGGCGACCAAAGCCTCGTCGGATGATCCCTTGAGGGTGTCTGCTTTTTTCATAAATGGCCAGTTGAGTTGATAAAGTCCTTAATCTAAAAAATATTATAACACTAAATATTATATTATGTCAAGCAGTTGTTTTACAAAATTAAATAACATGGTAAAAATTAATAAGGTCTCTCTGATCAAGGTGCAAAGTGGCATACTGCTTACAACGCCTGTTTTTATGCGATGGTTATTTTTTATCCTTGATTAGTGAACAAATGTTTACTATACTTAGGTACTAGGTTTTTCCACCAGAGAGTGGATCCACCTCTGGCGGAAGATTTTAGATAATAGAATTTGTATCCCACACTAAAATCTACTACCTCTTATTTTGAATATGACAACCTCTATTGTATCGATCGAACATATTGAAAACCGCATCTATATTATGCGCGGCCAGCGGGTAATGCTGGATTCGGATTTAGCGGCTCTTTACGGGGTCTCAACCAAAAGGCTCAACGAACAGCTGCGTCGGAATATTGAACGGTTTCCGGATGACTTTGCCTTTTGCCTCAAAAATGAAGAGTGGAAATTTCTAAGGTCGCAAATTGCGACCTTAGAAAAATCAGGACGTGGAAAACACAGAAAATACGCAACTTACGCCTTTACTGAGCAGGGTGTCGCCATGCTCTCGGGCGTTCTACGAAGCCCGCAGGCCGCTAAGGTTAACATTGAAATCATGCGGGCATTTGTGCGCATGCGGCATATTTTAGAGTCGAATAAGGAGCTCACAAAAGTAGTATCGGAATTGCGCTCTTTTGTCCTTAAGAATTCCAACAAAGTCGACCAGGAGTTCAAGAAAGTATGGAAAGAGTTTGAAAAACTCTCTGCGCTACCTGCCCAGACCGCGCGTATTGGATTTAAACTGAACTGAAATGGGGGGTCGCCATTTGTAATAATAAATAAATTTTTAATGTTGGAAATTCTCCAATTTGAGATTTTAAATTTGATAATTAAGAAATTAATTGTAAATTGATAATTGAACATTGAAAATTTGAACTATGTCCTATCCCCTTCTACTCAAATCCCTCCTCGAACGATACAAAAGACCCGCGTCGTGGGTCGACCGGCTGATGATCGGCATTCTGGCGCTTGGACTGCTTCTCATCATTGGTCTTTTTGCCTATCTCGCCTGGTTCCTGCTTACGAACCGCAGCGTCACCTATCTTCTGCCTGCCGAAAAGACGATCGCTTACATGGAGCTTGAGGATTTATCTCTCCCGCCCAAACTCAAACAAGAGACGGTTTTGGATCTCGTGGGCCTAAGCCCGGTGATCAAAAATTTTTTTGGTCTTGAAGTGAAAGACCTTAAGTCTCAACTGGGCGAGGGGCGGCTGGGGTTAGCGCTTCTGGATGACGGCACCCCCCAAAATCAGCTGATCCTTTTTATCAGGACTACTCGGCGCAGCAAGGCCCTGAAGTTTTTTGAGGGCCAGGCCGCGGCGGATGAAAAACTCACCTTAGCCGGAGACAAAAAATTCCCGATTTACACCTTCCCCAAGAGCCAGCGTTTCGTTTTCGCGTTCAAGGGGCCTTATCTTTTTGTGACCCAAAAAGCGGATACATTGCAGCTCATCCAAGCGGTCGCGGACAAAAAGGAACTCAGCCTCGACGCGGACTATACTTACCAGAGTTCACTCGAAAATCTGCCGCGTAAGTCTTGGGTGCGTGGGTACCTTAACATCCAGAAGCTTTCGTTCGGCGCGGGTAGCCTGCTAGGTCAGACGGTAGCGCCCCTCAAAGCCATCCTCAACCATTTTGCCCTTACCGTACGCAAGGAATATAACGGTTTCCATTTTAATACCTTTCTTGCCATTAAACCGGATTATTTGTCTCTCAAAAAAGGGTTTTCGGACCCCACTCGCTTTGCATACCATCTGACGGATTATATTAACTCGGATAACCTTGCGGCTTATGTGGGCGGCGCTAACTTGAGCGCTGAGTGGCAGAACACACTCTCCACCTTAAGCGAGCTCAACCCGTCGTACGGAATTATTCTTGAGGGCATACTGCGTGCTCAAGTGGCGAAGGTATTTGGAGATGAAGTGAACCTTGCGGATGATCTTTATCCGCTCTTTGAGGGCGAATATGCTTTGTCGTTCGAGAATTTAGATGGAGGACAACTCGGCCTTAGGCTGATTCTTAAACACACGGACAAAACGTTTGCCGAAATCAAAGTCAAAAAATTGCAGTCCGGGTTCCAGCTTTTGGCCGCCCAATTCACGCCCAAGATCAAATCATTCCTGCTTCCTGATGGCACTGAGACCAAAGAATTAGTGGCAGACCCTTCCCGGCTTAAAGAATCAAGTGCGGAATATGAAGGCTACACAATCGATTGCATTGAAATCACGGATTCGCCCTACGGCTTTTGCTCGGCTGTTACCGATGACCTGGTGATCATGGCCAATCATATTGATTCCGTCAAAGAGACGATTGATTTACTTGCCTCTGTTAAATTCGCCCTCTCTCAATCTCAGACCTTCCGAAAAACCCTTAGTAACTTGAGTGCTGTCAGTGATGAAGTAACTTTTATCGATATTCCTAACGCCCTGCCCCTTTTTAAAGCGATGCCTGTCGGTGTTTTAGCGGAAAATCTTTTGGCGCCGTTTGAGGCGATGACGTGGGTGAAACATTACTTTAATGACGGCGTGTCGACTGAGGGCTATATGCTTTTGAAATGAATCCGATCGGTGACCCAATGGGTGACCCAATTGGGGAATGAATGAGATCTAAAAAATCGGAAAATCTATGTGTGAGTAATGAACGTGAATCTCGAAATTAGCTTTGTTGCATAACAAAGGGAGATTATGCCATTTTTGTTGTGGCCAAACTAACAAAAATAAAAATGCATAATCTCCAAATCCAAGATATCACGACCTTGTTTGTCGTGGTAGACGACTGTCTGCCCGCGCGCACAAAGGGGCGCGGCCGCCCCGGCGCCCTCTCGGACAGCGAGACTCTCACAATTCTGCTCTGGTGCACCCTTCTGCTCCGGCAGAGGAATATTATCGACATTTACCGTTTCGCCTGCCGCTACCACCGCGGGGAATTCCCCGGCCTTCCCAACTACGCCAATTTCGTGGCCCATTGCCATCGCCTCATTCCTGTCATGACCCGGATGCTCCGGGAAAGCCTGGCGCTGGAGGCCCCGCTCCGTTTCGCCGACTCCACGATGGTCGAGGTGTGCCGTCTCATACGGGCTGACAGCCACAGGGTAGTGAAGGGGCTGGCCGCTTTCGGGAAAAACTGGCAGGGCTGGCACTACGGATTCAAACTGCACGCCTCCGTCGCCCCAGACGGGAGGTTCTGCGGCCTGAGGCTCACTCCGGCCAATGTTCACGATGCGCAGGCGTTGCCTTTTCTGGTTGAGGGTGAGACAAAAGTTGTCGTGGGTGACACCCATTACGGCGCTTCCGTCATGGGGCGCAGGATGTGGGAGGAGAAGGGTGTTTTCATCGTCGCCCCGCCGCACCCGAAGCAGAGAAAAAAGATTCTTGCAGGCTGGCAGCTGCTCCTGCTAAAGGCGAGACCGAAGATCGAGTCGGTGTTCGACTATCTCAAAAACCATCTGGGCCTCGTGACCTCATTCCCGAGGTCAGCGACCGGATACCTGTTCCACTATCTCAGGGTGCTGCTGGCCTACCAGCTCATGGTCACTCTGGGGTAATTTCGAGATTCACGTTAATGACTATTGACATTTTAATTTTGTATAGTAATATATTAAACCTTTGTGTGTAACAAGCGATGTAACAATTCTGTAATGTAAGTGTATCAATAGGTAACACTTTCTAAACCTAAGTTAACATTTATGCGCTCCTTGCCTTTCCGAAAACCTGATAATTTCGATTTTAGGAAAATGCGCCAGCATCTGGCTGCATCTATTGATTCGGCTATATCCAGCCGCCAGACAGTCTCTGACATTATCCATCCGAAAAAAGCAGATCCTTTAAAACAGGACCAGGTTATTATTGTTTCCTGTCCTTCCCATGAGGAACCCCACCAGGAACTTGTTGTTGATTTATCGCCCGAAGCCGAGGTGGACAGCCACGGCTGGCTAACAAAAATGGCCAGTGGCGTCCGCAAAGCATTGGCCCCCATTTTGATTCCTGCGGCAGTGGTCATGGCTAGTGGCTGCGGGACTATCTACAAGATAGCCGGGTTTGGAAAATCGCCTCAGCAGCGAATGACTCAGGCTTATGAAGAAGGGGACTACCCCGAGGCGCTCAATTGGATCAAGGAGCTTGATCAAAAACAGCTGAGTGAATCGGATAAGGCCAAGCTGCTCGAGATCCAGTCCGCCGCGGAAAATCTGGCAAAACATTATCTTCTGCGCGCCAAAGGGGTGGCTGGGAACCGCCAGATTCAGCGTAATAACTATTTGCAGGCTATCCAATATTGCCGTGGGGCCTTGGAATTGCTATCCGCAAACAATCCCAACAGAAAGCTGGTTGAGGAGGAACTTTCAAGCCTGGAGAAGGCTTTGAGGGATTTTGAGAAAGAATACGATGGGCTAAATGCAAGTTTGGATAAATATATGAAGGTCAGGAATTTCACCGATGAGTCGATGCGAGAGCTCAATATTGTTTTTGAAAGATTGCGCGTTTTAAGGATTGCCCTACGAAAAGAAGACACGAGCCTTTATTACAAGGCATTGGACTTGGCCAAGAAGTTGTCGGGAGCCAAAAATATGGTGGCTGCCTACGAGCTGTGCAGGATCGCCCGGGCGATGGATTTTAGCGAGGGCGAGATCACCTGGTCCACCCAGGTGACCCAAATAGATGAGGCGTTTATCCAAAGGGTATCCGAAAGTTATAATAAGGAAATGGAGCGTCGCGCGAATGAGGTGGAACGCCTTTCACAGCTCACATTTTCTGCCTTCAACGGAAAGGATATGTCTGAGGTCCGTCGGCTGATCGGTGAGGTCGGGAAGCTCAACGCCGCGGCCGCCAATCGGCTTGCTTTGAAAATCAACAAAATGAGCCGCTCTAGCCGAAGGCCATCGGCATCAAGGAAGTCTGTGGTCATTGCCGCAGCTCTTGCTGCGTCGGCAGATGCGCCTTCCCCTGCTGTCGAGGAATCCGGAGACCTTGAGGAAGTCCGACTGACGCTCGATAACCTGATCAGCCAATTCAAGTCTGGGGAAAAATACGAGGCTATCGCGGGCTTGGAGGAGGCTATTGCGGAGTTTTCGGGTAGCTCAAATCTTTCGATTCTTTCAAGGCAGCGAGCTGCATGGGATTCGGAACGGCAAAAGCTGATCAATGATAGGCTAGGAATGGCGGAAAAACTCTATGTCGAAGTTGCCACTGAAGGAGCGCCTTCGGGACCTGCGATCCAGGCCTATCGGGAAGTGTTGAGGCTCAATCCTTCGGAAAAAATCCGCGGGTTGGCGGAGAATCGGATTAGGGACATGCAATAAGTCGGCAATCAAAAAAGATATATGAAAGAGCCCCGCCGACGCGCAATG
>Ga0315285_10006779_pt1 | contig 11811 bp, 15 predicted proteins | sample YL17G09_36_MG_FD_203698 | JGI IMG/M metagenome (GOLD analysis project Ga0315285, IMG submission 203698) | Sediment microbial communities from Yellowstone Lake, YNP, Wyoming, USA - YL17G09_36 | ecosystem: Environmental > Aquatic > Freshwater > Lake > Sediment | place: USA: Wyoming | collected... | reverse complement strand
CAAGGACGGCAGGGCAATGACCGTCGACTCCCTGTACGGGGACCAGACCGAGGCAGCCGTCAAAGCGGCCCAGACTCGCGCCTCCCTGCCCGTGACAGGCACGCTCGACCGCGCCACGCTGCAAGCCGTCGAGTCGGACTTCGCCGCCGCCCTGCCCGCGCTCCAGACGCAATCGCTCGGCAAAAGCAACACGATGTTGTATGTCGGCGGCGCCGCCTTTGCATTGCTGATCGTGGCTGCCGTAGCCAAGAAGCGTGGCAAGCGGGCAGCTTGAACTGAAAGGTCTTCTACCGATGGCACGCAACAACAGCTTTGTTCCCGTTGAGACTCAAGGGCAGGACGTCGAGCGCGATGATGACCTCATCGGCGACGACGACGGCATCTTTGATTCGTCGGATGACCTTTTCGCTGGCAACGAGGAGCACGACGAGGAGCGCGAAGGCGTCTTCGCCGACCGAGACTCAGTGTTCTCGACCTCTCGCGACCCGTCGATGGATCACACCAACGCCTTGACGACCCGCGAAATGACCGCACGTCGGTACGAGGACGCCAAGCCCCATGAGTCGATGAAGGCCGCGAGGCAGGTCTACAACGCACGGGCCGGATTCAAGAAGCCAGAGGGCAAGCGTCTTCTCGTCGCGAAGTTCGACGAGCAGGGCCGTCCACACGTCGCCCACCACGTCGACGGCAAGCAGGTGGAGGCGTTCCGCGTGCCCACCGAGAAAGAGTTTCAAGCCCTCAAGACCAAGGGCAAGATCGTGAGTGGTGGTGTCGGTGAGGCTCCCGCACCTGCGGGCAGCATCCCTTGGAAGAAGATCCTGATTGTGGGCGGCGTCGCTGCCGCAGGGGGTGCCGCGTGGTACTTCTGGAAGAAACGCAGGAACGGCGCAGAGGTTGTTGACAGCGTGCATGAGAGCGCGTCATTCGCTGACGACTCCGACGACGAGAGCGAGGATTGAAATGAAAACCATTCGCCCCAACCGCCGTTTCAATCCCTACGACGTCATGGCCGACGAGGGAGACATCACTCCCGAGGAATCCGAGGCGACACGTTCTTTCTACAGCGCCAACCTCCCGTTGCCTCCGCGCCCCACCGATCTCGCTGATCGTGAGGTCTTCATCGGCCAGAACGAGGAGCACATATTCGGTGACCGACGTCGTCGTCGAGGCCCCGCCCAGCGGGACTACTACGGCAGCGAACTGCCTCCCGAGCCTGATGTTCCTCAGATGAAGAAGGAACGGGTGCGGGCGTTCGGGGAGTCGACCCCGAACGACCTTATGATCACCGCAATGGTGCTGAAGCCGGACGAGGAAGTCGCGACCTATTCTCTCCAGCATCAGCTTGGGGAACCCGTCGACGAAGAGGCCGAGCAAGAGGCGAAAGCAGAGAAGAAGCAAGTACGAAGAGTTCTGGCCTCTATGGGCTTCTCGCGAGAGTACATTGACACCGCGCAGATGCGCTTGTGGAAAGAGATCGTGTTCCTCACTCAGAAGTTCGCGTACAAGATGCTGAAAGGGCGACGAGACGTCAACGTCGACGACATCGCCCACGAATGTGCCGTGCGTGCCTTCTTGGCAATCGACAAGTTCGACGGCGAGTCGAAACTCTCGACGTGGTTGTACGCAGGCGTCCAAAACACTGTACGCAGCTTTTTGAGCCGTGCGAATCTCAGCGGCGTGGTCGGGCTTGGCGGTCTGGGTCTTGGCATTCGGGGTGTGCCCAAGGGGGCGACCATCGAGGGGCGGGAAGACATTTACCAACCCGGCGCCGAAGGCGAGGAAGTGGACCTCGGCGGCAGCTACGAAATGAGCCTGCCCGGTGAACGCAGCAGCCGCAGCGCGAGTCCCCTTCACCGGAGGTACCTCAAGGCAATCGCTCGACATGCGGTCGTATCGCGTGAGCAGGGCAACCAACGAGGAAGGGAGCAAGACGCCGTCATTGCCGAGGTGTTCTCTGGATTGTCCCCCGACCATCAGAAGATTCTTCAACTGTGCAGAGTGCGGGGCACCCATCAACTGCCTGACGGCTCAGTGATTGAAACGCAAGGGCGACTCTCGCAAGAGCGCATGTCTGAAGTGCTCAATATACCTGTCGGCACCTTGCAGAGCCGTCTCGGGCGCGCACGCACGAAGCTGCTACAGCTTGCCGGTGGCCGCTTGTCCGCCCCTTTCACAGGCGAACTGTCCGAGGCGTACTTTGGTGTGTCTCCTCAAGGCATCAAAGAGGCCGTCGTCGGCCCGACCGGGCACGTCGAGGAGATCCATCGTGCAGACGTCCCCGGTGTCGGCATACGCACCACTTTGAGACGCCCCCGCGCCAACCCTTACGTCGGCGGCACGGAGTTCTCCTACGAGACGGCCTACGACCTGCTCGACTTGTGGTTTGAAGGGAAGATCACTCAGGAGCAGTACGACGTCTGCATGTCGGACCTTGAGGCCGAGATGCTTGGAGTATCCCCGTGACCTACGTCGTTGACGGCCTTGGAGAGTTCCACTCGCTTGGGGACGCACTCCAAGCGGCAATCATACACCCCGAAGGCGGCGGGCAACCGACGTTGGCACTCCAGAAGGCCAAGCCCTCCGCACCCCTCGCGACGGCTCCCGCGACTGACGACACACTCACCACGGTGTTGCTCGTCGGCGTCGCGGCGCTTGTCGCCTATCTGGTGTACGACGCTGTCAAGCAGGACGACAAGGCCGAAGCCGAGGCCGACGACGAGGACGAGGACGAGGAAGAGGACGAGGACGAAGAGTCCGCCAAGGAAGACGACTAGACCGTGGCGGTCAGGCGTAGTAGGCTGGCCGCGCTCGGGCGAGCACGTCGCCCCCCATAGCGTGGTGCTGTGGGAGAACCAGAGAACGAACAATGGCTATCACCCCCTCGCAGTCACAAGTCGGGCGTTTGTCCTGCTCGATCCGCTTCGCCTCGATCAACGGCACCGACACAATCGCCAACACGGCCCTCCTCGCCGTGTGTGAGCGTGGCGCGCTCTACAACCTGCTCAACGCCAGCTACGCCACCATCGGTGACTTCCTGACGTCGTGGGCGTCGAAGGGCGGCATCCTCGACACTCAGAGCGACCGTCCGACCACCTGCGTCGTGTCGTGGACCCTTGCGGCCAACAAGGCGCAACTGACCGTGGTCGACACGGGCGTCGCCGCCGTCGCGTCGCGCATCGCCTTGTCGTTCAGCGCGACCCGCTGATCACAACCGACCGCAGAAAACGCCGCTTCCGGTCACCGGGGGCGGCGTTTTCGCTTTGGGAATACCCCAAAAGTCGATGCGTCCAACGAGAGAGGGATGACCCTTAGAAACGGAGGACAGTGTGGTGATAGTAGACAGCACTGATAGGATCGCAGGCTATAGCGTTTTGCGCCAGCATCCCCTTGACAACGGCAGGGTTGTCGTCGTCGACAGGGGCGAGCAGTACCGGAATCGGTACTGCGTAGCGTGGCAGCCCCACGACGCCCGAGGCTGGGCCAACGGAGTCCTGCTTGAGGACTTTGACGTCGCCGTCGAGGTCTTTGTCGTGCGGTGTCAGGGCGAACATCGGTCGAGGGAATACCCCCGCCCCCGATGAGTCCAACAGATGAGGGGGCATCCCGCCCCCCGTATCCACAACGCCGTCACACACGGCAGGAGAGAACCATGCGAACCAACAAGTACGCCGCCGCCTGCACCACCTGCAAGGCCCGTGTCCACGCCGGGGAAGGCGTCCTCGCCAAGGAGGGCGCGGTGTGGGCCGTGCGCCACCCGTCCTGCGCTGGCGTGGCCAGTGCCCCTCCCCGCGTCATCGAGTTCTACAGCCCGTCGTCGGGCTGGCGCGGCACGCAGAACACCCGTGGTCGCTGCGAGGATGCGCCCTGCTGCGGGTGCTGCACCTGCTGAGACGCACGGGGAATACCCCCCCGGCCCGTCGAGTCCAACAACTGAGGGCGGCGCATCCTGCGCCGCTCGTTTCCGCAACGCCGTCACACACGGCAGGAGTCAACCATGACGACCACGACCACGACCAAGACCAAGACCGCCCGCGCCGCCGCCTGCGCCGCCTACGCCGCCGTCTACGCTGCCGCCGACGCCGCCGCCGTCGACGCCGCCTTCGCCAACTACGTCGCCGCCGCTGACGCCGCCGACGCCGTCGCCCGCGCCCCCTACGCCATCCGCGCCGCCTACCGCGCCGACGCCAGCGCCGCCTACACCGCCTACGCCGCCGCCTGCGCCGCCTACGCCGTCGCCGTCGCCGCCGCCGTCGACGCTGTCGCCGCCCACTACGGCTGACCCCTCGCCGGGAATACCCCCCGGCCCGTCAAGTCCAACAACTGAGGGCGGCGCATCCTGCGCCGCTCGTTTCCGCAACGCCGTCACACACGGCAGGAGAACGACCATGAGCAACAACAAGACCGCCACCACCGCCACCACCACGACCCCCGCGACGTACCATGAGTGGATGCAGACGCTCTCACCAGAGGCCCGTAGCGCAGAGTACGAGCGTCAGTCGACGGTGATCGCAAGTCGCCAAGCCTTCACCAAGGCGTCCGAGGTCGACCAACACCTCGCCGACCTCGGGGAAAACCCACTGCCGGACAGCCTGATCGGGGTGCGCTTCGTCAAGCGCAAGGAGGAAAGCACCGAGTACGACAGCCAGCTTGGCTACGACGCCTTCACCGTCGTCGGCCTGCAAGGTCGACACGGTGACGCCGATCTGGACAACCACGTCAGCCATCGCTTCGTCCTGCTGCAACTGGACAACGGCGAGGTCACCATCGTCGACGTCGGCGGGTTCTTCGACGAGATCCTGTACTGCTACTCCGTGGACGTCGCTGCGAAGCAGCGCGCCGTCGTCGACGCCGTGGCGTTCGTCCCGCCCTATCTCGTCGGCAAGACGTTTCGCCTCAACAAAGACGCGAAGGATCGCAACTGGTTCGGGTTTCCCGAGTTCACGGTCGTCGGCGACGTGGGGCCGTGGATCGTCCCCGGTCGAGAGACGTCCAGCGGCAACCCGCACACCATGACGGGACAGGTCTGCGTCGAGGTCGACGGCAGCCTGATGACCCTGCTGCGCAGCGAGTTCCTTGATCTGACCGGCGTGGCCAAGAGGCTCTACAAGCTGGTCAAGTAGGGCAGGGAATAGCCCCCAGCCCGCCGAGTCCGACTGATGAGGGCGGCGCATCCCGCGCTGTCCCTTTCCGCAACGCCGTCCGTCAAACACACGGCAGGAGAATGACCATGAGCAACAAGACCACCACCCGCGACGATTGGGACGTCCTGTCCCCCGGCTCCCAGAGCCTTCTGGGCATCCTCTCCAAAGCCGTGGAGATGACCGTCGAGTCTTTCGAGGGCTTCGGCTTCACCCTGCGCGACGTGCTGCCCTTGGAAGATCGTGGGCTCGTCAGGAGCCTCGGCGTCCACGGCTGGATGGTCACGCGGCAAGGCAAGTATGTCGCCGAGGACAACAAAAACCGCAAGGCGCACTGAGCCGGGAATACCCCCCAGCCCGCTGAGTCCAACAACCGAGGGCGGCACATCCCGTGCCGTCCCTTTCCGCAACGCCGTCACGACGACGGCAGGAGAATGACCATGACCACGACCACCACGACCCCCACCGCCACCACCCCCTACCGCGAGCAGCACACCCGAGGTGTGCATAACCTCTTGTGGGTGTTCCCCGCTGGTGGCGTCGATCCGACGGCCGGTGCGGACTGGTACCGGCGTCTCGACGCGATCAAAGCGAGCGCCATCAGCCTCCGACTGGCGCGGGCCGTTGCGGAGCACAACCGCCAGCACGAAGCCACGGGGGAGCGCCTGCAAGTCCTGCACGGCGGCAACCACATCGGCGTCCAGTGCCGAAAGGTCGGCCTGTTCTCGCTGGCGAAGGCGGTCCTCCTGCACGCCGTCGAGGGGGCCGACCCCATGGGGTTCGCCATCGAACTGGTCGCCAAACTGGCCAACGCCCGCGACCGCGACGACGCCGGTCAAAGGGCCGACCGGCTGATCGCGACGGTGCGCAACGCCCGCGACGCACTGACCGCTCTGGGCGCCAAGCACGCCGAAGAATCGCTCGCCCTTGAGATCGAGCAGATCGAGCGTCGTCTGGCCGCACTGACGACGACGTTCGCCACCGTCGCCGCCGAAGCCGCCGCCGCCGCACTTGGCTGCGACGACGCCTTCGACGACGTCGGCGAGGACGCCCCGCTGGTGGCAGAGTTGACCCGCGCCTCGGTCGCCAAGACGCCCCTCACGTTCCGCTCGCCTCTGGCCCGCCCACTGTTTATGCCCGCCTCGTCGGGCGCCGACTTCACCGACATGCGAGCGGCGCTCGTCGAGCGCCTGATCAAGGCTGGGGAATAGCCCCCGGCGCGATGAGTCCAACTGATGAGGGCGGCGCATCCCGCGCCGCCCGTTTCCACAACGCCGTCACGACGGCAGGAGCACACAATGGCTTTCCCGAACAAGTACCCCGGCACCTGCATCACCTGCGCCACCCGCGTTGCCTCCGGCGACGGCGTGACCGTAAAGGGCAACGGGGGCATGTGGCTCGTCTACTGCGAGCGGCACGCCCCCGCAAAGGCGGCGCCCGCCGCCCCCGTCATCGCCGACCGCTTCGCGCCGCTGGCCCCCGGCGTGACCCCCTACGCCCACCAGCGCGACGGCGTCGAGTGGCTTCAGCGCCGTGGGCGCAAGGGTGGCATCCTCGCCGACGACATGGGGCTGGGCAAGACCATGCAGACGTTGACGGCGATCCCCGTCGACGCCGACGGCGTGCGCTACCCCGTCGTGGTGCTCTGCCCCGCCATCGCCAAGACCGTGTGGCAGCGCGAGGCGGCGTGCTTCGCGCCCGATCTCAAGGTCACGCCACTGGCCGGTCGCGGCAGCTTCCGCTGGCCCGCGAAAGGCGAAGCCGTCGTCACCAACTTCGACATCCTGCCGGACGTCGTCGAGGGTGAAAACGGCTTCCCTGCCCTGCCCCCCGACCTGCTGGCGGTGCTGCCCGACAACGTCGTCCTCGTCATCGACGAGGCCCACAAGATCAAGTCGTGGTCCAGCAAGCGCACCAAGGCGGCACGCGCCATCGCGTTCGCTTGCCGCAAGCAGGGTGGGCGGGTGTTCTTGTTGACCGGCACGCCGCTGACCAATGACCCCCGCGAGACGTGGTCGCTGCTGGTCGCTGCGGGTTTGCAGTTTGAGACGTTTCGCGGTGAGTTCGACCGCGCCATGACCCTCGCTGGCGGGCACCGTGGTCGCTACGGGTGGGAGTTTTCGGCGGGGGAGATCAAGCCCGGTTTCGCCGAGGCCCTGAAGACCGTCATGCTGCGCCGCCGCAAGGACGAGGTGTTGAGCCTGCCCCCGAAGCGTCACGAAACGCACGTCGTGCAGATCGACCGCTGCAAGGAGGCCGACGCGCTCGTCGTCGCCTTGCGGGGCAAGGGCATCAACCTCGCCAACGCCACGACGACGCTGGCCGCAATCGGTAGCGTCGGCTTTGAGCAGATGAGCCGCGCCCGTGAGGCACTGGCACGGGCGAAGACGTCGACGGCGATTGACCTCGCGCAGTCGTGGATCGAGGACGGCGAGCAGGTGATCGTGTTCAGCGCCCACCTCGCCCCGGTGCAGGCTTGTGCGACGCTGACCGGCGTCGCCGTGATCACGGGTGACACGCCGAACGATGAGCGTGCCCGTATCGAGACTGACTTTCAGGCTGGCAAGATCCGGTGCATCGCCGCCACGATCAAGGCGGCGGGCGTCGCCTTGACCTTGACGGCGGCGTCACGGGTGCTGTTCGTCGACAAGGCGTGGACGCCCGCCGACAACGAGCAGGCCGAGGACCGGGCCTACCGCATCGGACAGACCAAGTCGGTCCTGATCACGACGCTGGAAGCCGACCACGAACTCGACAGCCGGATCAACGTCCTGCTGGCGCACAAGCAGGGCATGATCGACGGCGTCGTCGAGGCTGCCCGTGTGCAGGAAGGCGAGCGCGTCGTCATGCCAGTCGTCGTCGTCGTCGAGGCCGAGCGCGTCGCCCTGCCCATCGCGCCCCCGGCGCTGCCCGACTTCTCCGACCTGCCCTTCGCCCTGTGAGCGAGGGAATAGGCGGGGAGCCGCTGAGTCCAATAGACAGAAGGGGCGCATCCCGCGCCCCTTCCTTCCTCAACACCGCGCATCGCGGTCGGAGCACACATGGCTGACGGAACCACTGACAACACCCCCGCCCCCGCCCCCCGTCGGGACGCCTTCGACGACGTCGACTATGCCGACGTCGTCGGCGTCGCCGCACCCTTGCGAGGCGCCGCCCGTGTGGCGGCGTCGACGCAGGAGGCGTGGGCGCACCGCGCCCTGATCGCGCTGACCGGCGCCTGCGACGGCGCCAAAGAGGACGACGGGGTCGGCTTCAATAAGAGCGACACCAACGCCGGTCGGTACCTCGGGCACTTCGTGGCCCGTGGTGGTATGCTCGACGACGTGGAATGGCAGGGCGCCGTCGACATGCTGAAAAAATACCACGGCCAAGCAGGCCGTGCCCCGCGTCCCGACGCCCTCGACACGGCGCGTGCGGCCCGTGTGGCCGAGCAGGAGGAGGCGTTTCGGGCGCGGCTGACGGTCGTCCTGACCGAGGCCCGCCGCGTGCAGAAGGCCCGCGCCAAGCACCTGAAGCGCCTCGCCGAGCCCGACGTGATCATCACCCGTGAGAACGCCGACGCCCCCGACGGCGGGGTGTGGACCGTGTTTGCGCCTTTCAACGAGCCCGCTGTGCAGGCGTGGCGCAACCTCCACCGCGAGTTCGGCGGCGGGTGGAGCAAGAGCCGTGGCGTACGGATCGTGCCCTACAAGGGGGCGCGTGCGATTCACGCGCTGCTGACCGCACACCACGCGGGGCAGTACGCCAAGGGTCTGAAAGGCGCGTATGTCATCGGTAGCACCCTCCCCCCGGTGCTGATCGAGGCGCTGGCGGCAGCCCGCCCTGTCGCGGTCGCGCCGACGGCGCGCCCCGTGCTCACCGTCAGCGATGCGCTGGAAGTGCTCGGGGACGTGACTTCGACCGAAGCGGAGATTGCGGCGGCGATGGCGCTGCTGGCGTGACCCCCATCGCGTGCAGGGAATACCCCTGCCCGCGATGAGTCCAACAGATGAAGGGCGGTGCATGTCGCGCCGCCCGTTTCCACAACGCCGTCGACGACGGCAGGAGCAACGACAATGCGTGAAGCCAGCACCCTCCTTTCAATCATCGACGACAACGCCGCGAACGGGAACGTCGCCTCCCTGCGGGCGCTCCGCAAGCGTTGGGAGCGCCGCGCCAACACCAGCACCAGCGCCAACGTGGCGCTTGTGTGGGCGCACGCTTCGGACGTCGCCTACAACCGCGAGGTCGCCGTGCGCCGCCGCTTGGCGGGCGAGGTCGAGATCGCCGTGCGGTACGAGGCCGAGGCCGAGCGATGCGCCCGCGCCGTGAGCAGCTACGGCACCCGCTGAACCGGGCAGGGAATACCCTGCCCGCGATGAGTCCAACAGATGAAGGGCGGTGCATGTCGCGCCGCCCTGTTTGCAACGACAAAGCCGCCACGATGCGGCAGGAGCAACGACAATGACGACCACGACCAACACCGCGACGACCGACCTCAAGCGCCTCGGAACCAAGGAGACGGCGGCGCGGATTCGCGCCGACATCAAGAACTTGCAGAAGTTCAAGTTGCTGCCTGCGGGCAAGTTCAGCGTGACGATGGACAGCTTCTCAGGCGGTTCGTCCATCGACGTCCGCGTCGTCGACATCGAGGCGGTCATGTTCAACGTCGAGCGGTTCGCGGCCCAAAAGCGCGAGCCCCACACCTTCCACGACAGCATCCCGTGGATGACGCCCGAGGGCGACCGCATCATGGCCCTGCTCAAGAAGGTCGGTGGCGTCTACCACCGGGATGAGTCCGACATTATGACGGACTACTTCAACGTCAACTTCTACTTCGCCGTCGGCGCTCGCGGTCAGGAGGACAAGGAGCGTGCCCTCTTTGAGGCGCTTGCCAAGATCGACGCCGAGTCAGCCGCCGCCAGCAAGGCCATCAACGACAAGATCAAGGCGATTGCCGCCGAGCGCGCTATCGCACTCGCGGCTATTGACGAAGAACTCGCCACCACGGGCGTTCTCACCCTGCGCACCGAGGCGCTGCCCGTCGCCGTCGAGGTCGCCCCTACCCCCGTCGTGGCGCCCGTCGCCGTCGTGGCGCCCGTCGCCGTCGAGGCGCCGTCGCTCGCCGAGGTCATCGAAGCGATCCTCGCGACGGAGGATGACTACGAGAATGCGACGCTCGCGCAGCTTCAGAAAGCCGTCAAGATTTTCGAGGTCGTCACCGCCGACATGATGGACCGCGCCTATGACGCGATTGAGGCGATGGACGCCTGACTCCACGCCGGGAATACCCCCCGGCGCGATGGGTCCAATAGATGAGGGGCGGCGCATGTCGCGCCGCCCCTGTTTGCAACGACAAAGCCGCCACGATGCGGCAGGAGCAACGACAATGGCAAAGATTCAACTGACCATCGCGACCGAGTACGTCAAGGGCTGGTCCGCTTGGGAAGGTGTCCGTGAGATCGTCCAGAACGCCTTGGACGCCGATCAGGACGGATACGCGATGTCCGTCACCCACAGCGGCAGCACGCTGCGCGTGATGAGCCAAGACGCCCGCCTCAAGGTCGACGTCTGGCTGATGGGCGTCACCGGCAAGTCTGCCGGTGGCTACCGTGGCCACTTCGGCGAGGGGCTGAAGCTGGGCGTCCTCGCTCTCGTCCGCGCCGGACACGACGTCAAGATCGTCAATCGCGACGAAAGCTGGACCCCGAAGCTGGAAGAGTCCGAGGTCTTCGGTGGGCGCAACGTGCTCACGATCCACACCCGGCAGCGGGAGAAAGATTGTGGCGGGTTCCTCGTCGAGATCGGCGGCGTCGACAAGGAGGCGTGGTCGATGATCCGGCCCCGCTTCCTTGCGCTGGTCCCGCAAGACGCCGACGACGTCATCGACACGCACGACGCCAAGGTGCTTACCGCACCTGACATGCGTGGCAAGGTGTTCGTCAAAGGCATCTTCGTGCAGCACCAAGCCGAACTGTCGGCGGGCTACGACTTCAAGACGCTGGAGACTGACCGCGACCGTAAGATGGTCGACTCGTTCGACCTGCGGTACCACGCGGGGCGGGCATGGGCAGAGGCCATGTCGCGGTCATTGGTGACCGCTGACAAGGTGCTCGCCATGATCACCAGCGGCGCCCCTGACGCCGCTGGTATCGGCGCGGGCTACAGCGGTGGCGAGCCCGCCGTCGCCAAGGCGCTGGCAGAGGCGTTCGTCGCCAAGCACGGTGAGGGTGCCATGCCCGTCGCCAGCATGGCCGAAGCCCGCGAGGTGGGCCACTACGGCAAGGCCGGGGTCGTCGTCCCGCAGTCGCTCGTCGACGCCCTGAAGAACAACCGAGGGCTCTCCCTCGCGTCGGTTCGCGAGGACTTCAAGCGGGCGACGCAGACCACCTACGGGTGGAATGACCTCACTCCCGACGAGCAGGCCACCTACGCCGAGGTCGTCGGTATGGTGGAGACTGCGGCGGCGGAACTTGGGTACGCACCCGTCGAGACGCGCCTGACGGTCGTCGACTTCGGCGACGAGGCGATCAACGGCCTGCATGAGGTCGGGTCAATCAAAGTCGCAAAGAAACTGCTCGTCGACTTCGACGAGACTCTGCGGGTGCTGGTGCATGAGGTCGCCCACGATGAGGGCGCCGACGGCGAGAAGGCTCATGAGCGTGCCGAGGGCAAGCTGTTTGCGCGCATCGTC
>Ga0315285_10006775_pt1 | contig 11813 bp, 2 predicted proteins | sample YL17G09_36_MG_FD_203698 | JGI IMG/M metagenome (GOLD analysis project Ga0315285, IMG submission 203698) | Sediment microbial communities from Yellowstone Lake, YNP, Wyoming, USA - YL17G09_36 | ecosystem: Environmental > Aquatic > Freshwater > Lake > Sediment | place: USA: Wyoming | collected... | reverse complement strand
GGTCGCACGTCCCCGGCAGCGCGCCCGGGACGTCGCAGAAGCTGAGCTGCTCGACGTTCCAGAGCGTGTCGATGCCGTCGGCGCCGAGGCCGGCGAGGTGGTTGACGGTCACGCTGCCGGTCAGGTCGCCGGTCGTATTGAAGGTGATGGCGTATTCGGTCAGGGGGCCCGAGAACAGTGCCACGTCGACGCCCGTCCCGGGGCCGGGATTGAGGATCTCACGAACGGCCACGATGTTGCCCGGGTCGACGAGACCCGCGAACACCGCCTGCTGGAGGGTCATGCCGCCGGTGCCGGCGCCGAAGTTGCCAAGCACGGCCGCATGCTCCATGAGGTCGGTGGTGCCGATCTCGGTGAGGGCGTCCGCCGGGTTGGTCCGAATGCTCAGGCGAACGTTGAGGTACCGGTCGCCGTCGAGGATGTCGTTGGCGCCGCGACCATCGAGGGTGTCGCTTCCGGCGCCGCCGAGGAGGATGTTGCCATCGCCCCACACCAGGCCGGTGAGCAGGCAGAAATTGGTCGCCGAGGCGGCGATGATCGGGCCCGAGTCGACGGTGCGGATGGATGCGGGAACCAGGGCATCGAGGCCGGCGATGCGGGCCACGCCCGCAGCGTCGAGCGCGTCGCACCCGATGAACCCGCCACCGCCGACCGCGGTCGGGACGATGTTGTCGCCAATAAGGATGTCGTTGAAGTTCCAGCCGGAGAGGGCCTCGAGCTCGTTGAACTTGTCCCGGACCTCGTTCACCGGAGGCTGCCCCGGGACGATCTTCAGGTTCAGGTCAGCGTTCTGGGGCTGGGGATCGGCGAGGCCGATCGACCAGTCGTACCCGGCGGCGCCGGCGTTCTTCTCGACGCCGGGCCCGGCGACGAAGATGTCGTCGCCACCCTCGCCGTCGTAGTCGTCGTCGCCACCCTGGCCGATCAGGATGTCGTGCCCGGGCAGGTTGAAGTCGGTGAAGAACAGGGTGGAGCTGTCACCGATGAGGAGGTCCGGCTGGTCGCCGCCCTCCACCCAGTCGTTGCCGCTGTCGCCGAAGACGCCGTCGATACCCTGGCCGCCGATGACGAAGTCGTCGCCAGACCCGCCGAAGTGCTCGTTGCTGTTGGCTCCGCCATTCATGAAGTCCTTGCCATCGCCACCCATGAGGATGTCGAGGCCGGGACCAGCGTCGATGGCGTCGTTGCCGGGGCCACCCTTGGGAACATCGTCACCAGCAAGGTCGGTGATGATGTCGTTGCCTTCACCACCGAGGGCAACGTCGGCTCCGTCGCCACCCTCGATGATGTCGTTGCCGAGGCCGCCCCAGAAGGTGTCGGAGTCGTTGCCGCCGTAGATGCGGTCGACGGCAGCGCCGGGAGCGCCGTTGTAGACGGCCTGCCCGTTGATGCCGGACGGATCGACTGAGTTGATCATCCGGTAGCGGATCGTGCCGTCGGGCATTCGGAGAAGCAGCCGGTTCTCATTGCACTCCGAGAGCGGGTCGTCGTTGACCGAGCCCGCGCCGGTGATGAAGCTGCCCGAGACGGCCGGCCACGTCAGGTGGCCGAGCTCGAACTTGCAGTCGGCCGTCGCGAACGGATCGGCCTTGAGGGTGTGGGCGTTGGTGTTGCGCGTGACCAGCTCGGCGAACGAGTTGCCCTCGAGCTGGGCGCGGAGGTTCATGCCCGGGGTGCGGGCCAGGTAGTAGAAGCGGTCGCCGTTCTGGAGGTTGGTAAGCTGGTTCTCGAACACGTAGTTGAACGTGCTGCCCAGCAGACCGCCGAACAGGTTGGTCCGCTCGGCAAGGCCGCCCACCCAGAGGTCGATGTCGTCGAGCCCGGTGATGGACGTCGTGCCGCTGTTCACCCACGTGCCGGTGCTGAACATCAAGTCGGCACTGTCGGCAGGGGGGAGGATGTCGTCGAGGCTCTCATCAAGGGGGGTGAGCGGATCGTCGCCGCAGACCAACTCGGCGCCGGGCAGGCAGGTACCGTTGACGATCTGGTCGGCCGCGGTCCGCCTGCCGGCCGCCGTCGCCTGCGCGAGGATGCGCGGGTGCGTGCCGTACGCTGCGACGAAGTTGACCAGCGACTCAGGGTGCTTGAGCACCTGGCCGAAGTCGACCCAGTTGGTGTACGGCGTGAGCTGGCCATCGTTCGTCGCGGTGAAGATCTGGCGGCGCACGTTGTTCAGCGAGGGGATGCCCTCGCTGCGCGCCCGGGCCATGTTGATGGTGGGCAGGTCGAGGGGCAGGCCGAGCAGGCGGTTGCGGAGCGTCTCGGCGACGAACTCGTCGATCTCCTGACCAACCTGGTCCGACATGCCCATGAAGATGGAGCCGGCGGCCTGCTGCGACGTGAGCGGGCCGGCGCTCCCGCCGTCCTGGTACGAAGCCGGGTTGAGGAACCCGTCGAAGAGCGAGACGTCGTTTCTCGTCCCGTTTTCGTTGATGCGGGCGACCGTGTCGGTCAGCATCGAGTGGCCGAAGCGGTAGACCGCGTGGGCGAACTCGGCCGTGATCGCCGGGTTGACGTTCGTCTGGTTGAACGCGAAGGGCTCGAAGGGGTTGATCCCGGGCTGAACCTTCCGGGCGAACTCCTCGAACACCAGGTGCTGGTACTCCATCTCGTTCACGAACCGAGCGGCCTGGAAGAGGCGCTCGCCGTTCCAGCCATTTGCGCCAAGCGCGAGCTGCCACTCTGGCAGAGCGGCAAGGCCGGCAGCTGAGGTGTCAGTGAGCAGCACGTTCTGGATGAACCCGACGAGGCGATCGTGCTCGGAGTGGAAGACTTGGTGGACCGCGGTCAGCGCGATGTTCTCGTTGACGCGGCCGTCACCGGCGATGAAGTGCAGGTCGAGCAGCTCGTTGTCGTAACTGCCCGCGGGGACCGTGGCGTCCAGGCTTCCGCCGGCCGTGAGGTTTGTGTCGGGGTTCAGCGCGCCCGCCAGGAAGGTCGGGGCAGCGCTATGCGCGATGTCGTTCAGGAAAGCGGTGTTGATGCGGATCGCGTCCGCCGGGACGAGAACCGGAGGGCTCGTGTTCCCCTCAACGAGGCCGCTGGCCGTCACGTACTGGGGAAGACCACGCAACGGACCGGGGATGAACTTGCCGTAAGGATCGGCGGAGATCATCGGGATGTTGTTGACGTCGGTGTCAACAAGCTGGAGCCCGAGGAGGGTTGCTGCCTGGGTCTTGACCATCGCCCAGGTGGGCAGGCCGCCATCGACCGAGGCGAGGAACTCGCCCGTCGCAACCGGCCTGCCCGAGGTGTTGTTGACGTATTCGCGGGTGAAGACCTGGTGCGACGCGTGCGAGGTGTAGGTCTGGCTCTGGTCCACGAACGGCGTGTCGGTGTTTGGTGCGCTGCGGACGCCGCCAGGACCGGGCACGATGGTGCCCCGCGTCAGGACCATGAACTGCTGGCTGGCAGGCAGGTTGTCGGCGAGCGTCAAGATGTCGTGGTCCGGCCCCGCAATCAACGGGTCGTCGGCCTTCAGCGGCACGAAGACCGTTCCGTTGCCGCCGTTCGTGATCTTGTCGAGGCCGTGGTCGAAGAACTGGCCGAAGATCGTGAACAGCGAGTTGAACGGCGGCGAGAGGCCGACGTCCGTGGTCACGTTCGGGATATCAAGGGTCTCAAACGGAGGCACGCAACCGAGCGGTACGCCGGGTGACGTACACGGGAAGACACCCGTGTTCCCCTGGGACCGGACGGGGAAGCCGGCAGCGGCCACCGCGGCCGGGTTGGTCGAGGTCTGGTCGACGATCAGGTTGCTGACAAGGCGCGGCTCGGAGTCGAAGACAAGCCCGGACGTCTGGGTGTAGGACGTCGGGCTGCCAGCCCCGGGGAAGCCCGCGGAAACCGATTCCGCCGGCCCGAACACGGGGGCGGTCAGCCGGGGGAACGCGATGTCCGCGGCGCCGAAGGTCTCCTGGCCGGGCTGCAGGTTGTTGCACCTCCCGTCCACGGTCCGCAGACCGAACGAGAGCAACGGGCTCCCGACCTGGTCCGCGCCCGGGCCGACCAGCGACTGGCAGTAGACCGGATCAGTCAACGGGTTCGGGTTGGCCGGAGCGGTGGGCTCGGTGCCCGCGAGCGCTCGCGCGTGGCGCTCGGCGATCTTGATCTGCTTGAGGATGAACGCCAGGTCGGCCGGGGTGACCGTGAAGCCCTGCCCGACGACCGCCGGGGCGGGGGTGACGCTGGCCGCGAAGGAGTACGTGCGCGCCTGCGGGAAGATCGGGAAGGAGCCCGACCCGAGGGTGATCGTGGTGCCCTGGACGGGCGGAGTCGGGGCGGGGTAGCTGAGGATGTCCACGCCCGCTCCTGTGTCGACGGGAATCCCTTCGCCATAGAAGCCGATCACGTCACCAACGTTCACGGCGACGTCCGCGACGAGGAATTCCGCGACTTCGCCAATCGCGGTGACCGGCACAGTCTGCAGGCCACTGTCAAAGACCACGCGGTACGCGTTCGTGGCGCCAGTGGGCCGCAGCACGTAGGCGTGGAAGACGTTGCCCGCGGACGGTGTCGGGCTTCCCCCTGGAGTCAGCTGATTCCAGCTCAGGAACTTCTGGAGCGTGCCGGCAGGCAGCGGGGCGTTGGGAAGGACCACCAACACGGGGCCGAGTGTGCCAACCGGCGCTGCGAAGTCGGTCGCATACGCGCGATCGACCAGCGGATTCCCGACGATGACCGGGGCCGGGGTCGCCGCGACGGCCACGGACGCCGGCACGGCAAGACCGCTGCCGACCATGGCGGCGGACAGCACCATGCTGGACAGGGCTCGTGTCGCGCGCCTGGCGCGCGAGAAGTGACGAAGGTGCGGCGCGGTATTCACTGAACTCCCCTTTGACTCGTTGGGCGCAATCGAAGGATCGAGATGAGTGCGGCGGTATGGACCTTCATCGGCTCCCCCTCTGGTTCCCGGTAACCCTGTTCATGAGCTCCCCCTTCGGGTCGACAGTCGCCTGCGTCGCCGCATGTCCGTGATCCTCACTCTCTTGTGCCAGCCGAGGCTCCGGAATGGGCCGGGATCCGGCCCATTCCCATTCGTTCGATTGGACGGCCCAGCAGGGCAGGCCCGCCAGCCGCATCCGGGGGACCGCGGACCCCCGCAGATGCGGGGGTCGGGTGCCGGTCGCGCCAGGGCGCATTCAGCGGGATGGCTACTTCATGTAGGTGACCGTTCCCGCGCTCGCCGGCGCAGCCTTGCCTGAGAAGAAGTACACGGTGTAGAGCCCGGCCGGCTGTGAGCCGGTCGCGACGCTGAAGCTCGCCCGGTTGGCCTTGATCGACACGAGCGCGCCGCTCGGGGGGCTGAGCTTGACCGGATTTGGCAGCCCGCTGAACGGATTGCCCGCGTAGAGCAAGAGGGTCCCCTGGACCGGGGACGGGGTCGTCCAGGTGGCGCTGATGGTCCCGGCGGCCTGGCTGGTGAACGTGGACCAATAGCCGTTGCCCTTGGCGAGCGCCGGCACCGGCACGGGCACGGTCGTCATGACCGCTGTCACGTAGGTGAACCGGTCGGCCGCGACGATCGCGCTGGACAGGCCGTTGGCCGTCACGACCACGTCGATCGTGCCGGCGCCGCCGGGCGGGCTGGTGGCCGTGCAGCTCGTGATGCTGAGGCACGAGACGTTCGATGCGCCGTTCGTGCCGAACGCGACGGTGGTGCCCCCTGCCGCGGTGCTGAAGTTCGTGCCGGTGATGGTGACCGTAGTCCCGCCGGCCGTCGAGCCTGAGGTCGGGCTGAGCCCGGTGATCGTCGGGGTCGTGGGCGTGGGCTCTTGACCGAGGCAGATCAGGCCAAAGGTCCCGCCCGTCGGGCAGGTGTTCGGCAGGACCCGGAAGAGGCCCCACATCCCGGCCTCGGTGAACGGACGACGGATGTCGCCGTAGAAGTAGTCGCCGGGTTCCTGGGTGACTCCGCCCGCGCCGCCGGAGACGAGGAGATCCATCTTCTCCCAGGGCCCCACCGCGCGGCTCTGGAACTGGCTGGCGTCGTGAACGTACATGTCGCTCGGCCAGGACATCCCGCCCAGGGTGAAGACGTGCACCTGCTCGCTGGCGGGCGCGCCGAGGACGTGGACCTTGACCGGATCGCCGGCATACGCGCGCAGGAGCGGCGTCGTCGGGTCGCCGTAAGTGGCCGAGCTGAACGTGTTGGCGTCGAGGGCCCTGCCCAGGACCTGGCGGTAGTTGATGAGCGCGGGGCCGCTGACGTCCCGCGGGTAGGGCATGGTGTCCTGCCCGATCCTCGGATCCTGGTCCGCGAGGATCACGGTGAAGTCACGGTAGTCGGGCTGGCCCGGCACGTGGACGTCGACCAGCGACCCGACGTCGGTGGCCAGCGCGGACCGGGGGTCGGTGAAGGTGGATCCGGCAGGCGCCACGACCAGCGAGCCGTAGAGCCCATCCCAGGGGCCGTTGTTGCCGCCGAAGTCGGAGATCGTGGTGCTCTCGAGCTTCTGCGTGTCGGGGTAGTACGTGTACGTCCGGGTGCCGCCGGGTGGAACGGTCCGGTCCCCGGGGTTGGTGCCGACGTTGATGCCGCTCGAGGCGAGGTCGTGCAGGAGGGCGCCCACGTGGAACGATGCCGCTTCCTGGCTTCGCTCGTTCCTGAAGGTCACCTGGACGCACTCACCCGCCGCGACGTGCAGGACCAGCGGCTCGGGGAAGATCTGCCTGTTCCTGACCGCCGCCGCCTGCGCGGTGCGCACGAAGGCGGCCTTGCGGCCATCCCGCCCGCCGCCGGCAGCGGTGCTCGGCAGGTCGACGGCGCTGATGGCAAAGGCATGGACCGGGGCCCCGGTCGGACACGTCGCCAGCTGGGTCGGCAGCGAGCCGAATCCCGGCAGCTGCTGCAGGGATGGCTCGGCGCTCGGGAGCACGCGAAGGATGCCCCACGCCCCCGACTGGAAGCGGCGGTTCTCGCCGTCGTGGTACAGGTAGTCGCCCGCGACGTGGTTCGGACCGCCGGCGCCTCCCTTCAGGATCAGGGTGAACTTCTCGGACACGGTCGTGTGGATCGTGTCGATCGGGCTCGACTCCACGCCCTGGGCGTCGCGGTAGCGCGGCTCCCAGAACGTCTGGTGGCCGTCGATGGTCAGGGTGTTGGTGCCCTGCCCCACGTTGATGTTCCGGATGACGACCGGGTCGCCGACGTACGCCTTCAGGATCGGCGTGAAGGGGTCCCCGTTGGCGGCGGGCAGGGAGCTGAAGCGCTGCGTGGAATCGAGGCCCCTGTCCAGCCATGGCTCGGCGCGGAGGTTGATCGTCGCCTCCACCGGGGTGTGGTTGTTGATGGTCCAGACCGCGTACTCGCGGAAGGCACCGTCCACCACGCCCGGGATCAGGGCGCACTGGTTCGAGGTGCCGGGCGGCAGGCCGCTCGGCGTCGTCCCCGGGACGCAGCCGGGATCGGTATGGATGTCGGCGATCGCGCCGGCCTGGATCTCGGCACCCGTGACCGGGTCGTGGTAGGTCGATCCTTCGGGCTCGACGATCAGCTGGCCGACCATGCCGTGGCTCCAGCCGTGGATGCCGTTGACGTGGTCGTGGAAGAAGACGTTGTCGAGGGCGGCGTCGGGGTACCAGCGGTACTGGACGAACTCGGTGCCGGCCCACTCGCTGGCCGGATGGGCGTTGCCGAGCGCCCTGGTCAGCCTGACCCGTGATTGCTGCGCGTTGATCGACGCGATCTGCCTGATCTCGATGCCCTGGGTGCCCAGCCCGACGGCGATCCAGACCCCGGGCTGGAACTTGGCGACGCTCGAGAGGCTGAGGACCGTGGCGCCGGCGCCCGCGGCGCTCGTGAGCTGCGGATCGACGACCTTGTACGGCCGGATCGACTGCTCGTAGGAGAAGCCGGAGATGACGCCATCCGACCCCTGCGTGTCGAACTGCACGTGGTGGATGTGGATGTTCGTCTTGGAGAACGGCACCTCCGAGCCGCCGTCGGTGAGCTCGCTGACGTAGGTCAGGGCGACGCAATCGCCGATGTTCGCGCGGATCGCGAGCGGCTCGCGCCCCCGGACCCCCGCGTAGACCTTCGTGCCGGCATAGATCGCCTCCTTGTCCTCCGCGAGGACGTCGAGCGCGCCGAGGGGGTCGACCTGGTTGCTCTTGGCGGGATTCGTGACCTGGATCGGCACGCCGATGCCGACCACGTTGTACGTGCGGAGCGGCGCCCCCGATGGACAGATCGCGTCAGGGCGGTTCGCCCACGGGTCGATGCCCTCGGTGCTCGTGGTGCCGAACGGGAGCGCCGGGGCGGGTGGCTTGTTGCCGTACTCGCCGAGGTAGGGCGCGCCGGAGTGGCCGTTCGGGGCGAACGGCGGGCGTTTGCCGATGTGGGGACGGAGCATCGGCCAGGCCGGCCGTCCGTTCGTCGGGTTGAAGAGCAGCTTGGGTCGCGTGCCGACGTAGCCGCCGGCGTTGAAGGTGACCGGGCTGCCGTTGAGCTGGTACGTGCTCTCGACGGACTGGTCGACGATGAGCGCGGCCGGGTGGCCGGGGACGACGTTGGCGAAGTCGGGCCAGGGGACGTCCTGCCCGCCGAGCTGGACGACGGAATCGCGGTCGGGCTCGCCGAGGTAGGTGCCCGTCGACGCGTCGACGGCCCAGTCCCAGACCGACGCGTCCTGATCGGCCGTGTCAGCGCGGTTGGGGCTCGCGGCGATCGCCTGGGTCACGCCCGGGGTCGGCAGCTGGGGCCGGATCCAGGCGTCGAGGTTCTGGGCGGTGATCGTCTGGCCGGCGATGGTCGTGCCGATGAGCGCCGACGAGTCGACGGCCTGCGGCAACGCGACGCGATCGGGCAGCGGCATGAGGTCGGGCTGAAGCGTGTCGAAGACGCGCCAGTAGCCCCACATCCCGGCGAAGTAGTGGTGGGCGATGTGGCAGTGGAACAGGAACTCGCCCGCTCCCTGCTGTCCGCCGCCGGCGCCGTTCTCGATCTCGAGGTCGAACGACTCGCCGGGGCCCATCGACTGGGAGTCGATCCGCGCGGACTCCGACTGGATGTCGGACGGGTGCTTGTTGAGGCCTGTCTGGGCGTAGTCGTTCGTCGGGTCGGCCTTCGGGTTGAAATGCCAGCGATCCGCTCCTCCGTGGAGGTGGTAGACGTGGAAGACCTCGCTGCCGGCGTGGATGAGCCGGAACTTCGTCGGGTCGCCCAGGTAGCCCCGCGGGATGATGTTCGTGGTGTCGCCGAAGGTGTACGAGCCGTACACGGTCGACTTCTGGTCCGGCGCGTAGTCGAGCCGGGACATGAACGACTCGGACCGGTAGTTGATCGCCCGAGAGCCGGGTCGGTAGGCGTCGGTATGCGGGTCGATGGTCGGCAGCACGAGGCCGTCGGCGCCGAGGGGGACCGTGTCGTTCTCGCTCTCGTTGCCGATCTCGTGGAAGATCTTGACGTTCTCCCGAAAGGCCTTGCCGGCGGCCGGGATGATGTCGGCCTCCCAGCCGGACACCTGCGGCAGGCCGGTGGTCGGGTTGCGGTAGGTGGAGCCGGGAGGCTCCACGACGAGCGCGCCGAAGAGGCCGTGGGCCACGGCCTGGCGGTTCCCCGCGCCCGGATGCAGGTAGTGGGCGCCTTCCAGGGTCGGGTCGTCCGGGATCCAGTACGTGTAGGTCGCCGTCCCGCCCGCGGGCACGGACGAGGCCGGATTGTTGCCCACCGCGTCGCCGGACGAGCTCATCTCGAAGGCCACGCCATCGATGTGGATGCCGTACGTGTTGTCGAGCGCCTGGGGCGCCGGGCGGGTCGTCCGGTTGGTGAAGCTGATGGTGACGCAGTCACCCTGGTTCGCCCGGATGGCGAGCGGCTGGATCGCGTCGTCGCGGAGCCCGATCGAGAGCCCGGTGCGCCCCTCAGCTTCCTCGGCGCGGACCGCCGGGATCATGTTGTCGAGGACGTACATCTGGGCCAGGGGGTCGTGAACCCCGAAGCGATCGAGCATCATCACCACGTCGATCGCGGACACGTCGAACGCCTTCAGCGGCGCGGTCGCGGGGCACGGGCCGAGCGGGTCGGCGCCTCGCGCGGAGGGGGTGTCGACCCGCGGGAGCAGCCCCAGCGAGGTGACGAGGAGCGCGCTCGAGGCGAGAGCGAAGGCGCGCCGTACGGGGAGGGAACGGGCCAGGCGGAGCCGAGGACCGGAACCGGACGCCGCGGACCAGGCCCGACCGCGCAGGGCGGCGAGGACCAGGGCGGCGATCACGAGGTTGGCCACGAGGGCCGCGAGGCCCTCGCGCACCATGTGCGTCGCCAGCGGCATCTCCACGCCATGAGAGTCATGGTGGGCGCCGAAGGCGACCGCATGAAGCGGGCTGGAAAGCGCCAGGGCCACGCTCGTGACGATCGCCACGGCCGACGCCACGGTCGCGACGGCGAGGACGCGCGGTTCCGTTCCGGCGTACGGTCGAAGGATCCGGCGCCCGAGCCGGAGGCCGGCCCACACGGCAACGAGAACGATCGGCAGCGCGAGAGTGGAATCGCGGAGCCAGTGGACGACGCCGACCGGGGCGCCCGGTTCGGTCGCGCCCTCCGCCTCATGGAGGAGATGCAGCCAGAGGCCACCGCCATAGGCCAGCCCCAGGGTCAACGCCGCCAGGGCGGCGAGGCGGACCCTCTCTCGACTGCGTTGACGGCCCGCTGGACCGGACTGGATGCTCACGGATGTGCTCCCTCTCTCGAACTGGCGCGGTCTGTCTGAGACGGGTCGTGGGGCGGGGCCGCCGCCCTGCGGATCAGGGCGTATGGCCGTCGTCGGCGTGGGCGGGTTCGTCGGCGTGGGCGGGCTCGTCGGCGGGGGCCTCGCCCAGCTGACCCGCCGGGACGGTGATCGGCGGGCCCCCGGGGTCGGCATAGACGACCGAGATGTGGGCCCCCGTCTGGGGGACGACGAAGACGAGACTGGCCTCGATGCTCACCCCGGACGCCAGCCGCAGCGGACGAATCGACGATCCGGTGGGCACGACCGAATCCGTCGAGCCCTCGACGGTGAGGCGGAACTGCCCGGGCTCGACGCGGATGGGCCGGTCGCTCCCGTTCACGAGGAGGATCGAGACCACGACCTGAGCCTCATCCGAGCGCACCAGGCTCTGGATCCCGTGGGTCATGCCGCCCAAGTCCTGCGCGGTCGGGCCGCCGATCCGTTCCACCTGCCCGATGGTCATCGAGCCGTAGCTCGTCACGATCGGCTCGCCCACGGTGGCCACACCAGGTCCTTCGGAGTGGTCATCGGCGGCGGCCAATGCCACGACGGCCAGCGCGCCTCCGACGAGCGCGAGGGCGGCGGCGAGGGTGACGAAGGCAAGCAGCCGCACGGGACTCCGGGCCGGGACAACGAGACTGCTGGTCATTGGAGAACCTCGACGGGTCGGATGCATCCCATCGGCCTATTACACGGGCGGAGCCGAGCATCGGCCAGCCCGCAATTGGACCGCCCCGGACCCCGCGTCTTAGGGGGCGGCCAAGGTCGAGAGCGCAGGCGGGGACGCGTGGGCGTCGGGGATCAAGAATCGCAGGGGTCGGCGCCGTCCCAGCCGAGGGACGTGCGCGGGCGCGCGAGCCAGTACAAGGCGGAGAGGAGCGGATCGCGCCCCCGCAGATCCGGGCCAGGCCAGATCGGCAGCGCGCGAGGCGCCGCTGTCAGCGACCGAGCCGCGCGATGAGGCCCCGGCGCGCCGCGACGATGACGGCCTCCAGCTGGCTGTGCGCTTCGAGCTTGGCCAGGATGCTCTTCTGGTAGCCGCGGCAGGTGTGGAGGCTGATCCCGAGCCGCCCCGCGATCGCGTGCGGGTCGAGGCCCTGGCCC
>Ga0315285_10006773_pt1 | contig 11814 bp, 8 predicted proteins | sample YL17G09_36_MG_FD_203698 | JGI IMG/M metagenome (GOLD analysis project Ga0315285, IMG submission 203698) | Sediment microbial communities from Yellowstone Lake, YNP, Wyoming, USA - YL17G09_36 | ecosystem: Environmental > Aquatic > Freshwater > Lake > Sediment | place: USA: Wyoming | collected... | reverse complement strand
TCCCGCACCTGGTGGTAGTTGTCCACCCACTGCCGGATTTCCGTTTCCAACTCCGCGGGGATGAAAATCTGCCGGGTTTTCCCTTTCCGGCTCGAACTCAAGAACAACGCCAGATGTTTCTGGCCTTGGGTACACCGACAGCCAGCTTTCCCACACGTCACGTGCCGCACCGACAAGGTTCCCCGCAACACAGGCTCTTCATGAATCAGCTTGGCCAAACGCGACCGCAATGCGCGTTCAGCGGCTGCAAACCGGGTTCGCGACATGCCGCCTCCTTTCTTGTATCTATATTATATACAAGATTCTGGCCACAAGTCAAGCCCCTTTACGAATGCGAATTTGATCGCGAAAACCCGCCCCCGCCTAAACTTCCTGCCCCCAAACCCTTAAGGCCGCAACGTAGACCTCAATGGCGGAATCGCTGCTTGCGGTGTGAGCTCACGCTGACCGTATAATAGCGCGTGCAAAATGCAACTCGAGATCGATTCTTGCGCTCACTTATTACGACCGCTTTACTGATAATGGCCACTGCCGGCGTTGCAGAAGATGCCGCCGCGCCTACAGCCACTGAAAAAGGCGTTATGGACTCTGTGTGGACGGGCCTGAATACGCAGCCCTCTCTCGTCAACCACCACAGGGGTTTCCTGGCCTATGTCTCGGCCCACCCGCAACTGGGAAGCGCAATCGAAGCAGTCAGACCGCTGGAGCGGCACCCCGTTTTCCGCGAGCTCTTGATTGAATTCGACAACTCGCTGGCGCGCGACAAACAGTTGGGACAGACGTTTGAAGATTTTTACGCGGGGCTTGCCGCGGACAAAACTTTGCGAGACGCGGTAGATTCGGTATACCGGGTCGAGCTTTCCGAACCGCCGTTGCGGGATGCATTCATCGACTTGCTCGGAGACGTCGATGCATCCTTGCGCTTCCTCGCCAACCCTGCCAGACCGGCGCCCCTTGGATTGTACCCGTTCAAGGCGGCCTTCAAGCAAAACCTGGAGTTGCGCAGCGATCTGCTCGATGCGCTGAACGCGTTGCACAAAATGCCCGCGGCGCATACGGCCGTTTTCCCGTGGTGGCAAAAGGTTGCAGAGGGGCGGGACTCGTTTTGCCGGCCGTACGTGCGCCTGGCCGGCGAGTTGGCGGGGCATCCCGATCGGTTTTGGGCGTGGCACGGAGCTGAAATTGAACTGGCGCGGGATGCGAAGGCCAGAAGGTGGATCCTTTACTTTCAGCGCCGGGTCAGACAAGCCCCCGTCTTTTCTCAGAGCTATGACGTCTACTTGGACATCATCCGCAGGCGACCCGATTATGCCAAAGCCGCGCTGGACACGTGGAACTCGGACCTCGGGCCGGCGCCGGCCTGGCCGCCGGATTCGGAGCCGCCAGAATTGCCAATCCCGCCGGCGGCCACGGATCCTGCGTCTCCGAAAAAGCCGGCCCGGCCTGAGGCGAAAAAGCCCGTACCTCAAATGCCCCGGATGCCGCAGATGCCCACCATGCCGGCGCGCCCAACTAAGCCTGAAAAGGCAAAGATTCCCAACGCGGCGGTCTTGGCGCCGCCTCAAAAGGATAAATAGATCTCGCTGCTTTAATTTTGTCTGCGCCTATGACAAAATAAGCATATAGGCCGCCGCGACTGGCGAGATAGCGTGGATATAACCACGGGGAAGCGGCGGTTTTTGGAGTTGCCGATCGCCTGGGCGCCAAAAACGAGATGCCCGGGCGAGTTTGCTTTTTTAATTGCGAAAGGAGCTGCTTATGGTCGAGAAGGACCTCAAACAGATGTATCGGAGCCGGACGGAAGGCCAGTTTCCGGAATCCGTCGAGATTATTGGCCGAAAGTATGTCAAAGTCGAGAACTTGAGGTACGGCACAAACCCGCACCAGCCTGCAGCCTTTTACCGGCCGGCGGATGGGCAGCGGCTGGTCCTCGGCGCGTACGAAATCCTGAAGACAGGCAAGAGCGGGCTTTCGCAGACCAACATCGAAGACATGCACCACGCCGTCGGAATCCTGAAATACATGCGGGTCCCGTCGTGCGCCGTGATGAAACACTGCAACCCGTCCGGCGTGGCCATGCAGGTCGGGCAGGCGCCGCTGGTGGACATTTACCAGCGAGCCAGGGACGCGGACGCGCAGGCGGCGTTTGGCAGCGTGGTGGTGTTTAACACCGGGGTGGACGGGGAGACGGCGGCGGAAATTATGGCGACTATTGTGGAAGGCGTTGCCGCGCCTGGGTTTACGCAGGAGGCCGTGGATACCTTCAAAGACGCCGACCGGTTCAAGAAAAACCGCGAGATCAGGATCGTCCAGCTTCCCGATTTCTCGGCCCTGCCCAAATTCATTGACGAAGGCACGTCCGTCTTAGAGATCAAAGTTTTCGACGACGGCAGCCTGGTGCTCGCGCAGCCCTACCTGTCGCGGGTAAAGAGCGGGGACGATCTTGTGCTGGCGTACAACGAGCATAAGACCAAGGGCCGCATCGAGATACAACGGCCGCCGACACCTCGCGAGCTCGATGACCTCCTTTTCGCCTGGTACGTAAATATCCACGTGAGGTCAAACGGCGTCGTCATTGCCAAGAACGGGCAAACCATCTGCGTGGGCACCGGCGAGCAAGACCGGGTCGGCGCGGTGCAGCAGGCGCTTGTGAAAGCCCGCGAGAAGTATAAGGGCACGGAGTCGCTGGACGGTGCGGCTATGGCATCGGACGGGTTTTTCCCGTTCCGGGATGCGGTGGATGCGGCGACGTCGCAGGGCGTTCGGGCGATTGTCCAGCCGGGCGGCAGCGTCAACGACTACGAGGCGATCGAGGCCTGCAACGAGGTCGGGGCGACCATGATGTTCTCCATGGAGAGATGCTTCTCGCACCATTAGGCCATTAGGGCGACGTCCCCAGATGCTGGCCGAACCAAAAAAGTGGGACACCCCCCACAAAAGCGCGGCGGGGGGGCGTCCCAACGGTACAAGAAAACGCACGTCTTGGCATCCTTACCAATTTGCCTGTTCAAGCCGGGGTTGAATCGGCTAAAATAGGTAACTTGAACGTTTTGGAGTGTTTGTAAATGAAGCGAGTGCTGCTTATGGTTGGACTTCTGCTTTTCCCGCGCCTGCTGGCTGCCCAGAACCTGGACGTGACGTCGCTGGTGGGCGAAAACTGGTATGGCCTTTACCTGAACGAGCAAAAGGCGGGGTTTTCGTTTGACTCGCTGACCGTTCAGCCGGACGGGTCCGTGGTGAAGATCGAAGACGCCCGGTTCAAGATCTCGATGGGGGCTATCCAGCAGGATATGCGCATCTACTTGAAGCGGATCTACGGGGCGGGTGGCGAGCTCGTGTCTATCGAGCAGGAAATGGAAGATGCGGCGGGACCCAAGACGTGGGAGGCGCGCGTCGAGGGTGACGTCCTGCTGCTGATCACCTCGATGGCGGGGACGAAAACCGAGGAGAGGCTCCCAAGGCCAAAAGAGTCGCTGAAAGACGCCCTCAAACAGATTGAGTTAATCCGCGGGGGCGTGATTGGGAAGAGCGTCGACTATACGGTGTTCGAGCCCATGTACAAGAAAGAGATGTCAGGTACCAGCCGCGTCGAGGCGGTCGAGAAACGCGTGTTTGACGGCGTGATGACAAAAGTGTTCAAGATCGGCAGCACCATCAAGGAGTTGGGGATACGGTCAACGACTTACGTTACCGAAGACGGCACCGTGCTCGAAGACCGGGTGGCCGAGATGCTCACCATGCGGCTCGAACCCAAGGAGATGGCGCAGGACGTCAACTACAGTAACGACGTCATCGTGAGCAACGCGGCGCCCGTCGACAAACCCATTGCGAATCCCCGGCAACGTGACTCGCTCGCCTTGAGAATCTACGGGCCCATAACCAGAGACCACATATTCAACAGTGATCGCCAGCAGTTTGTAGAGAAGGACGGCTACGTCGAATTCCACTCCAAGAATGTGACTGTCGACGAGACAACGGAGTTTCCGGTGAAGGAAGCGAGCGTTGCCGAATGGGTCAAGCCGTCGCTGTTCATTCAGAGCGACGACAAGCGGCTGGTCGAGAAAGCCCGCGAAATCGTTGGAGACGAAACCAATGCGGTTGCGGCCAGCGGCAAACTGGCCAAGTGGGTTTTTGACAATGTGCGGACAACGTACTCGGCCCAACTCACGAATGCGCTCGAGGTGCTCGACCTTATGGAAGGCGACTGCACGGAACACAGCGTGCTGTTTATCGGCCTAGCGCGGGCGTTGGGGATTCCGGCACGGGAAGTGGCGGGGCTGATTTACGTCGACGATGTCAAGCCGGGGTTCTATTTTCACCAGTGGGCGGCGGTTTGGGTGGGAAAATGGATCGAGGTCGACCCAACGTTCGGCCAGCCAATCGCAGACGTAACCCACGTCAAGCTCGCTGAGGGCGACCTGTTCGAGCAGGCCAAGCTGATACCCGTGATTGGCCGGTTGCGCATCGAAGTGTTGGATGAGCCGGCCGCAGCGAGCCCGGAGGCCAAATGACCGACAACGTCCCGGTGCGCCCCCGTTTGAGTTGGCCGAGACGGTTGCTCTTGGCGTTCTTGGCGGTGGCGGTGGGCGTGGTATTGCTGCTGGCGACGGGCCTGCCGCAGCGGGCGCTGTTGCGCGCGGTGTTGGTGGCATTGGTTGACGCGCGGGTGGAAGTAGGCCGCGTCTCGACGGTGGGCGGCATCGGGATTTCGCGGTTGGCCCTGTACGACCGGGGAGACCAGGAAGGGCCGCCAGCCGTGTTGGTCGAGGGTTTCGCGCTGGATTACCGGCTGCTCGCAAAAGGGGGCCGGCATGTGGCGAGCGTGGCGCTGGACCGGCTGGATGTCGATCTTGAAAAAGCGCAACGCATCCTGCCGAAGAAGAAACGCGAGGCGAAACCGTCGAAGTTTGATTTCAAGCCGCTGATCCCCGAGCAGGTCCGGATCAAGTCGCTCAATGTTCAGTCGACCGCGCCGTCCTACGCGTTCAAAGCCCAAGGCCTTGCTCTCGAAGCGGCTGTCCCTGATCCGCAAGCGGTTCAAGCCACGATCAGTGGCGACAATGTGACTGTTTCGATTTGGACGCGATCCGAGGGATTTTCTCGGGAAGTAGGCGGCGGCAAGGTTCACATTCAATTGGCCCGCACCGCAGACTCCACAAAAATAGATCCGCTTTACGTGGCGCTGCCGGACTTGCTCGACGTAAGTGGGTCGGTGAACGTGGCGGGCAGGCGGGTCGAGGTTTCGTTCGACAAGCTGACCGCGCAAAACGTGGATCTGTCTCACGCGGACCCGGCCGATTTGGCCGTGCCGTTTGGATTTAAGCGTATTGACATGTCGGGCACGCGCGTCCAGGGCGACGTGATGGTGGGGGCGTTCAACATCAGCGTGCCGGAGACGGTCGTCAAACTGGCCGCGGAAGGACTCGTTGTGGGGCCGCAAGGGGCGGAATATTACCAGGGCGACTTGAACGTCGACGTGCTTGGAACAGCGGGGGCACAGGCCGATTACAAGCTGGAGGCCATATTGAACCGCGGGCAGAAACTGGCCGCCAGCTTCAAAGGGCATCACTTGGCGGGCAGCGGCCGGGCGAGCCTCGAGGGCTGGTCGCGCGAGGACATGTTGGCGGCACTGCCAACGAACATGCGCGGCGGGATTTCGTACTTGCCGCTGCTGGAACGGGTGAACTCGGCAGAGGTTGATTTTGAATGGAAGCTGCCGGCGCTGAGGGTGAACGGGGCGGTGGCCGCGGATTTTGTCGTGAACGGCGAGCAACGTCCCGGTCGGCTGACGTTTACGGGTGAGGGGCCGCTGATGCCGGCCGAACAGCGTGCGTTCAAGGTCAACGCGGAGGCGGAGTTGGCCGGCGGCAAAGTGGCCGTCGCTTCCGAGCTCGCCAAGGGGCCGGCAAAGACCACCCTGACACTGCAAGACGTCGACCCGGCCCCGTGGCTTTACACGCTCAACGAGCGCGACATGCTCAACGACCTGGTCTCGAAATTCAACGGGACCGTTGTCCTGGAACCGGGTGAGGGGCCGCAACAGATGCGGGCGTCCGTGGATTTGAAGGCGGCACCCCTCGGGTATGGTCCGATAGTCACGCCGGAAGGCAAAACCGTGAACATTGCCGGGAACATCGAGGCCGATCTTGGCACGTTCGGCTACGTAAGAGGACCGGAACTCACCTTCACAATGGACGAGGATAACCAACTGGTTTTGCGCAACTGGAATTTCCCGATGCGGGATTTTGCCATGTCGGGCGAGGTCGATTTCCGGCTGGACTTGTCTCTGCTTGAACACCTGCTGCCGGGCAGCGATCTCCGGGGGCAGGTGGCGCTCGAGGGCCCGCTGAAAAACGACCGCGGGTTTATGAATCTCCAATCCAGTGGAACCATTGAAGGTCTGGGTTACAAGGACTACGCCGCCCCTTACGGAGTGCCGATCGGCGCGACCGGCACCTTCTCGTTTGACAACCTCAACGGGCGGCTGACCGGGCGCAATTTCAACCTGACGTTGCCTCAAGGGATGTCGCTTACATCCGACGGGTGGACTTTCACGGGCTCGACGGCTCAATTCACAATGCCGTTTACGCTGAAGACGGACTTCAAGCCGCTCGAGCCGATGGGCCTGCTGGACCAGGCGAAAGGCGGGGCCGGAACCGCTACCGGAACGGTTGCGTACGGCCGTGATGGGGCGCGGATCGACGTCGAAATCGAAGCGGCCGCCGATGCGATCGTTGTAGGCGGCGCCCGGGCTGTCTTGGCCGGGGTGACCGCCTCGGGAAGCTTGTCCAACGAGCCGGGCGGCCCTGTGTGCGGGCAAGGGCAAGTGAAGGCGGCGAACATAGCGGCAATGGGTGCGGTGTTTGACGAGGTCGAGGGTCCGGTGACGCTGGAAGGCGGCCTGCTCCGGGCGCCGGAACTGAAGGGAATGTTGTACGGCGGTACGGCAACCGCGGACATCGAGGTCGAGTGGCTGGCGGAAAACCTGCCCGTGCAAGTGCGCGCACAGGCGGCGGACGTGGATCTGGGACTCTTTACCGGTACGCTCGGGGTTCCCGCCGTTCAGATGACGGGCCTGGCGAGCGGCGACGCCACGATGGCGCTCATGTACCCGGCGGGCATCCAGGATTTGAAGGTGAACCTGACCTCATCCAGAGATTTCAGTGTCAGCTCGTACCTGGTGGAACGGTTGCTGGCCATGCAGTTCGCCAAGCAGTACGCCAGCGAGCGGCAGTTGGAAAAGGTCAGGGCCAAAATTGTTGGCAAGGAGAGCCAACGGCCGTTTGACTCCGGGCAACTGGTGTTAAACTACCAGGGAGACCGGATCGGCGGCCAGGCCACGCTCAAGAGCAAGGATTTGGACCTGACCGTGGACCTCCAGATGGACACGGAAGCCTTTTTCAGCGCGTTGAAACTCGCTCAGGAGGCCAGAATCGAGCGGCTTGGCGTCGCCCGGGATCAGGAAAAATAGAATGAGTTGAACCGATTCCGCGCGCACGCGCGAATCAGTTTCTAACAAGGAGGTGCCGGAATATGAAACGACTTCTGAGTTTTGGTGTGGCGGCGGGGATAGTGGTTGTGCTGGGTTGTGTAAACATCCCGCGCAAGTTCGAGGCCCACATCACGGTGGACATCCGCCACCACATCGAACAGCAGGCGACGTCCACGCTCGACTATATCGAAGGCAGGACCGAAACCATCAAAACCGAGCCGGTAAGCCTGGCGCCGGCCCCGTCCCTGTTCGAAGAGGTCGTGTGCGCGCTCTCGCCGGTAAATGTGGCGTACGCGCAGGAACTCAAGATGACCTCCCCGACTGTGACGCAGATAGCCACGCGGATGCGGGAGCGATTTGATGAGGTCCAGCGGATAAAATCGGCTACCTACGCCGGCGAGAACAACCGCGGCTACCTCGAGATCCGCAACGCCGACAAGATCACTAACGCCGACGAGCGAAACGAGGTCCAGCGAATCATCGCCGCCGAAAACAAGGACCGGAAAGAACTGTACCAGGAAGTGGCGCGGATCAACCGGGACCAGAACGTGAGCGTGGCCATGGTCGAGGGCGTATACGCGATGGAGCGGCTCCGCCGGGCGCGCACCGGAGAGATCTTTCAGCTCCCGCCGCAAGGCCCCGATTACGAGTCGTTCATAAAAACCGAAATTGGCGGGCGGCTCGGCTCTCAGGCCTCCCCCGGCGCCTGGGTGACCATTCCGTAACGAGATTGCCGGCAGGACATGACCAACATCAGCACCACCGAAGACAGCCGGCTGGCCATCATCATCAGGCTCGAGCGGCTCGCCATGGCGGCCCGTTACCTGGCGATGGCGGCATTGCTGTCGTTGTTCATGCTGGGGCAGTTCGAGGAAAGCATCAGGAATGTTGCGCTGGTGACGGTGGTGGTGCTCTCGCACAACGGGTTTGTTCACGCCGTGCTGTGGACCCGGCGGTACGGGCTTTTCCAGACGCCGATGAACTTTCTGGTGCACCTGTTGATGACGACGCTGGTTGTGCTGTTTACGGGGGCGGAAAACAGCGATTTTTTCGTTCTGTACCTGTTCATGCTGATTGGTTACACGGCGTATTCGCGCAGGTACGGAATGATCCTCCTGGTAGCCGTGATCTGCTGTATGGCGTACGGCGCGGTCTTTGCCGAGGAGTGGTTCCTGAAAGACCTCGATCTGCCGCTGGGAATGGTAAGCGTTAAGCTGTTCAGCATCCTGATATGCGGCTGGCTGGTTGCCAATATCAGCGAACTGTTGCGCCTCGCGGAAGACGCCGCACACGACCGGGCCCGCGAACTGGAATCGTCCGAGGCCACATTAAGAATGATCCTGGACAGCACCGCCGATCCAATCATGGTCTACGATGAAGATGAAAACGTGACCGATGTCAACAATCGGGCGTGCGAATTCCTGAAAATGCCGCGGGACGAAATCATCGGGCGCCGGTTCAGAACATTCTTGTTTGACGACGGCACGCTTGACAGCATGCTGGCGGAAGTTCATGCCAAGGGCGACCACTACGGCGAGCAGATCTTCATTGATGCGGACGGCAACGAGTGGACCGTAGAACTCCATATGCGCTCGTTCCGTCATGGCAACCAGGGTTTTTTCGTGGTGGTGGCGCACGATGTGACGGAACAGAAAAATCTGCAAGAAGCGGCGAGACTGGCCAACGTCAACCTGGCGCGGCTCAACCGCGAGTTGCAACAGGTCAATGAGTTGAAAACGGGGCTGATCAAGATGGTCTCGCAAAAGCTGCGCTCGCCGCTCACGGCCATCCTGGGCTACCTGGACTTGCTGTTGGACGAGGAACTGGGCGAGTTGCTGCCCGAGCAGCGCAAAGGCCTGCAAACCTGCCGGCGCAGCACGCTGCGCATATTCAAACTGCTCGACGAATCGTTCGGAGACCGGCCCGGCGAGACCATATTGGGTATGCCTGGCACGCACGAGGGTGTCTTGCCCGCCCGGCCCGCCCATCTTGACTCCCTGTAGTCCAACGTGCCAGAATTCCCAATCCCGCTTGGAGTAAGCAATAGGCGTATCGGCTGCGTGAGGCGCACGCCGGCGCGCGCGCTAAGGAGAAAGAAATGTCTGTACTTGAAGGTAAAGTGCTCGTTGCGCAGGGGGGCGGGCCGACCGCCGTAATCAATGAGAGCCTGGTGGGCGCGGTGCTCGAATCGCGGAAATTCCCGCAGGTAACCCGCGTGTACGGCGCGCTCCACGGCGTAAAGGGCATTGTCAACGAAGACTTCCTCGACCTTACCGAAGCCACGACGCATAACCTCGAATCCGTCGCGCAGACGCCGTCATCTTCCCTGCTGTCGACACGCGACAAGCCCGACGTAGCCTACTGCCAGGAAATCTTCAAGGTGTGCAAAGCCCACGGCGTCCGCTACTTCTTCTACATTGGTGGAAACGACAGCGCCGACACGTGCCGGATCGTCAATGCCGAATCCGATAAGGCGGGTTACGAGCTGCGCGTCATTCACATCCCCAAAACCATCGACAACGACCTGCGCGTCACCGACCACTGCCCCGGCTTCGGCTCGGCGGCCAAATTCGTGGCACAGGCGTTTGCGGGCGTCAATCTCGACAACCGCGCCATCCCCGGCGTCTACATCGGCGTGGTCATGGGCCGGCACGCGGGGTTCCTCACGGCGTCGTCGTGCCTGGCGCGCAAATACCCCGACGACGGCCCGCACCTGATTTACGTACCCGAACGGCCGTTTGTGAAAGACCAGTTCTTGGCGGACGTCAACGATACCTACAAAAGGTACGGCCGTTGCGTGATTGCCGTGTCGGAAGGCGTCGTGGATCACAACGGGCGTCCGATCGCGGAACAGTTCACGGGCGGGGAAAAAGACGCGCACGGCAACGTGCAGCTTTCCGGTACGGGCGCGCTGGGTGATCTCCTCAGCCTGTGGGTAAGGGACGGGTTGAAAATCAAACGTGTTCGCGCCGATACGCTGGGTTACCTCCAGCGCAGTTTCCTCGGCTGCGTCAGCTCCGTTGACCAGCAGGAGGCGCGCGAGGTCGGCGAGAAGGCTGCCCAATACTCGATCTGGCACAACCTCGACGGGTCGGTGGCCATCCGGCGCACCGGCGATTATGCCGTCGAGTACTTCCTGACGCCGCTCGACACGGTGGCGCGGGAGTCACGCGAGATGCCGGATGAATACCTTGCCCCGGAAGCCAACAACGTCACCGACGTTTACCGGAATTACGTGCGGCCGCTGGTGGGACCGATGCCTATCATGGAACGGATCGCCGCGCCCCTGGTTTCCAAGGTGCTGGCGAAATAACAGGATCGTTCGCAGTGCCACGGCTGATTCGGCCGGGGCCTTTTTCACATTGGGAGGGACTACGATGACAGGACGGAAAAGGCTTGTTTTAGTAGCCGTGATAGCCGCTTTCACCGCTGTCTGTTGGGGCGAAATCGTGCCGTTGGAGCGGGCTCACTCGCACAATGATTACGAGCATGATCGCCCACTGCTCGACGCGCTCGACCACGGGTTCTGCAGCGTCGAGGCCGACATCAACCTCATTGACGGCAAGCTGCTGGTGGCGCATTCGCGAAATCAGACAAAGCCCGAGACGACGCTCGAGGCGCTGTACCTCGAGCCATTGCGAGCGCGGATTAAAGAGAACGGCGGGAAAGTGTATGGCGGGGAAAAACAGTTTTGGTTGCTTATCGACATAAAAGGCGATGGCAGAAGGACGTGGCCCGTACTGAACAACGTGCTCAAACAGTACGCGGACATCCTCACCTCCTACGATGGGAAGGACGTGATGCCGGGGGTCGTTTCCGTGGTGGTAGACAACGCGGACCGGGCGATCGCCGCCGAACAAGTCCGCTATGCCGCAATTGACGGCCGGCTAGAAGATTTGGATCAAGACGTTCCGGTCAGCCTGATGCCGTGGATAAGTGCAAGTTGGCAAGACACGTTTTCCTGGGATGCCAAAGGACCAATGCCGCCGGAGGAATTGGAGAAACTCAGGGAGATCGTCAAGAAGGTTCACGGGCAAGGGAAAAAGCTGCGGTTCTGGGCGTTGCCCAATCCGCTCGTGGTATGGCCGGTGCTGTACGAGGAGGGAGTGGACTTCTTGAACGCGGACAGCCAGCCGATGTTGAGAGACTTTTTGCTCGAGCGAAAGTAGCCACTCGGAGAAACCCATGGCCGCGCTGCGTGTAGGTTTTGTGGGGCTTGGGGGTATCGCGCGGGAACGCCACGTGCCGGGGTTGCGCCGCGTGCCGGACGTCGAGATTGTGGCGGTGGCCAACCGGGCACGCGCGTCGTCGGAACGGGCCGC
>Ga0315285_10006772_pt1 | contig 11815 bp, 13 predicted proteins | sample YL17G09_36_MG_FD_203698 | JGI IMG/M metagenome (GOLD analysis project Ga0315285, IMG submission 203698) | Sediment microbial communities from Yellowstone Lake, YNP, Wyoming, USA - YL17G09_36 | ecosystem: Environmental > Aquatic > Freshwater > Lake > Sediment | place: USA: Wyoming | collected... | reverse complement strand
CGAGATATTCTATCAGCTGCTTCTATCGCGCAATTGAAGAAGATGGCGCCCCGGTCGGGATTCGGACCCGAGTCCCGAACTCGACAGGCTCGGATGATAGGCCGCTACACTACCGGGGCACGTGGATCGGCGCTGGAATAGCGGTTTTCTGAGCGCCGTCTTGAGGCAAAAGCGAATTGCGTATATAAGTGTTGGTGGATTGAATGAATGCTGGCTCCAGCGCAGTTCGAGTCGCGGCTCAGACCTTCTTCTCCTCGGGCTTGGCAGGAGCAGCTGGAGGTTCAGGCTTCGGTTCGTCTTTGAACTCCTCGACAGGCCTTGTCGTGTACACGCCACACTTCATGCAGTAGAAGGACACGAAATCGTCGTCCTTGTCGTCGGCGATGAGATCCTTGCCGCACATCCTGCACTTGGTCTTCATGTCGATCAGTTTCATGTGAACCATCTTGTGAGCATCTTCGGAATGACAGCTTGTTCTTTAAGCTTTTTGCAGGAACGTCGTGGCTACTTCCAGTTCACCAGAATCTCTTCCCTGTTGAAGACCTTCAAGCTCAGCATCACTATGCCGGCGTCGACCACCAGCACGCCCAGGGAGAAGACCATCATCGGGAGTAGCGCGGTGGAAAGCACGCCTGCGAGGCTGAAGAAGAAGAACAGCAGGACCGGAAGGATGAGCACGCCGCCGATCTGTTGCGACACCCTCACATCATTCACTCTGGATGAGATTATCACATTCGCCAAGATGCTCATCAGACACATTCCGGGAGCAAGGAGCAGTATCCCGACGATCCAGTAGGCGTTCGGGAGCGGGTAGTACCCCAAGAACGGTTCTGTGAGAACATCGACCAGAACCACCGCCACTACGAATGAAAGCCAGGTCGCGCCCATGCTCACGGCGAAGATGGACCCCGACTTGCCCGCAAGCAGTTCGAGGTCGGTCGTCGGCGTCGCCAAGAGCGGCTCGAGGCTCTTGTTCACTTTCTCGCCTACGAAGCTGTAGGAGGCCGTGACTGTCGGTATCGTGACCGGAATCATGATCAATAGTATCAGAAGCACATTGAACATGAGCGTTTTCAGCTGGTCGAGCTCATGGCTGCCACCGGCGTACTGCGACGTTCGGACCGTGTTGCCGACATCGAGCGTCAGGTTGTCCAGATAGCATCGTTCGAGCATGCTGTTCCTCACCGAGGAATATGCTATCCGCGATTCGTTGAAATTCGAATTCAATATGGTGCAATTCTCCACGATGCTGTTTCGGATGATGCAGTTCGTTATGTTCACATTCTCGATCCTTGCGTTGAAAATAGTTGCGTCCGTCAAGGTCGCGTTGTTCAAGTAGTAGGTGGTGTTGAATGTCAGGTCCAGCTCAGCCTGGCTCTGCCTGCTGAGCTGATTGATCGGGACGACATACACGATCGGCAGGATCACGGATGAGATGAGCGGTATCATGACTATGGTCATCATGATGTACCTGTTCTTCCTGAACTCAGAAAGGTCCTTCTTCGCGACGATGACGGCTCTGTCGATCCTCATCGGTTCCCACCTCCGATGAGCTTCATGTAGACGTCCTCGAGCGACCGCTTGAGCTCAGTGACGTATTCTATCTTCGCCCCTGCGCGCGTCAGTCTCTCAACGATCACCGGATTCCTGATCTCAGGGTCGTCCAGGTCGACGAGAATCCGTCCGTCTTCAACGCGCACATTGGAGGCGAAATCCAGTCCGCGAACGATGTCCGCGTACGCAGGGTCCACCGCCGCGAGCTCCACTACCGTTGTCCTGCCCCAGTATCTTCTTGCCAGGTCCTTGGGCGAGCCGATCGCGAGAGCGGTCCTGTTCATTACAGCGATCCTGTCGCAGAGCCTCTCCACTTCGTCCAGGTGGTGGCTGTTGATGAAGACGGTCCTGCCCTCTTTCTTCAGAGCCACGAGGAACTCGCGCACGGTCAGAGAGGCTTGAGGGTCAAGACCAGCTGTGGGCTCGTCCAGGAACACGACCTGCGGGTCATGAACGAAAGCGCGGGCGATCGCTATCTTTTGCTTCATGCCCTTGGAGTAGGTCGCCACGGGCTCGTCTCTGCGGTCCCAGAGGTCGAGCATCTTCAGGAGCTCCTCGATCCTCTTCTCTCTCTTGTCCTTCGGGACGCCATACAGCTGCGCGAAGAAATCGAGGTTCCTGTTCGCGCTCAGCGACTCGTACAGTCCAGGCGATTCCGGAAGCACGCCGACTATGCCCCTTATCTTCTGCGAGTCCGAACTTGTATTGATCTCAAGACCGTTCACGAAGGCCGTTCCTGAGGTCTGCTTGATCAGGCAGGTAAGCATCCTGATCGTCGTGGTCTTTCCCGCGCCGTTGGGCCCTAGCAATCCGAAGACCTCTCCCTTCTCCACCTTCAGGTTCAGGTCTTCTACCGCTGCCTTCCCGTCGAAGGTTCTGCCGAGACCAATGATCTCTATCATGCGTGAGTTGCTCCACCGGCGCGTCCGTGCCCGTTCAGACAATAGCCTCTGATAAATAATGCTGTGGGACTATCAATTTGCGCCTTACATGCGTGAGGACATGATTTTGAGGATGGCTTCTGCCGGAGCTCCGTCTGTCTCCTGGAGCGCCTTCTTTGCCTCAGCCGCCGTGCAACCTGTCTGGGACATGACCAGTTTGATGTCATCCTCGGGGATGCCGCCTTCTTCCTCGCCCTCTTCGCGCCGTCGCTCTCTCTCCTGCGGCGTGCCCACAATTTGGTACGTCTTCTGTCCCTGGACGGTCACAGCGGAAACGCCTACGTCCTTGAAAACGAGTTCCTTCGTCTTGGTCCTTATCACGACTTCCACGACGTCGGGCATCTCCTCTTGATCTATCCCCATCCGCTTCATCATCGCCTTCATCTGCTTGGGGTTCATCCTTCCGCCGGGCATCATACTTGGTACCTCACGTGGCTCTTTCTCTCAGGAACGGGCGCAACCGATAAAAGAGTTTTGGGCAGATTAGACATATCGATAGATGGGTGAACCCGTTCCGATTCTCTCGAGGAAACGTTTTATACGCCCTTTGAGTATTGATATGTCCGAGTTTGAAGCTAGGCGGGTAGAGATCATGGCAGGTATTGAGAAGGATCTGATGGAAGCGCAGGATGCGTTGGCCAACGGCGATTTCGCCGCCGCAGTATCGAAGTACAACAAGGTCCTCAAGGCGGACCCCAAGTGTGCGGATGCCTACTTCGGAAAGGCCGATGCATCCGTAGGTGTCCCGAAGATGGCTCCCGAGGAGGTCATGGAGCTCTACAAGAAGTCCGTCGAGTTGGACCCGAAGAATCCCATCTACCAGTCCTCATACGCTGCATATCTCATCGATATCGGCAGGTTCAACGAGGCGGAGGCGGCCTATCTGAAGGCCGCAGAGCTGGACCCCGACAACGCGAGATACTATTTTTCAGAGTTCGGAGTCGAGTACCTCCTGAGAGCGCCCGTGGTCATGGAGAAGTTCCTTGACGACAAGACCAAGGAGATCATCCTCAAGAAGGGTCTGAAGTACCTCCTGAAGGCCGCGGGCATAACTGAGGAAGAGGCGAAGAAGCTCCTCTGATCACACTCAGGTCAACCGTTTCACTCTCTATCGTCTCCCGCTGCAGGACCGGCACACGTGGGTGACGGGGTCTGAGTCCTGCAGGCACACAAGCCTTCCACAGAGCGGGCAGGTCGTGTTCGCCGGCCTGCCGCATACGCTGCAAATGCCGATCATCGACATGGCGTACTTCTAAGCGATTCGCTGCGAGATAAAACCTTCCGAGCCTAGCGTGCGAGGATCCCTAGCCACGCGAGCCCTTCGATCACGCCTTTGCCATCGGATCCCTTGGCGACGAAGGACGCCGCTCGTTTCGTGTCTTCGAACGCGTTTCCGACCGCGATTCCGTAACCGCACTTGCGGATCATCATCTCATCGTTGTCCGAATCGCCTATCGCGGCCACGTCCTTGGGTGAGATTCCGAGCAGCTCACAGCCCTTCTGGATCCCGCGGAACTTGTTCATCCCCTTCTCCATGATGTGGACCGCCCAACCTGTCGTCTGGACATCGACTGGCCAATCCTTCAGGACGTCCCTGACCTTCTCGAGGCTCACTTCTCGTGTGAGCCCGACCTCGGTCTCTCGCCATCTGTCCGTGAAGAGCCTCTGAGCGTCCATCTTTGTCCTGAGGAAATCGTATGCCTTGCGTGGACCCGCAGGATCCCCCAAGATCCATATCTTCTGCTGGTATGACACGATCCCTCCGTTCTCGGCGACGATCGGCCCCGTGAGGCCCAAGTAGTTGGAGAGCGCGTACGCGATCGGCAGGACGTTCCCGCTTGCGAGCATCACCGGTATCCCAGAATCTTGGACTTCGCGGAGCGCGGCCACGGCCTCGAGGTCGACCCTCCTAGAATCATCTGCGAGCGTTCCGTCGATGTCCACTGCAAGAGCTTTGATGGCCCCTGGCTCAGGCCTCTGCCTTCTTCTCCCGGTCACTTGCTCCTCAGCTCACCCAGGGTAGTCACTCTCTCGGCAAAAGCGTTGTGCTTGTGGATCGACTCCTCGCTCTCGCTCCGCACAGTGACGTGCACGGAGTCGTCCAATTTCTTGTACTTCCGCAAGACCTTTCCCAGAATGTCCCTGACGACATCCTCGACGAACTTCGGGTTCTCATGCGCTTTCAAGACGACATTCGCTTCGTCCCTGCGCTTCAGTATCCCGTACGTCGGGCTGCTGAGCGACCCCTCGACGATGTCGATCAGGTCGTCGGCCTCGATCTCGATATGTTCGGGCACCTCCACGATCAGCGAGGTCCTATTCCTCTGATTGTGGGATATCATCGGGACATCTGATGGGATTTTCTTGAGGTCCGGGCGTTTCGAGGCGAGCTGATGCCTTATCGTCTCCATGGCGCACGGACACGCTGTCATGCCCTGGACCTCGACCCCGATGAGCTTCATCAGGCCGTTCCCTCGCATCGCGGTGGCCTTCGCCGTCAGCTTGAACGGCTCGAGCGAGACTTTGCCACCATCAGGCCGCCGCTCGAGAAAGTAGTCCGCGGACATCTGGACCTCGGCGAAGCTAGCGTATTCGTGCCTCTCCAGGAGCTTCTTGCACAGGTTCGCGGTCAGCTGCTCGAGGCTCGATACCTTCGCTCTCACGCTCTCCTCAAGCATCTCGGTGATGACCTCCACGTTCCGGGACATGTGCGATCCGCGCTGAGTCGATGGGAGGTCGACGAAGACATCGATCAAGGCGGTGAGGTGGTTGTCCTTCCCGTCCCTGTGAACAACGACGGGTTTGCGGACTCCAGTGACCCCTACCCTCGTCAACCTGAAGCTGTCTTTGAGTCTCTTGGCCTGACAATCCAGAGTGTCCTTCTGCGTCAACGGGCCGCCATAACCTGGCGAGAATAATAAATAGTGGCGAATTAACTATACGAACGGTAGCTCAGCCCTGCTTTTTATTCACTCGTACTGCTGGCACCGATAGCAGAAGTACCTGTCGTACTCCGGGATGTACCTGAGCGGTCCGCCGCACTTCGGGCAGGTCCTTCCAGGCATCGGAGGAGGTTCTGGGGGAGCGACAGCGGCCGCGGCGACGGCACTCCTCGTGCCCACCATATCCATCCTGCGCCTGTGCTCGGACTCGTCCTTGAGCGCGATCATCTGGAACGCGGCGCCAAGGACCATCACCGCAAGAAGGCTGAGCACAACGACCATCATGTCTTGCTCGATCAGCACAAGCCCAAACCCTACGAGCAAACCGCCAACGACAGCAGTCACGATTCCGATTGCGGCTTCTATGAAGGCGAACGTGACAGCGAATGCGACGACTCCGACTATGAGGGCAACCATCTCGTTCGTGAAGAGAAGGTTGACCACGAAGAAACCCAGAACGCCGCTGACAACGCCTATCCCTACCCTCGCTAGGAAGACGAACAGAGCGCTCCCGACGATCGAAGCGAGCATCCCGACGATGAATCCCATGAGCACGCCCCCGATAGCAGTGCCGATCGCGAAGCCGATGAGCCCGCCGATGATCGCGCCGATCAAGGACATCACACGCTTCCAGATCCTGCGGCCAAAGAACGCCAGGAACAGACCTACCACTATCAACAAGATGGAGACTATGAGAAGCAGATCCTTGTTCGCGCTCAGGTCCAAGCCAAGAAGAGTCTGCTGTGCCCTCGCGATCATCTCGGGCAATATTGCCCAGAGGGACATTAAGCCTTTCCGGACGGAACTCAAAACCTCTATCTACGCTCTCCCCCATGCACGAGAAGATGATATGCGGCGTCGATGAGGCGGGTAGAGGCCCGGTCCTGGGCCCGATGGTGGTCTGCGCCGTCGCGGTCGAATCGGACGCCTCACTAATCAGCCTCGGCGTCAGAGACTCGAAGAAACTCACGCCAAAGAAACGCGAGGAGCTCGCGCCCAAGATACGCAAGCTGGCATTGGTCGAGCTGATCGAGGTGCCTGCAGCAGAGATAGACCTGAGAGACTGCTCCCTCAACGTGCTGGAAGCAGATGTCTTCGCGAGACTCATCGACCGGTTCTCCCCAGAAGTGGCGTACGTCGACGCTGCAGACACGAGCGAAGAGCAGTTCGCGAAGATGATCAAGGCCAAGCTCAAGTGCAAACCCCGGATCGTCTCCGAGCACAAGGCGGACGATACCTACCCCGTCGTGTCCGCGGCCTCCATAGTGGCAAAGGTCACGAGGGACTCTCGCATCAAGGAGATAGAGAAAGAGCTAGGGGAGCCAATCGGCTCGGGATACATGACGGACCCGATCACGACGAACTTCCTGGAACACTACGTGTCCAAGCACAAATGCTGCCCTCCGCATACCCGCATGTCCTGGGAGCCCGCCAAAAACCTAATGATGTTGAACTCTCTGCGGAAGCTCGACACATTCGAGGGATGAAGTTGGTCGAAGAACTCCTGAAAGAAACCATCGCGAGGTTCAACAAGAAGGCCACCGAGGATCCGAAACTCAGTGCGGAACTTCAAGGCATTAGGAAAGCCATCCAGGTCGAAATCACGGATGGAGAAACCTACAATTTCGTGCTGGAGAACGCGCACGTCGGCGAACTCAACAAAGGCGCGACTCAGAACCCTGATATCAGGATTATCGCGAGCAAGGATACTCTGTTTCAACTGAGGAGCGGTGAGCTCAGGGTGATGAAGGCATTTGCCACGAGGAGACTCCAGGTGAAGGGGTCGATAGAGGATGTGCTCAGACTGAGGAAATTCTTTTGAAACGATTCTCTGCTCTGTCACACGGATACTTTTAACTATACCATCACCGTTAGTCGGAAACAGCGGGGTGGGGTAGCTTGGAAATCCCATCAGGCTCATAACCTGAAGATCGCTAGTTCAAATCTAGCCCCCGCTATTGGAGCTCTAATATAAAAATGTCAATATTATTATTTTCTCTGCAGAGCAGATCTTTTCGCTTCTTGTTTCAAAAGCCCGATTTGCAGAAGCCGCTGGGAATCCTCCGAATCGAAGTATGAAATCCAGATGCAGCTCCAGTATCCATCATCTTTGTAGCGAAGGCCCGTCATGTAGGTTCTAGGTTTCAGCCCCAAGCGCCTGAGAAGTGTGTTGACGTCGTCAAGGACTTCGCTCCTGAATAGCGTTTCGCAATACTGGATTGCCGGGAATCCATAGACTAATACGTTCGAAAGGACTCCTCGAGGAACTGATCGACCGATCTTGGAGGCAAGGGAATGTGGGACTATCACGACGTCCAAGTCAGTGTGTCTAGACTGCGAGAACGAGAATCGTTTCCCGTTTACTCCGCCTTCGCCGTCGCACCATGGCTGGGCGGCCGCGATCCATGTGGCACTATCCTCTGAGTCCATTATCCAAGACGGGAGTCTTAGCCGCCGCGACGATTTGTCGCCTGGCAAGACACCATTCGTGATAAGCCATTCTGCGACAAACCGGGAATAGATGAATCCTCTTATCGCAACCGCTCCGTTTCCTGGCTTCTGGGGTTCTCCTATGTCATAGAGAAATACATCTTTGCAGAGCGACCGGAAATGGTTGTACAGATCCGTTTCATGTGCGGCGAATGTGATATTGACGGCGCATTCTCCCCATTTCTGCTTCTGAAGCCATACGGATCCCTCTGCCAAAACGTACGAAATTATAGCGGCTGCCTTCCTTCTGAGTTCTGCATCTTTTTCCAGCTCATCTCTCGTCGGCAGTCTCAGTCTATCGCGGCATATCTCGCGGAAAACGCTGATCGCAAATTCATTCGCCCATGTCCGGTCCTTGGTTATTCCACGGCCAGCGATCCTCTCTTCAAGGCCATTGTCTCCTGCGATCTGGAGCATCTGGTTGAGCACGGAAACCGGCATCGTGAGTCGTCCGATTCGATAATAGTGGACCGACGATTTCGGTATGTTCAGGTGTTTGGCAAGCTCTTGGCAGTTGCCGTACTTCGCTGCGGCCTTCTCGACCAATTCCTTCTGCAGTTCCGGTGGGAGCGCAATCCTGTCTTCCTTTCTGTACGCGCCTCTGGTCCCTCGAGTTTTCATGGTATCCAGAGGAGTCATTTCTGCATAGCCAGATAGTAGCCAGTACTGCTTGTAGGCTACATCCAGCTGGTTCGAGGAAAAGGTCTAGGTCAGACTCATCAATAGAAATTCTGATATATCGGGTAAGACACATACGAGGCCCGTGACTTCTCATCCATCCTGCAAAGGCGGCAAGAATGAGCGGCAGTTGTGTCCAGTGTGCTTGTCTTGGGACCCGCGGCCCGAGGAGGGCTCAGGGCCTGGATTCGGCTACTGCGTGAAGAAGGACATGATGACTCGTATCAGGTGCGAGTGCGCTGTGTTCGAGGAGGCCACGCAGATGAAGGTCGAGGCTCGGAACCGGAAGATCTACGGTCAGATCAACGAGGAAGGCGAAGAGGAGGAGTGAGTGCTACCCTTAGTGCGCAACCATTAAGTGGCGGCAACCATGTAGGTTTTTTGTCGGTGAGTTTCTTATGAAGGCGGTAGTGCTGGCTGCGGGGGAAGGCATGAGGCTTCGGCCGCTCACGGCGTCGGAGCCGAAGGTGATGATACCCATCGCGAACCGGCCTATCCTGGAGTACGTCGTGGATTCGCTCGTGAAGAACGATGTCCACGATATCATCATGGTTGTCGGTTACCGCAAGGAGCGGATAATGTCCCACTTCGAGGACGGGAAGAAGTTCGGGGCGAAGATAGAGTATGTCGTTCAGGAGAAGCAGCTGGGGAATGGCCATGCCCTTGCGTGCGTGAAGGACCGGATGTCCGGCGATTTTCTGGTGCTTCCCGGGGACAACGTCATCGACAGGCGCGCGGTCGGCGACCTGTTGAGGGCCGGAGCATGTCCGAGCGCGCTCGTCGTCGAGAGCGAGAACCCATCCAAGTACGGTGTGGTGACCCTGGAGAAGGGCTCGATCAAGGGAGTCTACGAGAAGCCTACCGAGATGATCTCCAACATCATCCTCACAGGCATGTACTGCCTTAGCGACAGGATATTCCAGTTCATAGACCAGTGCATCGCCATGGGCGAGTACGGCCTGAGCAACGCGGTCCAGGCCAGCTTGGGGCACGAGCCGCTCACGCCCGTGTTCTCAGACGGCCTCTGGATCGACGCCGTATATCCGTGGGACCTTCTCGAGCTGAATGCAGCCGCTCTCGAGAACCTCCCCGTGCGGACTGCCGGCAAGATAGAGTCCCAGGTCGTCATCCAAGGGCCTGTCGGGATCGGTGAGGAGACCGTGATAAGGGCGGGCACGACCATCTACGGGCCCGTGCTGATAGGCGACGGCTGCGACATCGGGCCCAATGTCACGATCTTCCCGTCCACGAGCATCGGCAACAGCGTCACAGTCGAACCATATTCCGTGATCAAGAACAGCATCCTCATGAGCAACTGCAGCATCGGGGCGCACTCGTACCTCTCGCATTGCGTTCTCGGGTACGGTGTGAAATCGCAGTCGCACCTCATGGGCGCAGGCGCTGAGGCCTATGTCAACATCGGGGACGAGTTCTACAAAGTCCCTCACATAGGGTCGATCATGGGCGAGGACACGTCGTTCGGCACAGGCGTCATGATCGAGCCTGGCACGATCGTCGGTGCCGGGTGCAAGATATCGAGCGGGTCGAAGATCATCAGGAACCTGCCTAACAGGTCGCTCGTGACCTAGAGGTCATTTCGAATGTGTGGCATAGTTGGTTACGCGGGGTGGCGTGATGCGCAACCCATCCTCCTCGACTGCCTGAAACGGCTGGAGTACAGAGGTTACGATTCGGCTGGGCTGGCTGTTGCCGGCACGGAGCTCCAGCTCTTCAAGAGTGCGGGCGAGATAGCGGTCCTCGAGGCCGCGATGCCGGAGATGAAGGGCTCGGTGGGGATCGCGCACACTAGGTGGGCCACACAGGGCAAGCCGACCACCGTGAACGCTCATCCGCTCGCCGACTGCTCGAACAGGCTGGCCGTCGCGCACAACGGCATCATCAGCAACTTCATGGGTGTCCGCGAGGAGCTGCAGAAGAACGGTCACAATTTCACCTCGGACACCGACACCGAGGTCTTCCCGCACCTGGTGGAGGCGGAGTTCAAGGACGACCTCGTCAAGGCTGTGCAGAAGGCACTCGAGAAGGTCGACGGAACATACACTTTCGCGGTCGTCTGCGCAGGATGCGATCAGGTCGTCGCCACGAGGCGCGAGAGTCCGCTCGTCGTCGGACTGGGCGAGGGCGAGAACTTCATCGCGAGCGATGTCACTGCGTTGTTGAAGTACACCAACCGCATGATCTACATCCAGGACGGCGAGGTCGTCAGCATCACGAAGGATTCGGTCAAGATAGTCGATGGCAAAGGCAATGAGGTCCGAAGGGAGCCGCAGAAGATCACTTGGAACCTTGAGGACGCCGAGAAGGGTGGATACCCGCACTTCATGCTCAAAGAGATATTCGAGCAGCCCGATGCGATCCATGATTCGCTGCTGGGCAGGATCGAGTCGGTCGAGGCAGAACCGTTCTTTCAGAACGAACACTTCTCGACCGTGAAGATCGTTGCCTGCGGGACTTCGTACTATGCAGGTCTCGTTGGCAAATACATCATCGAAGAGCTTGCGCGGATCCCGACGACGGTCCAGATATCTTCCGAGTACAGGTATTCATCCGTTTCGAGGGAGAATCCGCTTGTCGTATTGATCACTCAGAGCGGAGAGACTGCGGACACCCTAGGCGCCGCGAGGGAGGCCAAGAAGCGGGGCAACAAGACGATAGGAATCGCGAATGTGATCGGGTCTGCGATCACGAGGGAGGTCGACCATACCATCTACACGCGAGCCGGTCCCGAGATCGGCGTCGCGGCTACCAAGACATTCACCACGCAACTCGTAGCTATGTATCTCCTGGCCATGGAACTTGGGACGCAGAACAGGTCGTTGACGGCCCAGGCTAAACGCTCCATTGTCGGGACCCTCAGAAACCTCCCGAGGTCGGTGCAGGATGTCCTGAATCAGGCTTCAGAGATCGAGGCATTGGCCAAGAAGTACTCCTCAGCCAGGGACATGTTCTTCATAGGCAGGAGCATCAACTATCCCATAGCTCTCGAAGGCGCCCTGAAGACCAAGGAGATTGCCTATATCCACGGCGAGGGATTCCCCGCGGGCGAGCTCAAGCATGGACCGTTGGCCCTGATATCGAGGGACTCGCCCATCGTGGCGATCGCGGTCAAGGACCACACATACGAGAAGATGCTCGGGAACATAAGCGAGGTATCGGCGAGGGGAAGTCCGGTCATAGCCATTGGCTTTG
>Ga0315285_10006771_pt1 | contig 11815 bp, 10 predicted proteins | sample YL17G09_36_MG_FD_203698 | JGI IMG/M metagenome (GOLD analysis project Ga0315285, IMG submission 203698) | Sediment microbial communities from Yellowstone Lake, YNP, Wyoming, USA - YL17G09_36 | ecosystem: Environmental > Aquatic > Freshwater > Lake > Sediment | place: USA: Wyoming | collected... | reverse complement strand
AAAGCTGTTCTCTATCAGGAAGCTGACGGAGCGAAATATGAAGTTGACCTGCCCTTAACCTCACTCGTGGATATCAAGAAGATGATGAGCGAGCTTGGTCTTCCTTCATACATTGACCTGGAATATTTCCCTATGCGATGTGCCATTGCCACTATCTGGGCTTCGCAAAGGGCGCACGAAATGCGTAGGTTGCATCCAAAAGCTTACCAAAAGGAAGTCAGCAACAAGCTCATTCCCGCGCTTTTGTTTGGTGGCGCAGCCATGAAAGTCCACTGCGAGCATTCCAATGGGAAGGGAGCGCTGTCGCGAAGCTTAAAGGACACGGACTTCATAGTTCCGAAGAGTCAAGGGTCAAACTTCTGCAAGCTACTTCTGAACATGGCTGAGGCTTTTGGAACACAATTCAAGTTTTTCAGAACTAAAAGCGACATTCTCTTCAACGGCATGCGTCAGGGTCAAAGATACAGGATCAGAACGGTAAACGGGATTACGCCGGAAGGGCTTCCAACCGTCACGGTGTTGGACATTTTCTGCGACTACATAGATCTGCGGCACAGGATCGAGGTTAAAGACTCGTTTGAACATCCGCGAGACAATCTGTACACTATTGGTTTGGAATACCTCATACTGTCCAAGTCGCAGTTCATCATGGACCTCCCAAGAGCGGACATTCACGTGCTCAAAGAGCATGGCCAAGAGTTCAGGATCTTGCCTTACAACTACTATTCTCCAGACAAGGTTGTTCTGGGAATGGAAGAAAAAGACATGAAAGACGTCTGCGCAGTTTTCCTCGACCATCAAATAGGCAAAGGAAGAGAGGAGATTGACAAGGACAAGATGCGGAAGAGTCTGGACAAAGACAAGAAACTGGCTTTAACAGTCACGTTGAATCTTCAAAATCTAGTGCAACGAACCGAAATCCTGTCAAAGTGGATGAAACAAGACGAAATCACGATGGTCACGGGCAGAATCAGCGAGTTGCTGAATCATCTGCCGAAGATTGACAAAAAGTGGGACAAACCTTGGTGGAATGTAGCCGTTGAAACACCTCTAATCGCGTAGCAGTGGCATTTTCACTTGAGCATCTGCTTGATCATGTTGTACGCTTCTTTTCTTGAGAGCCCAACACGTGAAAGTGGAAGGTCAAACGTTTCGTCCTTGCCGTACAATCTGAGGCAGGTTTCGCGTCTCGGCGTGATGTATATCGCCACATCTCTGAAATCTGCCCATTTCTTCATCACACTCGATTTGCCTTTACGCATGTCAAAACCTTCGGTCGTTAACTGCAGCGTGGTCTTGAAACGGGATTTATAGAGGGCGTGTCCGGCAATTATCGAAAAAAGAAAAAGCAACAACAATGTTACTGGCACAATTGATAGGCTAAAAACGGGTATCGCGAAAAACAGTTGAAGTGTGAATAAAAAGAGTGTGCTGATAGCGAAAACCAAAGTGAAGCTCTTAACGTAGTCGGGCAGGTCAAAAGCCTCGAAGACCGGTGAGCTGAGCTTCAACTGTTTCTCAAATCCCTTTCCAAGTACGTTTTCCGATACTACGCGTTCTTTTGAAGCTAGGCTGTAGGCCTCGATGCCAACGGTACGGTCGCCCAGACTCTCAATTGTCTTCTTCAATGATCTTTCAATGGGCTTGTCTTGAATGAGTGCAAGAAAAATCCAATCTTCCTTGTCGAACTTTCCCTTGCAAGTAGTAACCAGTTTCCTCAACGATTGGTGGTTGAATTCTGAGGATGTACAAGTTACCAAGTGCACTTTGTACTTCGGTGTCACAAGAGCCGAGAACAGTCTTGAAAGGAGGAAGCCCTTTTCTTCAAGGCCTCCAAAAGCGTACAGTTGAATTCTCAAATCTCCGAGCTGATAGTTTCTGTGTATTTCGCTGAAGTTGGCTAGCCATCGCAAGTTTCCTCGGACTATTTGCTCTTCGACTAGATCGACCATGAGGTTTGACTCGTCCATAATGACACCCTGTTCAACATGAAAGAATAAAAAAATGGGAGGTTTTTGCTATTCTGGCGGGATTGTCAGGAAGAGTGTTCGCATGTCAACTCCGCGAGCTTTGTTCCTGTATCGGTAGTAGAGGTAGACGACGATGCCTACTATGATGAGCCCAAAGAAGCCTATGCAACTTGCCCAATCCATCGTCGGGTCTCCGAATGAACCTTTCAGACCGCTTCCTGGGATGATCCAGCCGAAAGATTGATCCAAGAATACCCAAAGGCACCATCCAGCTCCTATTGTGGACAACGCGCCAAGTGCGACAATGACGCCTGTAGAATGCTTGACAGCAGCGCGCTCGTAGATTTCTTTTCTTCGCAGTGGCAACAGCATGGCGGATATGCAGAACAGCGTCAGGAAGAATGCGTCGTATATGTCAGTTCCGACTACACCAGCAAATCCTAGGTAACCGCCTAGCCCTGCGAAGTTTGATTCAGCAATGCACGCAGGTATTGCAGCCACGGCGGTGACGATTATCGCCCAGACTGGGGCGTGCCATTTTTCGCTGACGTATGCAAAGCTTTCAGGGAGCATTCTGTCGAATGACATGGCAAAGAACGTCCTTGACGCCACGAGCAGGAAGGGCGGTATGTCGTTGGCTACCCAGAGTACAGCACCGATTGCGACAATCATTGAAAGCCAGTCAAGACCCATGCCTCTGGAAACGATGGAAGCGATGCCTGTGCTCCATGCTTTCTGGAAATTAGGTATTGCAGCATTTATCACGTCTTTGCTAACTCCACCGTAACTCAAGTAACCATATGCTTGGAATAGACTCCATTGATGACCATCCACTGTAGTTACCTCCACGTTCATCGTTGCTATTGCTGAAAGAGATGAGGCTGCTAGATAGACGACTATCGTGATCAATCCCGCGACTAAGAGCACCAAGGGAAGTTTCTTGTTTGCTTCTTTGACTTCTCCTGCCAAGAAGGTCGTAGCGTACCAGCCCATGTAAGCCCAGAACGCTCCAGGGATAGCGTACAGAAGCGCGTCATAGAAACTTGGTATGTTGCTTGCCATCCCAGCGCCGAGTGCAGTGTCCATGAATATTTTTGGCCTTGCACCCATGACGTTGTATAGGCCGTCTGAGATGAGAGTCGGGTTCGTTGCTCCTGCAATCCATAGTGCGAAGAAAATTATGGTGATGACAGCAGGAATGTAGAATATGACTTGCATGAGCCTTCCGTACATTCTAGTTCCGAGCAAAGCAAGTGCAGCAAACACGCAGACTATGCCAAAACCGCCTACAAAGAGTACAGTCGGATCGCTTGCCCAAGACAACGACACGTTTGGTGCTAAAGAAATGCCAAAGAATATTCCGATTCCTTCAAAGACCGCGACACCGATGAGTCCGAACGAGAACGCTTCTGCAAGGAACATCAGCCAGCCGCCTAAGTAACCGATGAACGGGTGGAGCACTCTTGAGATAGTCACGTACCCGCCGCCTGACCTTGGCATTGTTGAAGTCACCCATCCAACAGTGTAGCCTGTTATCAAGACTATAAGACCGCAGATCAGGAAAGCCCAGAATATCGCCGGTAAACCGAGCGGCATCATGTCATTTGGCAGCGGCATTGGTCCACTGAATTGAAATGCTCTCTTTTGCCAACCTAGGCCGATGACGTGGGAGAGGATAATGATTACGCCCAAGCTAAAGCCAATTTCTCTTACGAGTCCAGTTGCTTCTCTAGTAAAAAGACCGGGTTTACTTGATGCCATTTTCTTTGTTACACCCAGTTTCAACTGTTTTGAAGCTAATGGGATTTAAGTCTTTTCATGCTGCGCATATCTTAAATAATTCTGTAACGTAGAAATACGCAGAATCAACGGAGAATCAACATTGAGCTTTCTGCTTAAGAAGAAAAAGGACGAGTCAACAAAGATACTGTTTGCAACCGACATGCACGGCTCAGAAGGAACGTGGAGAAAATTCCTAAACGCGTCTGCCATGCTGAAAGTCGATATTGCAATCTGCGGCGGGGATCTGACAGGAAAAATGATCGTTCCAGTCGTTGAAGGCAAGAATGGCAAGTACGCCTACTACCTAATGGGCAAAGTCCACGAGACTGATTCTGGAAGTCTGGAGAAGGCTTTCAAAGACATTCGAGGAATCGGCTATTATCCACACTTGACGAACGAGAGCGAATACAAGGAGATGACTGAAAACCCGAAAATGGTAGATCAGGTTTTCCACGATGTCATGGTTTCAACACTCAAAAGCTGGTTTGACCTCATCCCAGAAAAAGTCCCGAAGGAGACGCGAGTTGTCGTTTGCCCTGGAAACGATGACAGAGTCTTGGTCGACGAAATAATTGAAACCTACAAGAACGTGATCAACGGCGAAGGCAGAGTCATAAACATAGATGATACTCATGAGATGACAAGCTGCGGTTGGGTCAACCCAAGTCCGTGGAAGACTGCGCGCGAAGAGGAAGAAGACAAGCTTGAGGCAAGGCTTGAGGGCTACATTTCTCAATTAAAGAACGCCAAGTCGTCGATATTCAATTTTCACGCTCCCCCATTTGAGTCTAAGCTGGATGAAGCCCCACTCCTTGATAAGGAGCTTAACCCAATAATCAGAGGCGGATCAGTCGTGATGGTTCCGGTCGGCTCCAAGGCTGTTAGGAAAATGATAGAAAAACACCAGCCCTTCCTCGGGCTGCACGGTCACATCCATGAAGCCTCTGGTTCGATGAAAATCGGCAGAACGCATTGTGTCAACCCGGGAAGTGAATATGCTGAAGGAATCGTCCGAGCTTTCCTCGTAGAATTCAAGGGCGACAAGCTCATCCGGCTTCAGAGAATTGAAGGTTGAAAGGTAGGCCGCCAATGAGTTGGATGCCGGACAAGGAAATCAAAAGGGAATTGCCTCCTGAATGGAACGGTGTCGTTCCGACTGAAGCTTTCATACGCGAAGCCGAGAAGATGGTTGAGGAGGCGAACAATAGAGGCATGACTCTTAGGATTCTGGGCGGATTGGGAATAGCCATCCACTGCCTTGACTGCCGAGACTTTGCGGTGAAGCTGGGAAGAATAGGAACAGGCACAGCTCAAGGCCAGGAATACAGTGACATTGACCTAGTTTCATATGGCAAGTTATAAGTTTTGCGCGCGCAATCAGAGCTTGAAACCATTCTCAGATTGTGTTTTGAAAAAGCGGCTTGACTTACCATCTTCTGCCATTTTCATAGGCGGCAACATAGGAAAGTTTTTCTATCAAAGTCTGAATGAGTACGTGAATGCGGAGAACCGCCTTTGGACAACGCCATTAGAATAGCTGATCTGACGAAGGATTTCGGCACCATACGCGCCTTGGACAGCTTAAACCTCAGCGTGGAATCTGGCGAGATTCTTGGCCTCATAGGCCCAAACGGCGCTGGGAAAACCACTGCGTTGCGCATTATCTCTGCACTTCTGTTGCCCACTTCTGGCAATGTTGAGGTTTTTGGCTTAAACGTTGTCGAAAAGGCGGCTGAAGTCCGCAAGATTATCTCTTATCTTCCCGAAGAGGCTGGAGCCTACCGGAACCTTTCAGGATGGGAATACTTGAATTTCATGGCCAAATTCAGAACCGATAGCAAAGACGAGATTCAGAGAATAGTCAACGATGCCGCTGAAATCTCTGGTCTGGGCGAAAGACTGAAGGATAAGGCCAAAACCTACAGCAAAGGAATGAAGCGTCGCCTTCTCGTGGCCAGAGCCTTGATGACCAAGCCCAGGCTTGCAATCCTAGACGAGCCAGGCAGCGGGCTGGACGTTCTACACGCTTATCACGTCAGGGAAATAATAAAGAAGCATGTGAAGGACTACGGTGTTACCGTGCTGCTTTCAAGTCACAACATGCTTGAAGTCGAGCACCTCTGCGACAGGGTGGCATTGCTGAACAAGGGCAAAACTGTGGCTGAGGGAAAACCACAGGAACTGAAGGAAAAATTCTCCAGCGCAAACTTGGAAGAGGTTTTTGCGAAGGTGGTAGGACTTGCTTAAGGGTTTCGGAAACATCCTAGTCAAAGAGCTAAAGGAGCTGATCAGAGACCCGAAAATATTGCTGGGGATGATAATTGTTCCGCTGATCATGTTTCCAATTCTGGGTGCAGTGATGAATTTCTCAGTACAGTCCGCCCAGGAACAGGCTCAAAAGGCAACTATCCTGGTCATGAACAATGACGGAGGAAACTGGTCCCAAGACTTCATAACTACCCTCAACTCTTCTATGAGGGTTTTCATATCCAACTACACCAATCCACAAGACGTGGTAAATCGGGACGAGTTGTCAGAGTGCAACACCACACAGCTCATCGAAATTCCGCCCGACTTCAGCGCCAACATGACTCAACACGTGAGTGGAAACGAAAACATAACTGCCCTTGTGAAAATCTACAGTGTTTTCTCCAGCGGCGGAGTGTTTGAAGGCATCGGTTCTTCGATGATTGACGTTTTTATCGACGGGTTCAACAGACAACTTGCTCCCAACATGGTACGCGAGGAGAAATCGTCTATCATCAAGGGACAGATTGAAGAAGGCGTTGATCCCGCGCAACTTTCGGCTTTGATGATTTCGCAGGCAATTGCCATGCCAATCACCATCATGATTTTGCTCACCTATTCCATGCAGATAGCAGCAACTTCAGTAGCTATGGAAAAGGAAGAGAAAACCTTGGAAACGCTGTTGACCTTGCCTGTGGACAGGTTCTCGATTCTTATGGGGAAGCTGTCAGGCTCTATCGTTGTTGCAGGCGTGGCAGCAATAGCCTACATGATTGGCTTCAACTATTACATGGGGTCCTTCACTTCGGCAATTCCGGCAGGCACAAACCTAGATTTGGTTTCCTTGGGGCTTGTTCCGTCACTTTTCGGTTACCTGCTCTTGGGAATCTCGCTTTTCGTTGCGCTGCTTTCAGCCCTCGCTATGGCGGTGATTCTGTCTGCCTTCGCGGAAGACGTGCGAAGCGCCCAGTCACTTGTGAGCTACGTCTATCCATTTCTATTCATCCCGTCCTTCATCCTAATGTACGTCGACATCAACGCCTTGCCTCTTGCCGTCAAAGTCGCGCTCTACGCGATTCCTTACAGCCATCCTATCATCGCTTCCAGAGCCGTTACAATGGGCGACTACTGGACTGCTGTCTGGGGCATAGTTTACGTTTCGATTTTCACCCTTGTCATAATGTACGTTGCTTCTCGTCTCTTTGCAACTGAGAAAGTACTGACGGCAAAACTGAAGTTCAGAGGATTGAGAAAACGCGGGAAAAAAGCCGCGCAAGACCTTGAGTAAAGCTTTTCCTCTGGAACCGGCAAACCTGTCTTCGGTGTGCTGAGTGGGGATTCAACAGATTGAAGTCTACACAGTGAGGCTGAGGTACAGAGAGCCTTTCAGGATCGCTCCAGCCGCAAGCACTGAAAGCTGCAATGTAATCGTAAAAATCGTGACCGACTATGGGGTAGTTGGTTGGGGAGAATCTTCGCCATCGAAGAGAGTCACAGGAGAAACCCCGGAAACCGTTGTTAGGGCTCTTGACAAGATCGCGCCTAGACTAATCGGCGAGTGTCCCCTTAGAATTGAGCGTGATGTCGAGCTCATGGATCTGACCGTTAAGAGCAATCCTGCTGCAAAGGCGTGTGTCGACATGGCGCTGCACGACATTTTAGGGAAGACGGCTTGTAAACCGCTTTTCATGTTGATCGGCGGCTACCGCACAAAGGTCATGACTGACATAACGTTGAGCATCAAGTCGCCTAGGGAAATGGCAAAGGATGCTGTGAAAGCCGTGAAGAAAGGTTTTGGAGCCTTGAAGGTGAAGGTCGGAGTCAACCCTGCCGAAGATGTTGAACGGGTAAAGAAGATCCGAGAAGCTGTTGGAAATGAAACAGAGCTGAGGGTTGATGCGAATCAAGGGTGGACAGTAAGACAAGCTATAGAAGTTCTGAACAAGATGGAAAAGTTCAAAATCCAGTTCGCCGAACAGCCTGTGCCAGCTGAAGACCTTAAAGGCTTGAAGAGAGTCAGAGAAAACTCGCCGATACCGATAATGGCTGATGAAAGTGTTCACTCGCCTGCAGACGCACTACGCTTGATAGAGGCAGAAGCCGTCGACATGATAAACATCAAGCTGATGAAGAGCGGCGGAATTCTGAAAGGCAAGAAGATCGCCTCAGTGGCCGAGGCCGCTGGAGTACCCTGCATGATCGGGTGCATGGGTGAGTCCGAGATCGGCATAGCGGCTGGGGCTCACTTGGCCGCGGGGGTCAGAAACATTCAGTTCGCTGACTTGGATTCTGACATTCTGCTCAAAGATAAGCTTGTCAAAAGCGGCGGCGCTGAAATCGAGGGTTCGATGCGCACATTTCCAAAAGAATGTGGGTTAGGCATAAAAGAGATAGACGATAAACTATTAGGAAAGCCGTTGAGGAGTTACAAGTAGCTTGAGAGGTGTTGCGGTTGGTTTCTCTTAGGGCTTTGGCTCCATCGTTGACACGGATCACCGTTGCCGCAGCAGTCGGAGCGGCGTTGCACATTGGCCAGGGAAACTCTGACTTGGTAGATGAGAAGGCTGTGGAATTTTCTCGAGCCGTCTTGGCTCAGACAGATGTTGAAGGCGAAGTAATTGCTTGTGAAGGGCCTAAAGATAACGCGCCGGCGTTCATGCGTAGGGAGAAAGTGGGAACGCGCGGCGGTCCTAAAGTCGAGTTTGTCATCGACCCTGTTGACGGCACCTCTGCAGTTTCCAAGGGAAGGAAAGACGCCATATCCGCTCTCGCCTGTGCGCCTGCAGGCTGTTTCCAAGTGTTGCCTGACGACGGATACTACTTCAAAGTGGCAACCGATTATCATTCAGTCAGCAAGATTTCCTTGGATATGTCAGTTGAAGAGATCGTGCGTACCGTGGCTCGGCAAAAAGGTCTGCATCTTGAAAACTTCACGGTAATAATGCTGGAACGCGACAGGCACACGGAGATCTTGAAAACCCTCAGACAGTTAGGCGTGAGGATCATCCTGATCCCTGACGGCGACATTGCGGGAGCAGTTGTCACATGTCGACCAAACTCGGGCATCGATCTTCTCATAGGCGCCGGTGCAGGACCTGAAGCGACTATTGCAGCTACTGCCGTGAAATGCTTGGGCGGGACGATGCTTGTGAAGGTTTGGAAGGACAAGAAAGATGATCCTGAGAGACTGGACAGGCTGAGAGAGGAAGACGTTGATGTGGAAAAAACCTACAGCGAAGCCGAGTTGGCCAAGGGCAACGAGCTGGTTTTTGCTGCTTCAGGAGTAACGAAAGGCGAGTTGCTGGATGGGGTGCGTTTCATTCCGAACGGAGCAATTGTCAATTCGCTTTGCATGAGGTTGCCAAGCGGCACTGTGGAAAGGTCAGAAACGACTCTGCAGTTTAAGGGGCACCCAGTCTACAAACGGTTCGTAACATAGAGTGTTTCAGCCAAGGCGATTCAGACAAATAAGACTTCGTGGCATGTAGTATTATGAAAGAGGCGCAAGCGACGAAGGAAACAACTACATTGCCATGTGGATGCAAATACCAAGACAAGGGCTACATGCTGGTCCGCGTCCACGAATGCGAATACCATAGACAAAAAAGAACAAGAAAACGACCCCACCGACCAAAAGCTGAATGTGTAAGACCCTGAAATCTAACAGATTTCATTTAAGTGGGGCTACCCGTACCTATACCCAAACGGGTTCAAGTCTAATAGTAGACTCGGGAACTAATATTCAAAAGTTTCAGTTTCATACATGCACCCTAAAAGCCAGCTTCAGACTGAAGTGGTTCCCCTGAGTATGTGTTTTTGTTCTTTACAGCGTTGGAAGTCTGGTTATCCCTTCTATTTCGTCGAAGTCCTCATCGAACGAGTATATTTCTTTTATGTCGTTTAGCCTCATGACGTCGACGGCCAGGGCGTCGTTGGCTTCAAGCTTCAGGTCATCTCCCAGCTCGGCTGCAGCAAAGTATGCTTCCCGAGTTATGCCCATTATCTTCACATTGTCGAGCATGAACAGTCCCCGGATGGTTGTGGTTAGCTGATCTGGCGGTATGCCATGTTTGAGAATGTTCACTATCTCGGATAAGTGCACAACAGTCGTTGTCACCTGTTCTTTTCCCTGGGATACACTGCTGACTATCTTCTTGGCGTGTTCCTTCATCTGTTTCTCTTTTTGAGTCAGCTGTTTTTTGGGCTTGTAGTAAGCATAGATGAACACGTTAGCGTCTAGGAATCTCATGTGCCCGCCTCATAGAATTTCTTTTCGAATTGCTTCCAGCTCCCGATGGCTTCTACACCCAAGTCGACCTTGTCAAAGTTTTCAGTTAGATCAACGCGACGCTTAGGAACTATCTTCAAGTATCCTTTCCTCTTGATGATGTACAGCTCCCGACTTTCCCCAATTTCAGCCTCACGCCAATCTGCAGGCAAGATAAGACGCCCCTGAGAATCCACTTTCTTGACTTCCACCCCAGTTTCCAAATATTTCACCACAAAATAGTCTATTCTGCCATAATATAAAGTTTCCTCCAAAAAAGCTGAACATTGAAACTACGTCATAACTCCGGAAACCCAGAAAGTCTTGTGGAGACTGCGATGATGAAATCGAGCGCGAGTCTGAATGTCAATTCTGACAGCGGTTGATGGTAGGTCTGGATAGGCTCGAACTTGCAAACGTATATTGGGCATATTTTTGCTGGTAAATTCGCGCTATTCTCATCCGTGGGTGCTTAAACCCCATTGGGTTCAAGTCCTTTCCGCAGGGCAAACACGCTAAGCAATTCCTTCGAACGTTGGACGACATTGTCAAGTCGGGCCGCCAGTTCGATTCCCATTTTGACTGTACGTTGACTCCTCGCATCCGAAAAATTCCAAACAACATTTTCTCTTCAAAAAATCGTTAATTTATTGTTAATAACCATACTTGGGCCGATTTTGGATAATGTGTCAATACAGTGAGTGCATATGAAATTATATATAGAGAAACCGCTGATAACTGTAGATTTGAGGTTGCAATCGTGCCTAAAGGTCCAACCGGAAAGAAGAAAGGAAGTAAAAAGAAAACTAAATAGAGCTAACAACGATAGGCTACTCTCCCTTTTTTCTCACATTTTCGGGACGCCTTTACATTGAAGCAAACGATGTTCTGGTGAAGCTGCTGATGGTCTCCGTGTTGCATAGCTAGGTTTGACTGCTACAACTGTGTTTTCAGAATGCGGGCGCAGATTTGAGGCGTAAAAATATTTAACGAACTCCTTAAGATGGCGTTTGAATTTTTTCTTGCAACTCGCGAGCAGTAGTATGTCTCGCTTTCAAAATTTATCCTGAATTTTGCTGTTTTTTCATCAAGCACAGTGCCGCAAACATAATCGTGTAATCAACACCCCCTACGTTCTTTGATGAAGGCGCAGCATAAAATAGAATGGCTCAGTAATGCTTGGCAAATACACGGATGGAGTAGTTCTCTAACATTTCAACGCTCACGGAACTTTTATATGTTCAATTTTTCGGGTTAGGATGTCAACGATCCGGTCGTTGTTGAGGTACATCATTTGTTTGTTGCAGGCGGGACATTTAAAGAGAAGCTCAAATGCCTCTTCGAAAGGGAATCGCTTGCAGCCTGGCGTTTGGCAGGTGTAGAACTCGTGGCCTTTCTCGTACTCAAGCCGCGTTTCCAATTTTTCTAGAACACGTCGCTTTTGGTTTTGGATAAAGCCTTCCAGTTGGTCTGGTTGGAGTCTCCAGTTGAAGATAAACCAGCCTGTTTCTTTGTCGCGGGACCTTCTGAGAGCCACGATGGAGTGGTC
>Ga0315285_10006770_pt1 | contig 11816 bp, 15 predicted proteins | sample YL17G09_36_MG_FD_203698 | JGI IMG/M metagenome (GOLD analysis project Ga0315285, IMG submission 203698) | Sediment microbial communities from Yellowstone Lake, YNP, Wyoming, USA - YL17G09_36 | ecosystem: Environmental > Aquatic > Freshwater > Lake > Sediment | place: USA: Wyoming | collected... | reverse complement strand
AATCTTCCTTGAAATCCTCTCCAGCTTTTGTCAGCTTTCCTCCAGTGACCTCAACATGGCATCGTTGACACTCGAATCCGGTCTGCTCCGCATATTCAGGAGTAGCATAGGAAGCAGAAGAGGAGAAGATAAGCAAAAAGAAGATCAGAATTGAAAGATAATTTTTGTAAATGGTTTGCATAGCTGACCATTATAAGAGAAAAGGTGTCAGCGAACAATAAAAAATCTGTATGGATTGTCACTATTCATTAAAGATCAATCTCCGAAGCAAGTTCCTAAAGAACGTGCAGCTTTTATCATTGGATGGTTTGAAGGAACTATTTTTGGCCCTTTGGCCACTTCTTTTAGAGGGACGGTCACCAGCGAATTCCTTTTCACTCCTACCATGTACCCAAATTCTTTATCTTCTATCATGTCGACTGCTTTGATGCCTAAACCCGTTGCTAATATCCTGTCAAAGGGAGTGGGAGACCCTCCTCTTAGAAGGTGCCCCATCACGACCGTACGAGTTTCAAGACCTGTGAGCTTTTCTATTTGTTCTCCAACAACAAACCCTATTCCTCCAAGGCGAATTGGATCGGAACTCTCTTTCACGATCCTTTGTATTGCAATATCACCGCCTTTGGGTTTCGCCCCTTCAGCAATGACCACAATACTAAATCTTTTTCCCTTCTTATTTCGTTCTTTTACCTTTTCGGTGATGATATTCATATCGTATGGAATTTCAGGAATGAGAATGATATCTCCTCCTCCAGCCACTCCAGAATAAAGCGCAACCCATCCTGCTCTGTGGCCCATTACCTCTACAATCATAATTCGATGGAGAGATTCGGCAGTGGTATGGATCCTGTCGATCCCTTCGGTAGCAATCGATACAGCAGAATCAAAACCAAAAGTGATATCTGTTCCTCTCAAGTCGTTGTCGATCGTCTTCGGCAATCCCACAATAGGAATTCCATCTTTAAATAGTCTATAAGCGATGCCTAAGGTACCATCCCCTCCGATACATACCAGGCAAGTGAGGTCAAGCTTCTTAATATTCCAAATCGTTTTCCGGGAAAGGTCTTGAAATCCTAACTTACTGCCTTTCTTTACGGCATATCGATAAGGGTTTGCTGTTTTTGAGGTCCCCAGAATGGTTCCACCCAAAGTCAGTATCCCTGAGACATCATCGTATTTAAGAGTCCTGTATCGGTTGTTTACAATTCCGTGGTAACCATCTTCTATGCCTATCACTTCCATGTCTTTTTCATTGATGGCCTTCTTGGCCACAGCCCGTATCACTGCATTGATGCCAGGGCAATCCCCTCCACCCGTAAGAATACCAATTCTTTTTTTCTTTTTCATAAATTCATGTCCTTTCTTGTACCTTATCCCCCCACCCCCCTTTAGTAAAGGGGGAAGAGGGGGGATTATTACTTTTTCTTGGCCTGTTCACGCATCTCCGCGGCCAGGGTCTTGATCTCTGTCAAATCTCTTTGCATTTCACTCCAACCATACCACAATGCATAACCCGGAGCGGCATTATTAAACCTTTCTTCTTTTGCCCCAAAAAGCAGAGTTACATTTCCTCCCTTTGCTTTTTTGATAATCAAGTCGACCCGTTCCTGATTAGGGTTTAATTCCTTAAAATATTTCTGTTTAAATTCGATCCACTTTTTCGGGTCGTGAGCAAACCACTTTCTTAATTTATCACTTGGTGCGATCTCCTTCAGCCACAAATCTACCTTTGCACCATTTTTGCTTAAGCCTCTTGGCCATAATCGATCGATCAATATTCTAACACCATCCTCGGCAGACGGTAAATCATAAATTCTTTTGATTTTAATCATCTCTATTTCATCTCGTTTGGGTGAGGGGCCTTAATGACTAAAAAAGCAAGCCTCTCCTTCGATTCATTTTTAATGCTCATAGGTGACTGAAATGGGACACGAAGAAGCTTCCCGGGTCCCATTCGTGTCACTTCATTCCCTACATAGAAAGTCCCCTCGCCGTGGATGACCACCAGCGTCACGTTTGAGTTAGCATTGTGTTGGGGGACCTGCTGGCCCGGTTCAAGACATACCTGGTTAATCTGGAGATATTCCTCGTCGACTAAGTTGGCAAATCCCCGATCCTCTTTTCTAAAAATTTCCTTCTCCTTCAGATCTATGACGTCCATAAAAGCCTCCTTTACCCTCCGAAGCTCCCACCTGCCAGATCACTTGTTCAGCAGGCAGGTTAGCGAAGGAGGGTTCAGTTGACGAATGAGTTAATTTTTTCCCCTTAGCCGAAGGACTACAATATCACAATGTATTCAATTTTAAAGAATCATCCCAATAGTACAATTACCCTAACAAGGACAAAGATCTTTGACTTAAGTCATGGATAGGAATAAGTTTCCTTGGTTTCTTGTTATTTCTTATTTTAAGGAAGGTTTAGTACCTTTTAGCGAGTAGCTATTTTAATCTTTCTTTAATTTCCTCGTCCAGATGACCAAGGCCTCAAGTAATTCTTTTATCTTCTCCCTTGTTTTTTGATCGGTTACCTGGCCATTTTGATCAATTTTTTCCTGGGCAAAGGGAACCATGACTTCCGGTTGGTTCAGCGGATACATATTTAAAAAAACCAAGCTTTGTCGTAAATGGTATTGAGCCCTTGCTGTCCCAAGCATACCTATAGATGCCCCCATAATCGCGACTGGTTTTCCATCGAAGGCATTATCCCCATAGGGTCGAGAGGCGCTATCTATGGCATTTTTTAATAACCCTGGTATCGAATAGTTATATTCGGGTGTAGCGATCAAAATCGCATCGGCTGCCCTAATTTTTGCTTTGAACTCTTTTACTTTCTCTGGCGGTTGGTTTTCCAGATCTTGATTAAAAGGCGGAATTCCCTCAAGATCAAAGATCTCCAACTCAGCCTCTGCCGGAACCATTTCTAGGGCAGCCCTCAGGAGAGATTTGTTATAAGAGCCTTTCCGCAAACTTCCTGAAAAACCAAGGATCGAAATTTTTGGAATCATTCTTTCTCCTTTCTCCTATTATTTTCTCAATTGTTTTCAACATCGAAAGAACTCAGGTTATTATAAGGAGGACTCCTAACCTCATAAACCTTTCCAGTTAAATTATATTTAATCCATTCCCCCGCCTTGATTATTATCAGGTCTAATTTCCTCCGAGCGATTGTATTTGCTGCCGATCAGACCCTTGAAGATTTTCTATTCTCCAGAATCACCTGATCGATAATCTCTCCGCAAAAGATGCATCTCCACCCCCAATAATTTTCTTGAGGACCATAGAATTTTTCGTAAATCATGTTACTGCTACAGCGATAACACTTCATATGCACCTCCAGAAAAAATTTTATTTATCAGGCTTCATCCCCCTATATGAATTACAAAAACCCAAGGAAGCTATGCTCCACTCATTGATCTTGTAAATACCACCAATTCATTTTTAATGTTCTTTACCCCTTTTATTTTCTTCACAAGTTTTTCGATCCCTTCTTTTTCTTCAGGGGAATTAACAATTCCATAAAGCCTTACTGAATCTGGTCCTTCCACTGTGGAAAAAAGATGAGGGCTCATAACGCCTGCTTCAAGTAAGATGGATTCAACTTTACGATTAAGTGAAAGCTTTCCAAGCAATTGAACAGATTCGGTGCCACAGGATTTGATTCCATCCGATTTTGCCGCATCGACGATCATCTTAACTGCGGAGTCTATGCTCAATTTATCAGTATTTAAAAGTAGATCATAAAGTCGGCAATTGAGCCAATCTTCATCATAAGCAAACCTTATGAATGCTCTTTTATCATGGTCGGACCGGCTAATGATTTTTTCAGCAACCTCTTTTCCCACCTGCTTTTCCTCCATCACTCTCTGTATCCTTTTCTCCATTGAACCTGTCACAAGGATATGGAAAGCGCAACCAAAAGATTGAAGCAGGAACTGACCTCCTCTCCCGAAGAATATGGCATTGCCCTTTTTAGCTACCTCGTAAATGACTGACTGTAACCGATCGAGATAGATTTTTGGTTTTTCGCTAAAAAATCTTTCCAGTAAAGCTGGGGCTTTTTCATCCAATTTTTTAATATCAGAAAGAAATCCCATCTCAGAGGCAGCTTCAAATAATGCTTCTTCTCCGAAAAAGGTATACTTCAATTCTTCCGCCACTTTCCTTGCAATTTTCTCACCGTTTGTTCCAATCATTTCTGATATTGTGATAAAGTACATAAATGATCACTCTCCTTTCAAATTCAATATATTCATTTATTAACGAATATTAACGAACTTTTCAGCTACCCCAAAGGTTGTATATCCAGAGTATTGAGCTATAAGAAATCTTTTGGCTTTCTTGGTATATAATCGTTGGGCTTCCATATTCGATAAAGCCTCTCAACCATTCTCTTGGGAATGGATTGAGGGGCAAGGAAAGGTCAGCGTGGGGCTTCCTGCAATCAAAGATAGGAAGCCCCATTATCAACAGTTAGTTTCACACTTCTTCGAGCATGGTCGTAAAGAGGTCGTGATGCTCTTCTTCGTCCTCGAGAATTTCTTTGAACATAAAAGCAGTCGTGACATCCATTTCCTTTTGAGCCAACTCAATGATCTGTTTATACATCAGGATGGCCTCCTCCTCTGCCTTTGTGTCAAGTTCGAGAAACTCCTTCAGACTTTTTCCAACATTGATGGCCGCAGGTTTGGTGGTCGGAGTTCCTTCAAGATACCAAAGCCTTTCAGCAATGGATTCTGCGTGTTTCATCTCAGCGATAGCCGTCTGCTTGAATTGATCCTGTACAGCGATTCCCTTGACTCCAATCACCTGAACATGCTGCCACATGTATTGGATGCTTACCTGGATCTCTCTGGCAATCGCATCGTTCAACATCCCCTTCAACTTCTCGCTCACTTTTGTCACGGGTTTTAATGAAACTACCATATCCTTTACCTCCTTATAGAATAGAATTTACCTAAGCCTTCCTTCTGCGGCCTTCCAATCGATATTCTTGGAAAAGGCCTCAACGTAGTCTGCCCTCTTCAATCCATAATCGATCATAAAGGCATGTTCAAAGATATCCAATATCAAGATGGGTGTGCAGCCGGCAGGGTGTCCTACATCATGCTCATTAATCCAGAAGTTGATAAGCCTTCCGGTGAGGTTATCCTGGTATAGAATGGTCCAACCGATCCCTCGCATCATTCCGATGGCCTTGAATTCTTTTTCCCAGGCTTCATAACTTCCGAAGTCTTCGGAAATCTTCTTGAACAACTTACCCCCCTTTTCTAAACCCCCTTTGCCACGTAAGTTTTCAAAATAATACTCATGAAGCCTCATCCCGTTGAATTCCCATCCGAATCTTCTCTTCAATTCAGCAAATTCAGGGGTCCCAACCTTTCCTTCCTTTAACATTTGAGCCAGGGTTTCCATCAGCTTATTGGTATTGGTGACATACCCCTGGTAGAGGGTGAAGTGATTTTTTAGGAGAGTTTCACTGAATCCCTCCATACCTAAAAGTCGACTGTACTCTTTGGCAGTATAAGCCATCTTTTCCTCCTTTCTCGCCTGAGCGAAAGAGATTTTGGGTTGACTGGACAGAACTGATATCATTCCGATACTCGATAGAGTTAAAAACTGGCGTCGATTAAAAAGAAAAACTCTCATGGATTTTTCTAGAGTCGAAATGAAAAAAATCCGACCTTTTTCTGACCGGACATTCCAAGCATGGGATGCGGTCTCTCGTCATGAGATGGTTTAAGTGATCTCCCCATGCGAAGTCTCCAAAAGGAGCTACGGTATGGCACTTGATACACTCCTTTTTTACTGTCATCAGGAGACTGAACGGATAGGAACAATAGACCATTGACATCACCTACCTTTCCTCGGCTACCCTGTTGTCCTTTCATACGCTTATTTCGAAACACCTATAAAAGTCGATATGGATAGGCTCGCTTCGTCCACTCGCTCGAAGGGTATTTAGCCTGGAGCTGCTCATAAGCTTCCTTCAGTGGTTTGGGGGCATGGGTGCTTTTGTATTTACAAACCCCCTGCAGATAAATTGCTTCTGGTGCTGAGTCACTCTTAGGATAATCTTTGAGAAGTTTTTCCAGCATCGAAAGCGCTTCACTGAATCTTTCTCGATCAAAATAGCTTTTTGCGATGCCCAACAGTAATGAGGGGATCAATTCCTCAGGCGGAAGAAAACCCACTGTCCGTTGATGTTCCTTACCATTTTCATCGAGTGCAATAAGGGTGGGAGTCCACTTCAGGTTGAAATCAGTGGAGAGAGGTTGGGCATCAAATGCCACCCTTAAGGGGATCATGTACTTCTGAATGAACTCGATTACGCTTTCGTTTGGATACGTAACTGCATCCATCTGATTACAGCCAATTCAACCGGGATTAAAGAAGTCGAGCAGAACATGCTTATTCTCGGCTTTAGCCCGAGCCATGGCCACATCCATCTTTGTTTCCCATATGATTGTTTTTCCCATAGCCATTCCTCCTTTGCCTTAGTTTGGAATTCAGAGTTTCACTCCCTACAACCCATCTTCTTTGGCCTCGTACCTTATATCCCTCCACGTTTTTGTATAATCTTTTTGACAAGATATAGACCCCAGGTACTCTTCCGTTATCCCGATCAAGCCGACAGTCTTTGAAAGCAGCTCTTTCAGGTTATTTGCTACACCCTCATCCATTTTTCCGTAATAACCACGGCTCAACAGCTTCAGAGTTGCCGACATAGAAATAAGAGGTTCCCTGATATCGTGAGACATAATCCTCAACATATTCATAATTTTCTCATTGAGAATGCCTTCTTGCGATTCTAATTGGGGATTCCTTCGTTCTTTATGAAGGTTTTGTGGATCCCTATACGTCAATATGATTTGGTAAGCTTCCATTTTTTGTCTCCTTAAAAGAGGTCTAAGTCTAAAAGGATTACAAAATTTTTATGTAAAATGGGTTAAAAAGTAAACCCCGTTAGAAATTATGGGGCTTTATCCCCGCCCGTTCCGTAAGGAATTGAGGCTTTATTTATATCATCATTTATATCATCCTCCTCATAAATAGCAGGGCTTTCTAACGGGGTAAATCAGGTAAATCCTGTATTTTATGAAGAAAAATACCGTATTTTCTTACTTGATTGTCCTTAATCCCCTATTCATTTTCACTTTTTGAGCCGCTATGATTTATGCGTCGGTCTGATAAAGCGGATTCGACCAATGCCAAAATATTCTCTTTGGAGGCTGAACCTTTTGTAAGGAAATAATTGGCATTGTATTGATATGCAGCCTCTCGATATTCCGGCATATCATAAGCTGTAAGAATGATGATGATGATATTGGGATGTTTGGTTTTTATTTTTTTGGTTAGCTCGAGGCCGCTTTCCCCGGGCAATTTGATATCCATAAAGATGAGATCAGGGAGGGGGGGGTCGATTTTTCGCAAAGCCTCCTCCCCATCCGCAGCCTCAGAAATCTCCATGGATGGGAATCGAGAAAGCAGAGTCTCTTTAATTAATCTTCGGAAAATGGCGCTATCCTCAACAATTAATGCCTTGGGCACGGTAATTTCGCCTCCTTTAAGATCGGTCTTTGCAATTTGAATCATCCTGATCAATATTTCGTTCCAGTAAAAAAGAATTTATCATCTTCAGAAAGGAATCCTTTGGAAGGAAATGATTTGCCCCACATTGATATGCAGCCTCTCGATATTCCGGTAAATCATAATTTGTAAGAATGACGACGATGGTGTCGGGATATTGGGCTTTTATTTTTTTGGTAAGCTCGAGGCCATCTTCCCCAGGCAATCTAAGGTCCATAAAGATGACGTCGGGTGGGAGAATCTTGATCTTCTGCAGTGCCTCCTCTCCGTTAGCTGCTTCAAGAATATCCACGGAAGGGAGTCGGGAATGTAGGTTCTCTTTTAGAAATTGAAGGAAAAAGGCATTATTCTCAACAATTAATAGGCGTTTCATATCCACTCTGTTTTCCTTTCCAGCTTTTAAATTCCACTTTACTAATATTTAGAGACATGGTAAATAAGGTATACACTGTAATTGGGGGAGGATAACACAGTATTTTTCTGGGGGGGACTAAGAAGGAAGCCTAGGGATAGGGTAGGGAGGAGGGAGGTGAGTTGAAAATCATGAGTCAAAAAGCTCGAATCGTTATTGCTGAAGACCACACGATCCTCAGAGAAGGATTGAAGTCACTACTCTCTTCGAGCTCAGATTTTGAGATTATAGGGGAGGCAGAAGACGGTCAAGAGGCCATTCGATGCGTTGAGAAATTCAAACCCGATCTAATCTTAATGGACCTCTCTATGCCGAGGATGAACGGTATGGATGCGATCAAGGAGATCAAAAAGCGATTCTCAGAAACAAAGATCTTGGTTTTAACGGTTCACAAGACAGAAGAATACATTCTTGCTACTCTTAAGGCAGGCGCTGATGGGTATGTTTTAAAGGATGCAACCCATACTGAGCTGATGATTGCAGTAAAGAATGTTTTGAGTGGTAAGCATTATATTAGCCCTGGAATTTCCGAAAAAGTGATTGAAGGATACTTAGAAGGGAGAAAAACCTTAAAAACTCGTACATCCTGGGAAACTCTGACCCAAAGAGAGCGAGAAATCCTGAAGCTAATTGCCGAGGGGTATAAGAACAAAGAGATTGCGGATTACCTTTGTATCAGTCCAAAAACCGTGGAAAAGCATCGAGCTAACCTCATGGAAAAATTGGATCTTCATAATGTTCAAGCCTTAACCACTTTTGCGATAGAGAAAGGACTGGTCTCGAGAGAATAAATAATAATTTCAAATTTCAGATTTCAAATTTCAAATTGAAAGGCAACAATTTGCAAATATGCAATTTGAAATATGTTTATTTGCCTTTCGCTGTGTTAAGGCTGGAGACAAAGATGGCAATAAGTTCTTTCGCTTCCTTCATTAGACCTGTAAGAAGTTTTGAATTCACTATTTTGTTTTCGTTAAGGATCTCCATCCAGTAGAGCGATTCATCCGTTTCTTCTAGTACTATACTAAGTTTTGAGATAAAATCGGCTTTCGATCGTGCCCGGCAGGCGGCACGGTAGTTTGCTCCTACTGAAGTACCTGAGCGGAAGAATTGGGCTCCGATAAGCCGGCCTTCCTGTGTAGCAGGAAGCCGTCTGCATAAAGAGATTACCTGTTTTGCAAATTCCTTAGTTCGGATCCTCATCTGCTCTTGATCCATTTTCCCCTCCCCGATAAAATCATTTCAAATTGTAAATTCAATAAAGCATTTCAAGTCGCAAATTTCAAATTGAATTTAAACCTTTTCTTCAATTTGCTATTTAAAATTTAAAATGTCTTGCAATCTGAAATTTAAAATATCTCTTTCAATTTGCAATGTGAAATTTGAAATCTGAAATTACTATGTTGGCCAACTTGCATGTATGATCGTTCCTTTTCCTGGGGTAGATTCGATTACAAAAGCCCCACCTGAAAGTTCGGTTCGCTCTCTCATGCTGGTAAGTCCCAACCCCCTCTTTGAAGTTTCCAAATCGAATCCCATACCGTTATCCTCGATCATCAATTCTATCTTATCTCCCCTCTTCCCCAAAGAGAGCTGAATGAGCGTTGCTCTGCTGTGCTTGGAGATATTGTTCATCGCCTCCTGTATGATTCTGAAAATGACGATTTTCAAGGGATTGGGAACGTCTTTTTCTTCTATATTGGTCTCCTTCTCAACGGAGATTTGAGAATAAACCTTTTGAAATTCCCTGGTAAACCAGCCGATGGTTGCCAAGATTCCGAGGTCATCCAGGATGGAGGGCCGCAAGTCCATTTGAATTCTGCGGGATTCTTCGATCCCATTTTGGGCCAGAGAAATGATGCTCTCTAATGAAACCCCAGGCGGCGCAGGACCTTTGCCTATCTGGTTGAGCTTGTTTTCCAGTCCAAATTTTATGGCAGCTAGAGTTTGTCCAATACTGTCGTGGATTTCCCGTGAGATCCGTTTTCTTTCATTTTCTTGGACCGTAAGAAGTTGGGAGGAGAGATGTCGGAGTCGACTCTCTGACTCCTGCAGCGCCTTCTCCGCCATCTTTCGGTCAGTAATGTCCCGTGCAGCAGCAAAGACCCCCTGAACCTCTCCGGCTTCATTCCTGTAAACTGTGGCGTTATATAGCACCTCGGTTATATGGCTTGATGAGTGTCGAATGGCGAGGGGATAGTCCCGGACGGACCCCTCCGAGAAAACCTTTTTATAGCCCTCTTTGGCTTTCTCAGGTTCTGTAAAGTAATCCCAAAAGTCGCTTCCGATGAGCTGCTCACGAGGGACACCAGTTACAAGCTCCGTAGCCCTGTTCACATCCATCACCTTCCCGTCCGCGCTGATCGTAACGAGAGGATCAAGACTTGCCTCGATGAGACTGCGGTTGTATTGGTGGGCAGCCCTCAGAGCCTCTTCTGCCCGCTTACGCTCGGTAATGTCAAGGCCCATCTCCAGGATGAGGGTGGAGCCATCCGTGTCGGTGAAAGGGAAGTCGTAGACATGGTAATTGCGGGCGTCCGGGCCGGTCCATTCCCACTCATGGGGTGCCGTGGTTTTGAGTACGGTATAGGTTTCGCAAATCTCGCAGGGCTCGCTGCGGCCAAACAGATACTCAAAGCAGGGCCGGCCGTGGGACTCGCCGAAGCGCTCCCGGAAGAAGCGGTTGGCAAAGGGCACATGATAATCCGGCGTCAACAACACCAGGTAAGCCGGCAGTATCTCCAGGAGGTCATTGAAGCGCTGCCGCTCTGCCTTCACGGCATTTTCGGCTCTCTTGCGCTTAGTAGCATCATTAAGAGAAAAAACCAGATGTTCCACTTCACCCGAGTTATCTAATAAGGGAGTCAAAGTCCAGTCCCAATAAGTTGTGCCCCACTCTGGATGATCAGGAAAGGTGAAAGCTTGTGCAATGGCATGATAAGGCATCTTTGTTTCGACGACTTGTTCGAATATCGCCTTCGCATCAGAGGGATAGAATTCGAAATGGTTATGCCCAGGAAATTCTGATATATCACGCTGACAGGCTTTGGCATAAGCCTCATTAACCCGAATAAAATTGAAATCCCGGTCAAGAAATATCAAAGGAGTAATCGTTGAAGTGAAAAAGGCTTCTAAGATCCTAGATTGATCTGACAAATTTTTCTCAGCTTTCTTACGCTCGATGATTTCTTTCTGCAATTCTTGATTGGTTTTTATCAGCTCCGAAGTTCGCTCCTCCACTCTTTGTTCCAATTCATTATAAGCTTTTTGTAGTTCCTCCTCTGAACGGATATTGACAAGAGCAATAGCGGCAAGTTCGCTGAAGGCAGATGCCATGCGGGCATCATTTTCTGTGAAACCTCCCGATTTGTTGGAAAGACCTAATAGTCCCACGACTTTTCCTTTAATCGCCAGCGGGGCAAACAAAACATTGGAAAGGCTTGAATGTCCTTCTGGCACGAATTGGATATATTCACTTTTAGGAAAATCATTATGAAATACCGTCTTGCCGGTACGAACCGCTAATTCTCTTAGTCCACGGATGGGCATCGGAAGCGATGGGTCAATCGTGCAGGGAAATCCACCTGAATCTACAAAGAGAGCTTCATTTTGTGTTCCATCCTTGTTTAATAAAGAAACATATCCAGCTGTGGCTCCAACCAAATCCTTGCAAAAATTAAATAATGATTGTGCAGCCTCTTTAAATTCGTGATATTCCAATACTGTCTGTGCCCCTTCGAGCAGGGTTGAAATCTCCCTTTGACGCTGTTGAGATTCCTTCAGAGCATCGCGTAGTGTCTCCTCGCTCTTTTTCAGAT
>Ga0315285_10006767_pt1 | contig 11817 bp, 11 predicted proteins | sample YL17G09_36_MG_FD_203698 | JGI IMG/M metagenome (GOLD analysis project Ga0315285, IMG submission 203698) | Sediment microbial communities from Yellowstone Lake, YNP, Wyoming, USA - YL17G09_36 | ecosystem: Environmental > Aquatic > Freshwater > Lake > Sediment | place: USA: Wyoming | collected... | reverse complement strand
GCAGACCCCGCACTGCTGGACCAAGAGTTGATGCCAGGAGCCCGCCTGGCGGGATGGTCCCCCGACTCGAGTATGAGCCGAAAACTTCAAAAGGCCTTGCAGGATCTGGGGGTGGACCCGGAGGAGGTGACGCTGCAGAGGCGGGCCAGAACCCATTCCGCTGTTGCGGCCTCAGTATCCTGCGGAGAGACACAGGTGGATTTCGGCGCAAAGATCGCTGCCGAGGCGGCAGGTCTCTCTTTCAGGGGCTTGATCTGGGACAGAGTAGATCTCTTGGCAAAAGAGAGCAGCATAGAGTCGGAGCCGTTGCGGGCACTGATTTCTGCATTGCTGGAATGCCTCAAAGAGGGTCGCCCGCCAGGAATTTCGCTTGATTGCCGAGTAGCCAATGATTAGAGACCCGGATGATGCAGCTCTGCGCCAGCAGGAAAGCTATGCTCTTGCTATCCCTGCAATTTCATTCCAGCAACTTGATGAGTTTCTTTTTCCTGCAAGTTCTTGGGCATCAACATTAACGCGTACAGGAACACTGCTATATTGATCAAGGTCACCATCCAAAGCACTGGGTCTGCGAATTGGATGCTTTGGCCTTTGTACAGGAAAAGTAAGACGTAAGCCTGGTTGACGAGGCATGTGAAGGTCAAGGCTACATAAATAGGCCCAATCTTTTTGGAGAAAGGAACCATCAATGTCAAAACGCTTAGCGCCGGAAAGAGGTACCTTTCATGGATTCTTGTGGGAAGCATGAAGAAGCCGAAGAGGAGCATGAAGGCTGAATAGAGAATCAGCAGCTCTCGTGAGGCATCGAGATGTTTGTGCAGAACGTAAAGAATATAGGCTGCCAAAGCTCCGAACATAAGCCATCCCACAGTGACCAGGTTCAGGAAAAGGAAATCCTGCGTATCGGATCGCCAAAGACCGCCCAGGGCCCATATGTTAAAGGCGTTCGCGCTGGTGACGGGATAGCCTCCGTAAGCTCCGAAGTAGATATTCGTCAGGAAAGTTACGGGATTACTCCATTCCAAGGGGATTATCACAGCGAAGGTGGTCGCCGCTGCTGCCAGCAGTGAGGCTAGCAGACTTTGCCAGCCATACATTCTGAATATTAGGAAGCAAATTAGAGGAGCTAGCGCTATGCTTTGCGGCTTAATTAGAAGCCCTAGGGCGAAGGCCATGGCTGAAAGCTTCGGTTTCGAATCAAGAAGCAGCAGCAGCGAGAGAACAAGGAAGAAGGTGTATATGGCGTCATACTGACCCCAAACGCTCGAGTCAAATACGACTGCAGGATTGAACGCGTAAAACGCTGTAGTCAACATCGAGGTCTTGAAGTCAAATCGTTTTCTGGCAAAGGCAAATATTAGAAAAGCGGTCACGGTATCGAAGAGGTTTGGAGGCAGCTTGAGGGCGTAAACGATGAGGTCTGATCCAAAAAGCGAAAGCGTCTGGGCTAGCGAGCCGAAAACCCAAAAAATGTAGACATTAAAGGGTGGGTAGTCACACCAGCCTACCGTTGTGTAAAAGGCTCGGGGTCCATGCTGCGCTGCAACTTCAAGCCATGTTTTGTAGGCAAAAAGATCACCTCGGTATCCTGGTCGAGTGAGGGGAAAGAGAAGGACTCTGATCAAAAGAGATGATGAGAGCAACGCTAACAAACTAAGAGCTTCGCGTTTTTCCATGACGATTCTGATCCAGAATTCTCTATGAGACTCTAGCATCCCCATGGTGTATTATGCCAAAATAAATTATCTTTCTTTAGGTTAAGTTATCCGCTCTTGAGAGAGCATCCGAGGCTGCGAATGTTGCCCGATCTTGAGCGCCCTTTCTGGCAGTAGATTATTGAAAACCAGTCATCTTATCTCCGCTCTGTTGTCCGGCGCTTCGGGTTGGTTTTGCCTGCCCGGCACCTGAAGAAGCATCTTCCTCTTTTAAGCGCCTTATTCTGGCCTCATAGTAGCTCAGAGGGTGGCGTATCTTTCTGCAGAGCTGGTCCTGGCCCGGGCAGTTCCCATAGGTCATCATAGTGACACATGTTGGGGGCTTATACCTCGTTCCGCTGGCTCCGGCTATGTGCTCCACCTGATAGCGCGTCCTCTCCGGATCGAAGTCGGGGCTGGCCTGGAAGAGGGCCACGACCTCTGCCGGAGTCATATTGATCTGCAGAAGGAAGCTGGTCAGGGCAAAGCGAGCGGTGTGGGCCAGGTTCAATCCCTGGCTCACCTCAGATACCATCTTCCTCATGCAAGGGGGGAAAGCCCCCTCCTCCACCTTGCCAAGATCCGCCCGCTGGCCAAGCTTAGAGGCTTCTAGCTCTTCTTTGAGTGGCCTCATCTGCTCTCTAAACCTCTCGCAAATGCCCTCAACCTCGAAGGGAAGGCCCTTTAGCACTCTATCCCTGACCATCTCCTCCATAAGGCGCATCAGCTCCTCCCGGCTAACAGTGAGATAGCCCCCTCTTAGGTCTCTATTCACAAGCTTCCACCTGGGGCTGTGCATCCTGTGAGCAGCTCGAAGGTACTCAAGGAAGTGTAGCCTGATAGCCTGGACCTCCTGAGGATGAATACCCAGATCTTCGGCCAGAGGAATTATATCCCCCGCTCTCTGCATCCGGGCATAGGCCAGCTTGGCCTCCGTGAGAGCATACCTCTTTATGAGAAAATCGTCTTTTAAGCAGGAGATCATTACTCTGGCCAGTGGATAGGAGAGCAGCTCTGTTAGGATCTCGGCCTCTGTTTCCGCTCGCACATCAGGGATTTGACCACGTATGGCCCCCATCACCCGCTCCAGCGCCCGCCGCCTCACAGGCCTAAAAGAGGTCTTCTCTGCCAGGCTCTCGAGGGTGTAGCCTGCCTGCCGCACCAGCTCTGCAGCCTCTTGGGTGAAGGGATAGTCCGATGCCCTCATTCCTGCTCAATGCGTGGAGCCAGGAGGTAGTTTATCTCCACAAACGGCCCGATCTTGTAGCTCACCCGCAGGGGATAGTCGATCCCCAGCTCCAAAGTCACTTCGCGCGCCTTGCCGATTGACTTGCTCATATCCTCCAGGTAGTCCAGGGAGAAGAGGGACCTCGCCTCTCCGGGCTTCAATCCTAAGAGCTCCGTGCTGGGAATCTTCAGCTTGAGGGAGTCTATGTCTCCTTTGGCCTCCATGTAAAAGCCCTCATCGGATACGCCCAGGATGACGTGATCGCTCACCTTCTCCGCGGCCTTGACAGCCCGGCGCAGCTCTCCTCCTGGAAGGGTGACGTGGGCCGGCAGATCCAGCTCGGGAATCCGGGGCTCCTTCCGGATCGCGGTGGGATCGATCAGGCTGAGGGTGTAAGATAGAGAGCTCACTCCTATCTTCAGCTTGCGGCTCTCCTCGTCCAGCTCCAGCTGAACATTCTCTCCCCGATCGGCCATGCTGAGGACGTCGCTGAGGCGCACCAGATCTACGCCGATCTCTCCCGTGGTAGCCTTGAAGTACTCAAAGGCTTCCGATCCTATCTTGAGGGAGACCATGGCCACGTTGGCGGGGTCTACCGCTTTCAGTTCCAAGCCCTTCTCGGATATGGAGAACTTTACCTCGTCCACCAGAGAAGAGACTGCTTCCATGGCATCGCGCAATGACTCCGCGTTGATAACTGCCTTGAACATCCTTTGGGCCTCCTGGATGAGGAGAATTTAATATTTAATATAGTTTATGCTTAGTGGTCTCCCCTCAGTCGTACTCTCTCCACGTTTTTTTGCATTTGGTGCATCTGAAAAAGCGAACCTCGCTCTCATCAGCGGATCGCAGCTGCCGGAGCCACCAGTAGGCGAGGGTGTTTCCGCACTCAGGGCACTTGGCCGCTGTGGTGGGAAGGCCACTCGACTCCTCTTCCAGAACTGGAACCACGCGATGAAGCTGGCTGGTTCTGCTCACCATTGATCCGCCGGAAGACTTGGGCATGCTGTAATCGCACTTTCTGCATATCATCATGCCAACCTTCGGCACCATAATGCTCTTGCAACGGGGACAGAAATCCATCGCTTGGAAGTCGTACCTTGATATATTAAAGTTTGTCAGTGTACCAAAGAAGTAAAGGGCAATTGTGAGGTGTACAATGAGCAGCGCAATCAATATAATCTGCGTTGACCGCCGCGGAATGTTGCGAGACATAGCCGCCGTGGTGGCAAAAAACGGAGGCAACATCGTTTACACCCAGCAGTTCGTCCTCGAGAGGGGCGTGAACCTGGGGAAAGCCTTGGTCTACATGGAGATCGACGGCGAGGTGGAGGCGATGGTGGAGGAGCTGCAGTCCATGGATTCCATCTTTGAGGTCACTGTTCATCAACCCTTTGAAAAGATCTACGGCTCGCGGGTCATCATAATAGGTGGCGGGGCGCAGGTAGCTCAGGCAGCCGTGGGCGCTGTCAATGAGGCAGACCGCCACAACCTGCGGGGAGAGAGGATCAGCGTGGACACAATTCCCCTGGTGGGCGAGGAGCCCATAGCTGATGCTGTGAGCGCCGTAGGAAGGCTGCACAGGGCCTCCATTCTCGTCCTGGCCGGGGCTTTGATGGGCGGGCGGATAACCGAGGAGGTGAGGAAGCTGCAGGAAGAAGGAATACCAGTCATAGCTCTGAAGATGGCCGGATCAGTGCCCCGGCAGGCCGATCTGGTGGTAACAGATCCCATCCAGGCCGGGACTTTTGCCGTGATGCACGTGGCAAGCACTGCCGTCTTCGACATCAACCGGGTGAAAGGAAAGGAATTCTAGTGCCCTTTCATGCGTCATCGGTTAAGACCGGCATGCATAGAATTGGACTTCTGAATTTTTCATGCCCAATTTTGCAATAAAGGCTCGAGCCCACAGGGGACTGATTTCAATTGATTTCGAATTTCGGCACAATTACAAAGTGTAAAATGAGATATTAATATAGTATCATAAATTCCTTAACCGAAGACATATGAGTGCCCTTTTCTAAATAATGATGACCGGATTTCACCAAAACAGCCCATGTCCAGCGAAACGGGCGGCCGTCGGAAAAATAGGCAAACTCAACTGGAAATGGCACTAGCTTTGAAGGAGGAGATGCAGATCCTTTAGCATCTCCCCCTCAAAAAGGTCCTGCACAGTGTAGAACCTCTCCCCGGCCTGCAGAACCGGGGCAGCCAGGCTGAAGACCCCGTTTATTCTCAGCTCAGTCAAGGCCTCGGGGGTGGCCATATCCAGGCTATCGAACTCCAACCCAGCGCTCTTAAGGCCGGTCCTCAGCTGCTCGCACTTGGGGCAGGCCTGGGTGGAAAAAACTCTATATTTCACTCGCGTCCTCCTCTTGATTCCTGCGATCCTAAACTCACCCCAAGGCTATTACCTCAGCGTCATGGGATACGATTGGGAGGCCCAGACTGCGTATCCGCACTCTACTGCTCTGTCCGCGCACTCCCAACAACAGGAGAAGTTTGCCAGAAATTCCATTCCGTCTATATGGTGCTCGAAGACGTTGTTATGGCTGAAGCCGGAGATGCGCCGGAAGTCCAAACCCGTGCAAAAAGCGTGGTCGTCCACCATGCAGGGATTCTCCTCCATGAGCCAGTCTCTGGGAAGGAGAACTGGAAGGATGGCCATGTCCATGCCGCAGCCGCAAGGGCCGTAGACATCCTCTAGATCCTTGAATATAACCGCTTTGCGTGTAAAGTCGCTCATTAGAGTAGCTCCTGGGCTTTCATATTGCTGCAAGGTAATAATGTTTACTCTCAGGTTTAGACAGGTCAATCTGATGGCAATGAGACCCTCTATCAGCTCTTGGACAGCTATTTGTCAATAAAAGCATCCATTAAGCTTTAGAGGCCCAAATAGAAGATGAAAGCTATAAAAAAAGCACTCAAAATTATAATGCTAAACTATCGCCCCGCAAAAGCTATAAATATGAACCTAATAAAGCCAAAAAGGATTGATTGGCTTTGTAAGTCGCGAAGACCTTATTTTTTTGGGTCTTCAGGCTGCAAAACTGGACAAAAGAGGTGAAAAAAGAATGGCGATACTGCCGGTTGCCCCGGTGGCCAGGCTCATCCGCGAGGCAGGGGCAAAGAGGGTAAGCGAGGGTGCAAGAGACGCGCTGGCTGAGGTTCTGGAGAGCTACGGCCTGGAGGTGGCAAGGGAGTCGGTAGGATGGGCCAACCACGCCAAGAGGAAGACGGTCAAAGCAGAGGATATCCGTGAGGCGGTCAAAAGGGTTAAACCCCCTTCGTTTGCTGAACGGTGATGAATGCTAGAATTGTCTCGGGAAATTGATTATCGCGCTCTGGGGCTGGTTTGCGGAATCGAGATCCACCAGCAGCTAGATACGGCTTCTAAGCTCTTCTGCGGCTGCCCAACCAGACATAGAGAGGTAGAGGATTCCAACTTCGAGTTCTTTAGATACCTGCGACCGGCCCGGAGCGAGCTGGGTGAGATAGACCGGGCCGCGCTGGAGGAGGTTCTCGTCTCGCGACAGTTCCGCTACAAGTCCTATGATACCACCTGTCTTGTGGAGGCCGACGAGGAGCCCCCCATGGAGATCAACCCTGAGGCGCTGGAGATCTCACTGATAATCGCCAGGCTGCTTGGGATGAAGATCGTGGACGAAGTCCATACCATGCGCAAGACGGTGATCGACGGCTCCAACACCTCGGGCTTCCAGCGCACCGCCTTTATAGGCTCACAGGGGAGCATCGATACCTCTTTGGGACCGGTGGGAATAGGCATACTCTGCCTGGAGGAGGAGGCAGCGCGCATCGTGGAGGATAGAGGCGACGAGCTGGTCTTCTCCTTGGACCGGCTGGGGATTCCCCTGGTGGAGATAGGAACGGCGCCGGATATAGTCTCACCAGCCCACGCGAGAGAAGTAGCCCAGCACCTGGGCATGATACTGCGGTCTACTGCCAGGGTAAAGAGGGGCTTGGGCACAATTCGCCAGGATGTGAACGTCTCCGTCGCCGGCGGGGCCCGGGTAGAAGTAAAAGGCGTGCAGGACCTAAATCTCATCGACAGGATCGTGGAGCTGGAGGTGCTCCGCCAGGTGAGGCTGCTGGAGATAGCAGAGGAGCTGCGGCGCCGGCAGGCCAATGCCGACTCTAAGATGGCTGAGGTCACATCCCTCTTCTCTTCGTCAGCATCCAAAGTGATGGCCAAATCATTGCAGAGCGGAGGTGTAGTCCTGGCCTGTCTTCTCAATGGGTTTTCGGGCCTGCTGGGAAGGGAGATTCAGGCCGGCCGACGCCTGGGCACGGAGATGTCAGACCGGGCCAAGCGGGCCGGGGTAGGAGGGATCTTCCACACCGATGAGCTTCCAGCATACGGCATCACTGCACAAGAAGTAGACAAGGTGCGAAGCCTTCTTGGTGCCCGGGATGAAGACTGCGTGATAATGGTCGCTTCATCTCGAGACAGGGCAGAGAAGGCCATAACAGCAGTGATAGAGAGAGCCAAGGAGGCTCTGGCCGGCGTTCCCGAGGAGACACGTCGTGCTCTGCCCGACGGCAGCTCGGAGTACATGAGGCCTCTCCCCGGCTCGGCCCGCATGTATCCCGAGACGGACGTGCCCTCGGTCGTCATCTCACAGCAGATGCTGGACCGTCTTGCCCTGCCGGAGCTCTTTGTAGAGAGGGCAGAGCGCTTCCAGCGTCAGTACGGCCTGAACTCTGAGCTGGCGCGAGTCATGGCCGCCTCTCCCAACTACCAGCTCTTCGAAGAGATACTGCAAAGCATCGACGTTGCGCCTTCCATCGTAGTCCGTGCTCTGGAGACAGTTCCCTTGGAGCTGGCACGGGAGGGATCTCCCGTGGCCAATCTCCAGGATCATCATTATCGTGAGGCTTTTGCCCTGGTGGCCGGGGCAAAGGTGGCCAAGGAGGGGCTGCCGGAGCTGCTCCGAGTTCTGGCAGATCATCCCGAGAAGAGCGCCTCTGCCGCGGCCGAGCTGGCCGGCCTGGGCGGGGTGGAGGAGGCGGAAGTGGCCTCGCTCATAAGGGATATTGTCAGGAGCAGGGCGGATCTGGTCCGCTCCCGCGGGGATCGTGCCGCCGGGCCTTTGATGGGCCTGGTGATGAAGGAGCTAAGGGGCAAGGCGGATGGCGCTCTGATAAGCGCTATATTGAAGAAGGAAATACAAGATATACTCAAATGAGTGAGCCCTGATAAAGCCAAGAAGCCCGACATGCTCCTCTGGGAGGAGACCCTCTTCAAAGATAGGGATCTCTTTGAGCTCGACCACCTGCCCGAGCATTTCGCCCACCGGGAGTCCCAGATTAACGGCCTCAAGTTCTGCATAAGGCCGGCCCTACAGGGGGCAAGGTCAGTGAATGCTCTCTGTCTGGGGCCGCCGGGCACAGGCAAGACCACGGCCGTCTTCAAGCTCTTCGAGGAGATCGAGGCCCATTCAAATAAGGTCATTCCCGTATATGTGAACTGCCAGATGGACTCCACCAGGTATGCGATATTCTTCCAGCTCTACAAGAAGATCTTCGGCCATGCCCCGCCCTCCAGCGGCGTCTCCTTCAAGCGCATCTTTGAGAAGGTGGCCAGGGAGTCCGCGGACCGCAGTCTGGTCTTGGTCGTGGCCCTGGACGATATAAACTACCTCTTCGCCGAGAAGGAGATAGATCACGTCCTTTACTCTCTGCTGAGGGCCCACGAGACCTGTCCCGGGGCTAGGATGGGGGTAGTGGCCATTCTCAGCGAGCCTTCCCTGCGCTACGTGCTGGACCCCCGGGTGGCCTCCGTCTTCCAGCCGGAGGATATTCACTTCCCCCTCTACACCCGGGAGGAGATGAAGGACATCCTGAGCCGCCGCGCCCAGCTGGGATTCTACCCCAGGGTGATATCGGAAGCGGTCCTGGAGATGATAGTCGATTTCACAGAGAAGTCCGGAGACCTCCGGGTGGGAATCGATCTTCTCAAGAGAGCCGGGCTTTCGGCTGAGAAGCGGGCCTCCAAGAGCATCTCGATGGAGGATGTGGAGGGCTCTTACGAGCGGTCCCGGCTGGTTCACCTGGCCTACGCCTTGAAGTCTTTGAAACAGGACGAGCTTATTATGCTGAGGCTGGCCGCCGAGCACGAAGGAGCCCGGGCCGGAGAGCTCTACGACCTCTTCTATAAGGAGACCAGCGCCGGTTACACTAGGTTCCACGAGATCCTCAATAAGCTGGACGCGATAAGGCTCATAGACACGGATTTCACCGGTGCGGGAAAGAGAGGCAGAAGCCGGATCATAAAGATACGCTATGAGCCGCAGGAGATCCTTAGCAGGATCGGTTCATAAGAGATATTCAACGGGCAACTCCTGGATTACCGACCTCGCAGATTATCTATATAGATCCTATGCGCAAGGACTTTAACCGATAATGTGATCCGGCAGATATATGGATCTTCCCAACCTTAGACTGCGACGGAGATACAAGGATCGATCCATCGAGGCTGTGCTCTTTCTATCGGCCATCGCCTCCCTGATCTTCATGTTGATGATCTTCTACTTCCTGATACATGAGAGCATGGGAGCTTTCGCAGAAATCGGAGTTCTCAACCTGATTCTCGGCACCAAATGGCATCCTGCAGGGGAGATCTTCGGGATGATGCCCTTGATTGTAAGCTCCCTTCTCATAGCTGTGCTGGCCCTTTTCATAAACATCCTCATAGGCATCCCTCTTGCCATTTACCTGGCGGAGCTTTCCAGCAACAGAAGCAGGGCCATTTTAAAGCCGGCCATAGAGCTCTTGGCAGGCGTCCCCTCAATTGTCTATGGATTTCTGGGAGTCCTGATACTGGTATCTTACCTGCAGAACGCCTTCGACATGTTGACCGGGCGATCCCTTCTGGCCTGCGCCGTTCTGCTGGGCGTCATGTTCATACCCTCAATTACTACCATTTGCGAGGATGCTCTGCGAGCGGTCCCCAAGGAGTTCAAGGAGGGATCCCTGGCTCTGGGCGCCAACAGGTGGCAAACCATACGGCATGTGGTCATTCCTGCCGCATCCTCAGGCATAACCGTGGCCGTAATTCTAAACGTAGGCCGCATCATCGGCGAGACCATGGCTGCACTGCTGGTCGTGGGAAATGTGCCCAAAATTCCTTCGCCCTTGTTTGATTTCTTCGACCAGGGAGCCACCTTCACCTCAGTTATAGCAGGTGAGATGGGCGAGGTGGCACGTCAGTCGCTGCACTACCATGCTCTCTTCGCCGTGGGATTCCTATTGCTGGTTTTGGTTTCGGTGCTCAGCATCTTGGCCGACCTGATCAGGGAGAGAATACAGAGAAAGTTCGGAGGATACTAGATGAGGACCATCCTGGCAATTTCTATGCTGCTCTCGGCCTTTATGTTCATCTCCTCAGCGGCATGCCTCATCATCCAGCCGGATCTGGAGAGGATATCTATCTTATGGCAGGGGGCTCTCTTGGCCTCGGCCCTTTTGGTTTCTCTTTATGCTTCATCCTGGAGAGATAAGGCCCGGGAACATATATTCGTCCTTGCCGTTGATATGTTGTTCTTGCTATTGGTAGCCTTTTTGACCTATTCCGGATGGCTTGGACCGGGCTATTTGATCAAGCCGGAAGGGCTGGGCGCCTCCTTCAGCTATCGGCTGATATTTCCTCTCCTGGTCATGCTGGCAAGCATAATGGTGGCAAAGGACTCCATCAACATTCATTACGGTTTCAGCCCAAAAGGGCATGAGGTTCTGGTCTTTATGGCCATAAGGCTCTCTGCCGTCCTGGCCCTCTTGATCTTAGGCGGCATACTGTTCTTGATAATCTCCAAGGGGATTGGCATTATAAGCTGGAGTTTTCTCAGCGAGCCCCATAGAAGTCTGGGAGAGGCGGGAGGCATAAGCACCTGCATTGAGGGAACCTTCTGGCTGATCCTTGGAGCCATGCTGGTCTCGGCGCCTCTGGGGATAGGGGCGGCCATCTACATGATCGAGTATTCCAAGCATGCCGGGCTGAAGCGGGCCATCACCATCGCCATCAGTGTCCTAAATGGAGTCCCCTCTGTGGTCTACGGACTCTTCGGCCTCGCCTTTCTGGTGACCACCTTCGGCGTTTCTCTTCTCTCCGGATCTCTGATTCTGGGACTGATGAACCTTCCCACAATAATTCTGACCAGCCAGGAGGCCCTAAAGAGCGTGCCTAACTCGTTGCGGGAGGGAAGCTTTGCCCTAGGGGCCAGCAAATGGCAGACCATAAGGAGAGTCGTGCTTCCTGCATCGGTTCCCGGAATTCTGACCGGCCTGATCTTAGGCCTGGCCCGGGTGGCTGGGGAGACGGCGCCCATCATGTGGACGGCAGTCACATTCTCAGCCACGCCCGTAAATAGGATATACGGCATAATTCCTGATGTATTCCAGCCCGTCAATAATTTAGGGTATCATCTTCTCAATCTGATTTATTTCTTGGGGGCATGGGATGTTGAGGCCAGGGCCTGGGGCACGGCGCTGGTGCTTCTAGCCCTGGTCCTGAGCATCAACATGCTGGCAATTCTAGTTAGAAACCACTATCGAAAGAAGATAACCTGGTAGATGGGCAGTAGCCCCTTCTTGCCTACAGCCCCAAGGGGTTGTGAACCTCTAATCAGTTTGAATTTTGGAATTTTATAATACGGAAGGTATGGCATGCATCACGTCAGGGGCCATGCTGGTTTGTTTTCCGCCCCGCTCCAAGTCTGGCTGTCCTGGGGGCGCTGGAAGCTTACGATTTCTTACCATTGTGCTTCTTCCTGTGTCGCCCCGAAGCCCTTAGCTCCCGCGTGAGAACGCGGGCGGTAACCCTCCAGCGGTCGCGAGGAACACCACACGCCAGGGCATTGAAAACAGTTGATAGATATA
>Ga0315285_10006766_pt1 | contig 11818 bp, 15 predicted proteins | sample YL17G09_36_MG_FD_203698 | JGI IMG/M metagenome (GOLD analysis project Ga0315285, IMG submission 203698) | Sediment microbial communities from Yellowstone Lake, YNP, Wyoming, USA - YL17G09_36 | ecosystem: Environmental > Aquatic > Freshwater > Lake > Sediment | place: USA: Wyoming | collected... | reverse complement strand
GCCAGCTGCTAGCCTTTGCAATCCCTAGTTTTCCGACTCCTGAGAGATCCATTCTAAAAACAGGTTTGAAGGTGCCTGCGCTCGCTCGATCCATCAGTCTATGCCAAGTCAACGTATTGAAGTATACTACTATGAAAGTTATGAACACTAGCAGAATTATGGCGAGGTTCATGTCTTTAAAGTCGTAGGCGGCTTTTGCGAGAAGGTAGCCTAGTCCTCCAGTAGGGGGGCTTACGACGTTTCCTCGGTATTGTATGTATTCTGCGGCTATCATGAAGAACCATCCGTCACACCATGCAAGGTTTGCTCCCGAAACAACCGCCGGCTCGATTGCTGGCAAGACAACGTGCCTGATGTATCGCCACCCTGTCAGGCCAAAGCTTTTGGAAGATTCAACGACGTTTGTGGGTATTCCGCGGATTGCCCCCAGTACACCGAAGAAGATAGCCCATGCCATGGACGTGAATAGCAAAACTATTACGGAGAGTTCAATTCCCCAGGGACCTAAGGCGAACAAGAACCCTATGACCATTGGGAAATAGCCAAGTATGGGGATTGATTGCAGGAGGTCAATGAAGGGTGTCAGGATCAGTGAGGCAACCTTGCTTGTGGCTGCCAGTATGCCGAAGGAAACCCCCCAGATCACCGAGATAAGCAGTGTGATTATGATCCGGGAAATTGTGCTAAGTGTATATAGTGGAAGGTTCCTAATCTCGGGATACTGCACGAAGGTTACGATTAGCCAAGTCATCACGCAGAGGATAACCAATCCTAGGATGAAACTCGCTAGGTACCGTCGCAAAACCAATCGCCAGCTTAACCTCAAATCAATACACAAGAGTGCCCTGCCTCTGATTTAAAAATATTGCAGTCAGCACGCCAGCTAGAGAGAGCTCATTTTAGGATTCTTGTGACAAGATCATTTCATCGTTTTTCAATATCTTGGATTTCTAAGACAACATCGGGGTCTCAGGCTCTCATCTGCATAGCGAAAATGCTAGTCAAACGTAACCTTTTCAATCGCAGTTAAGCTAGTTTCTACTCGCGAATTGACAGTACACAGGAAAAGTCTGAACCGAGAGTTCGAATCTCTCCCGGGCTACCACGTCCCAAGCCTGAATTTATACTCTTTTTTGGATCTGGTTCACGGATTTCTTTCAGGATCTGCTGTCTTAGGGCAGTCGTTAGCTGAGCTAGTTGAGCTTGTTCCAGTTGAGTGTGCGCGCGCTCCAAGGAATAGTGTTCCTACGAGAACCCGCCAAGGAATAGTGTCAAAAAACGGACATACTAGCGTGCGTTGATCAGTGAGCGCGCGCGGTCATCGAATTTATCTCATATTCGTGCGTCGAAGCAAAAAATCGAAGCATGGAAGAGGGCGCTATGATTAGCGCGCTCTAGAGATTCAGTCTTTTTCCTACTCGTTTGCCGAGCTCAGAGTCAGCCTTGGCAAGATTTTTGACCATGCGTTGCTGAATCGGTTTGTCAGCTTTTCCCAGAGAATCAGTGATGTTGTCAATCAAGTGTTCTTGGTCCACTTTGCCCAGTGAGCGGTAGCGTTCGCCTGCCTGCTGGAAATCGTTGGTGAGGCTGATCTTTTGTCGCATCACTGTTCCCTTTATACTGTAATCTTCAGTCGGCGTAGCTATTGCTTCATGTGGCATTCCGCCTGCCAGAGTGTTAGGTTCGTAGTTGACTGTTCCTTCACCATAGGGCGCATACTGCATGGCACCGTCGCTCTGATTGTTGTTGACCGGTACCTGAGGCCGATTAATTGGGAGCTGCAGGTAATTGGCACCAAGACGATGTCGCTGCGTGTCTGCATATGAAAATATCCTGCCCTGCAAAAGCTTGTCGGCAGAGAAATCGATTCCAGGAACAATAGACGCTGGGCAGAAAGCAGCCTGCTCAGTTTCAGCAAAAAAGTTCTCGGGATTTCGGTTCAACACCATTTTGCCCACATGCATAAGCGGGAACTTGTCTTCTGGCCAGGTTTTTGTGGCGTCAAGTGGGTCGAAGTCCTGCTTCAATTCATCCGCGAGTTCCATCATCTGAACGCACAATTCGTACTCGACTGTCTTTCCTGAGGCAATGGTTTCATGTAAGTCGCGAGTAGCAATGTCAGGATCTTCACCAGCCAGACGAGTAGACTCGTGGCGGTCGATAGTCTCTATTCCTGCCTTTGGCTTCCAATGATACTTCACGTAGACTGCCTTGCCTCTGGCGTTCACCCATTTGTACGTATTAACCCCGAATCCCTCCATCTTCCTGTAACTCTTCACTGTTCCCCTGTCCGAAAAGAGCCAAGTAATCATATGAGTTGATTCAGGAGTCAGCGAAATGAAGTCCCAGAAGCGGCTGTTCGCCGACGAGCTTGTGGGATAACCAGTATCAGGGGCAGGCTTGAAGGCGTGCACCATGTCAGGGAATTTGATGGCGTCTCGGATGAAGAAAACGGGCAAGTCATTGCCCACCAAGTCATAGTTGCCGTCTTCGGTGTAGAACTTCACTGCAAAGCCTCTGGGGTCGCGAGCCGTATCTGCGGATCCTCTTGCGCCGACGACTGTAGAGAAACGGACGAAGACTAGCGTCTTTTTCTTCGGGTCTTGAAGGAATTTTGCGCAGGTGTATTTTGCCATGCTCTTGTATACTTGGAAATATCCGTGAGCACCGGCACCTTTCGCGTGGACCACACGCTCGGGGATTCGCTCACGGTCAAAGTGCGCAAGCTTCTCAATTAGATGCACATCTTGCAGCAAAACAGGACCGCGCTCGCCCGCAGTCAGTGAATTCTGGTTGTCAGAAACAGGAACACCCTGATTCGTTGTAAGATGTTTCTCTTTCATAACTTTCACCTCCTCTTTTGTCGTTTTGCAGCGTCTTAGCATGTGAAGCAGTCAAAGGTTTATTTAAGACTTATTATTATCTAATAAAAGATATGAGTCGCTTTCAGAAACCATACGCATCAATAATCGAAACTCTCCGAAAGAAAGGATACAAGGCCACTACTCAAAGGATCGCGATCTGTCGATTTGCACTCCAAAGCCGAGATCATCCGACCGCGCAGAGAATCTACGATGAAGTCAAGAAGGTTCATCCAACAGTCAGCCTCGCAACAGTTTACAAGACACTTCAAATCCTCACGGAACACGGTCTAGTCCAAGAACTGGATTTGCCAGGAAGCCAGGCAAGATTCGATTCTTATGTGGAACCTCACATTAACCTGGTCTGCATGCGGTGTGGCAAAATCCAGGATTTCAAGGATAATGCTGCTCGAGAAATGGTTGAGAGAGCTGCGGCCAAAGCAGAATTCACGCGGACAAGACAACGCCTAGATATTTACGGTCTGTGTAAGACATGCCGCGGCAAGACCAAATAGGTATACGTCATATCCTGCGCTCAGCGATGACGAACACTTTTCAGGATTAGTTCAGAACACTTAAGAACTGCGCCAGATTGTTTAGCGCGCGTGCCTGTTCCTAAATTCCCTTTTTCAAGTGCGATGGACTTGAGTCGCTCTTTCTGAACGATGCTTCTCGTATCCCAAGGCACATCGTCATCCATATACGAAGCAAAACCAGAAGCACAAGCCACCTCGCAAACGAATTTAGGAACAGCCATGCGCGCTTGCTTTACCCTCCTGTTCATTAAGCGCTGGCCCTCTGGAAAGAGAGCTTGCGCTACACTCTCTGTGTCTATCGAGGTGTAGAGCCGTTAAAAATGCTCGGATGAAGCGACATCTATCAACCGTACAGAGTGCAGAATGAAAGTGATTGTGGTCGCTGGGATTTGAACCCGACCCAAAGTTAAGATGTCTCCAGCGCAATCCCCTTTTTCTTTCGTGTTCAATATAACTTGGACCTAGCGCGCGCTAGACACTTTTACACTTTTGGTTTTGGTCTCCAGGTCAGCGCAAGAACTCCGCCGACGATTCCCAAGACTGCTCCTATCACGAAGCCTCCCATTCCTACGAAGCTGATTATAGAGAACACTAATACTACGATTCCCCACATACTGCTCTGCGATGGGTGAATGCTAATCATCGCTGCTCCGACAATCACCAGAACTCCAGACACCAGACTTACAAGCATAAGACCGCTCACTATGCCATAAGGAAAGCCTAGACCGCCCATCATGTGCCCGTAATCACCCATCATACCGCCGAACCCATCCATCATTTCAAACCCCCCATCGTTGTACGTAAGCATCATAAGTGCCATGCTTCCGCCCAAGAGCATCAACGCTCCGCCTATGATCGACAAAATCACTGCAATGGTTGGTCGCTCCTCGTAACTCATCTTTTCACCAAGCTGGTTCTATGCTTCCTCGTCCTTTAATAAACTCACGCGCGCGGGTTTATGTCTCCCCGGATTCTTGGGTTACATTACCACTAAGTACCTGCTTTCTTCTGCGTAGCCATTTTTCAGTGTTCTTGTGAATGTCGTGTAGACCGTGTTTAATCAGCGTGAAGTCTCCTGTCAAGCCGAGGCCAAACCCTGCAACCGGTGCGAGAAATACCCAAGGTCCGCCTAATGCGGGACCAGCTACAAATCCAGCAACCAGTCCTAGACAGCAAAGCACTGCTATCCCTCTACCGATGTTAGATGAGCGCGCTTCTCTAGCGAAATCTCGAGTCTTTTCAGTTCCTCAAACTGTTTTGTAATTTCCAACTCCAAAGCGTGTTTCATCTGCATTTTTTCGCTAAGCTCACTCTTCAGCAAAACGTGTTTTTCTTCAAGCAATAGTTGTGTGTCCATTCTTCTCCACCTTTTTCCTGTCAGCATAACTCTCTTCTTCTTGGGTTCTCGCAAGGTCTGGAGCAGCTGAAGAGGAGAAAGGAGAGAGGGGATGTAGAAAGTGATCTTCAACGTGCCCTAGATCCTTCCGAGCACTTTTGGAAGAACAGTTTTTGCCGACTTGTTCTCGACCTCCAACTCTCAGCCTCTCATTCTTTGCATATAAGAAGCGACGGACAAAACCGCGAAACAGACTAGAACGAAAACCGAAACACTTCATGTGTGCTTGGGTTCTTCTTTCCGAAAGTGCGTTTCCATCCAGATGTTCAACGCGTTGTCCACAAGTCTATCTAGGAAGCTGGGTTTGTACGCTATCAACACTTTTGTCACTCTGTCTTCGTCTCGAATCGTGTAGAGGTTTTCGTAGCCGATTTTATCCTTGACGAGGATGTTGTTGCTCACCAGATACTTGAGGTACGATGACAACGTTGAGTGTGACAGCTTGAGCTGCTCCGCAAGTAGTTGATATTTTGCTTTCCCGTTTGCCAAGATGACAAGCACGATTTCTCTCATTCTCTTCTGTCTCAGTGCTGCCAACACTTTTTTGTCTTCGGGGTCGAGGGGTTTCGTGTAGTATCTTTTGTGATGGCCTTCTGTTTCTGCGAACAGGATCTTTTTTCTGGCCATATAGCTGAGGTGATATTCTAAAGTGGTCAAAGGCATGTTCAATATTCTTTGAAGTCCCCTCAGATGAATGCCTGGACTCGCCTCTATAAGCGCATAGATTCTTCTTCTTCTTTCGTTTTCCAGGATTTCATCTTTGAACATGACGTGCTAGTCCTTCAGTATGCCGATTGCTATCAAGACTAGTGCTATCAGGTGGATGAGAAGGTGCGCGTTCTCGGTCATGGCGATCTGGTAGGTATCGCCGAACAGTTCTGGAATTGTGATTAGGGCATGGACGAAGAAGACGGCAAACCCTGCTGTGACAAGTAGCATCTTGCGGGTTCTTGTACGCCAATAGCCAAGAAGCATGATTCCGAACAAGAAGCTCGTTGCTAGGGTCAATCCAACTCGCAGAACGATGTCCAAAATTTCAATGTGCATGTTTTCATACATCTCCTAAAACATCAATGCATCCGCGAAGCAGACTTTCTCGGCGCTTCTCTCTTGTATGACGCTGCACAATGCACGCAGCAGAAGGTCATTTCTTTTCCATCGATTACCTCTCTGTGTCCGCCTTCGTACACTTTACACCCGCAGCTCGCACACACTTCCAAGCTTGGTTCGATGGCAACAGAAACAAGGGCTGAAAAACGCTTGAATAGCATGCTGCAAAGTTCTCTTCCTTTTTCGGTTAGTTCGAAGACTTTCTTTTTCTTCTTTCCGACTGGCTTCAGCGAGTGTTTCACTAGGCCTTTTTTCTCAAGCTGGCTTAGGAACGGATAGACTAGGCTCGGGCTGATGTCCTTGCCTATCCTTTTTTTGAATTTGCTGATTATGCTGTAGCCATGGTGGGGTCCTTCGTAGAGTATTGTGAGTACGTAGAAACGTGAGAAGTCGGAAACAATTCCGTTTAAATCTTGTGCAGACATGTTTTCACCAGATTTATCTTCAGAATATATGTCTTCAAAAGATATATTTAAATACTTCGGCTGCAAAAGATTACTTGTGTCATAATGGAGGAAGAACATCATGCCAAAAGATCCCGTGTGCGGTATGAACGTCGACAAGGATAAAGCAATCAAGAAAAAGATTGGAGACCGCACGTACTACTTCTGCAGTCAATCTTGCGCCAACGTATACGAGCAACCAGAACAAGAGCTGAAGGCTATGAAGCGCAGGGTAGCCGTGACTTTGGCTGGAGTGGTTTCGGTCGCGGTACTACGAGTCTTAGTCACGTTGGGTCTTACAGCAGCCATAATGAGCCTTACGTTAATAGGCAGCATGGCCGTTTACAGCCTAGCCTTACTCATAGTTTCAACCCCTGTCGTGTGGATTGCAGGCTGGAGTATTATCCATGGAGCCTACCTTTCTCTTAGAAATCGCGCAATCAATATGGACGTACTCGTCTCAGCCGGCGTAATCGCTGGCTGGGCATACGGCGTGGTCAACGTATTCGTCCCACCTGAACAACGCGTGGATGGCTACTTGGAGATATCCATAGGCATACTCGCGTTCGTGCTACTGGGCAAATATGTTGAAGAAAGCATAAGGCGAAGATCAGCTGCCTCGATTCGAAAACTGCTCGAGCTCCAACCAACGATAGCTAGAGTGCTAAAGAATGGAAAAGAAGTTGAAGTTCCGATCGACGAGGTCCAAGTGGATGACGTAATAATCATTAAGCCTGGTGAAAAGATTCCCACAGACGGCGTTGTAATCGCAGGATACTCTTCGGTAGATGAGAAAATAATCACTGGCGAGAGCATACCTGTCGAGAAGAATGTGGGAAGCGAAGTCATAGGTGCGACAGTAAACAAAACAGGGCTTCTGAGAATAAAAGCAACCAAAGTTGGAGAAGAAACGGCGTTGTCGCAGATCGTGCATCTGGTTGAAGAAGCGCAAGCTTCAAGCGCGCCCGTTCAGAAGTTTGCTGATAGGGTCGTTGGAAAATTCGTTCCGATAGTTTTTTCGATTGCCGTTGTTTCTTTCGCCTACTGGTATGTTGTTAGCGGTTTCTCGACCGCCTTCTTCGTGCTTCTTGCTGTGTTGCTGATTGCTTGCCCGTGTGCCTTGGGCATTGCTACTCCTACGGCTATTCTGGCTGGAGTAGGCAAAGGTGCCGAGTATGGAATTTTGCTCCGCGGCGGTGAATATGTCGAGAGAGCCAGGAAACTGAAGACCGTTGTGTTTGACAAGACAGGAACATTGACAAAAGGAGAACCCTCAGTCACCGACATCGTGGTTTACAACGGCTACGCGGAAAAGGATGCGTTGAAACTTGCTGCGATCGCTGAGAAAGGCTCAGAACACCCATTGGCTGAAGCGATATTGAAAGCGGCACGCCAGGGCGAGTCAAGCATTCCTGATGCTGAGTCTTTTGAGGCCGTACCTGGACGTGGAGTCAAATGCACTTTCGAAAACAAGAGAATACTTCTCGGAAATCGAAGACTCATGCAAGATGAGGAAGTTCCGATCGAACAGTTGGAGCAGGATCTTGACAGGCTAGAAAGACAAGGTAAGACCGTGATGATTCTTGCTGTGGATAGTCAGCTTGCAGGTGTCGTTGCTGCTATGGATACGCCTAAAGAGAATGCCGTTGAGGCGATAAGCAAGTTGAAGAGCATGGGACTGGAAGTAGCTATGTTGACCGGCGACAATGAAAGAACCGCCAAAGCGATTGCAGAGCAGCTAGGCATTGACCAAGTGATAGCCAATGTGCTCCCTTGGGAGAAGGTTAACGCAATCAAGAAACTGCAAGGCGAAGGAAAGACGGTGGCGATGGTTGGCGATGGCATAAATGATGCCCCGGCTTTGGCTCAGGCCGACATTGGAATAGCCATAGGAAGCGGAACCGACATTGCGAAAGAAACAGGCGGCATAGTGCTAATCAAGGATGACTTGCGAGATGTGGCGCTGGGTGTAGAGTTGAGTAAAAAAACTATGACGAAAATCAACTCCAACCTGTTCTGGGCATTCATATACAATACGGTAATGATTCCGGTTGCTGCAATTGGATTGATGAATCCAATATTTGCTGCAGGAGCGATGGCCATCAGCTCGCTGACAGTGGTCACCAACTCTGCGTTGCTGAAATTGTCGTCGTTCAAATTCGAAAAGTTGAACGATCAAACCAAGAAATGATGAGGTGAGGATAAACATGGTTAAGGATCCAGTTTGCGGAATGAATGTAGACGAGAAAACAGCTAACTTCAAGTCCGAATACATGGACAAAACCTACTACTTCTGCAACCAGTCGTGCAAAGCAGTGTTTGAGAAGAACCCAAAAAGATTCACTGATGAACATTCAGAACATGAAGGACACGGTTGCTGCTGCTAACAACGATTAAAGAACGCGTGTTGCTCGTAGGGGGAAAAGTGGAATCATGAGCGAGAAAGACAGCAAGTACATACCGGCATTCAGCTACAGTTCTTTGACTCCCATATATGATTCTCTGATGAAATATGCCATGCGTGAGTCGGTCTTCAAAAATCGTCTAGCGAGTCAGGTAAGGCTTGACAAAGGCCGCATGATGCTTGATCTTGGCTGCGGAACAGCGACTCTCACTATTTTTATTAAGAAGACTTTTCCTGAAGCCGAGGCTGTCGGGGTTGACGGCGACGCAGAGACTCTGGAGATTGCCAGAGAAAAGATCAATATGGCCGTCGTGGACATCACTTTGAACCGCGGGGCTGTCTTTGAGCTCCCCTATGTTGCCGATTCGTTTGATTGCGTTGTGTCGAGCTTGGTTTTCCGCCATCTTACCAGAGAAAACAAGATTCGCTCGTTAAAAGAGGCTTTTCGAGTTCTCAAGCCTCGAGGAGCATTGTATGTCGCAGATTTTGGGAAACCCCAGAATGCCCTGATGCGCTTGACATCTTTGATAATGCGCTGGCTTGAGGAAAATCATGATAACGTCAAGGGTCTTCTACCAAGAATGTTCCAAAACGCCGGTTTTGACCAGGTTGAAGAGACGGCTAAATTCATGACAATGTTTGGCACCATATCTCTGCATAGGGCACAAAAACCCGGGCATCTCGCTTTTACTTGACACTGAGAATGGAAACTAGAGAACAAAAAAGCAATTAGCATGTAGGAGAAGCGAAATATGGCCATGAAAAATGGAACCTATAAAACTATGGATGAAGAAAAAGAATATTACTCACTCACAAAAAGGGTGTGGAGTAACTTTGCTCCTTTTTACGATATTGCGGTTACACTCATCTCAGGGGTAAGGGACAAAGTGGTGAGCTTTACCAATGCAAGAAATTGTGCAAAAATATTGGATGTTGCCACAGGAACAGGCAAACAGGCCTTTGCATTTGGGAAAAGAGGCTATGATGTTATTGGCATTGACATATCTGAAGCCATGCTTAAAGTAGCCAACAAGAAAGACAAATACGGAAATGTGAGGTTTGAAGTCGCTGACGCCACAAATCTACCATTTGAGGACGGCAGCTTTGATGTATCTTGCGTGTCCTTCGCCCTACATGACATGCCTCTGACCATAATGGAAAAAACACTGAAAGAAATGGTCAGAGTCATCAAACCAAAAGGAACTATAATTGTTGTTGATTACGCTTTGCCTAAGAACAAGATTAACCGATTCTTAATTTACCAATTTGTTAAACTCTACGAAGGCGAATACTATCAGAAATTCATAGAATCCGATCTCGAAGCATTGCTCAGAAAAACAGGCATCAAGATAGAAGAGCAACTTCCAGTATTACATAGAGCTGGGAGAATCCTAAAAGGAATGAGGATGGATGATTAATGGTCATTGCCATGAGAATTGAATCTTTTGGAAAAAACCGAGAATTTAAACGTCAATCGCGAATTTTGGTGCGAGCGATAGGGTTTGCACCTGAATTGTCTTAACGTCATGGATTTGACGGGTTCCGTGCGAGGGTTCAAACGTGGGCTCTAACCTATGTGACCCCACCACAAATACCAGAAGCCCCATTCTGAAGTCTTGTTATTTGCGTTTTCTGAAGAGTTTGACATCGCGCGCGCGAGCTTTATTATCTCCGTTTTACGTCACATAGTCAAGCTTCTTCAGATAATCTTTCCAGTAGTAGGGCTCTCCTAGGAGACCTTTAATCTCCTCAAATATTCGCTCGTTTCTTTCTGCCCAATCAGGGTAGCATGAGACTATCTCGACCCCGTTCGGATGACTTGTGTCTCCGACTTTTACGATTATGCCGTTGCTTTTGGCAAACAAGTCGATAACGAGTCTTGGCAAGCGCTGTTCCGTGTTGAATACGTAGTGTGCTCCCTTGAAGCGAACACTGGCCAGAACCTGTTCTAGAACCTTCATGTCAGTGATCAAGCCTGTTAAGCTGAACCCATTACAGATAATCTGATACGCCTTTCCAAGGTTGGCAGGCCTGCGCACGTATAGGCTGACTCTTCCTGTTTCAAACCACTGAAGTCTGCCTAGCCGATCTTTCCACAGCAACCATCGATTCCGAGCCCTACTACACCTCCAACTAACACTCAAAGCCCTGGTTCTATCCACACCAATGGGTACATAACACCACCCTCTCCATGCGTGAATTGAACACTTTGAACCGTGCTCATTTCTATGGTAATGTTTCCACTCGCATCGAAGCCTGGTCACATAGTTCCGATATTTTGAATGTCGCAAACCCAAGGATCTACATAGACTCTTGGCAGTCAACAATGGATTCTTATCAAGTTTCTCAAACACTAGTTGCCGTATGCTAACACCATTACCATCCTTACAGTAATACTCCCCCTCAACAGAATCACAAAAACTCTTCTCGATCGGCAACCTAGTGAATCTCTCCCTTTAGCTTTCCCAAGTACGATTTTCCATGAGGCGGAATTCCAAGCCGTTTTCTCAATAGGCAAGAACAGGCACAGCCGACCCTAGAATCTCTACACTCACAGAAACAATAACGCCAGAACTCCTCATACCGACCAAAACGTAAAACAGTCTTAGGCTCAGGCAAAAGAATCTCTCTCCCGGAAGCGCTTAGACAAAAAAAGAGGGAATATGGACGGTTCTACCCGAGGCTAAAAAGTATAAATTCGTGCCTAGGCGCCCGTCTCTCCCGGGCTACCATTTCCCAATCCTGAAAAACACTGCATGTGCGCGCGCTATTTGCAGAATCGCAACTTTGCTCGTCATTTGGCTGAACGTGCAACCCCGCACAAGAAAGCTTAATAGCTCGTGGAAATTTAACAAAACAAAAGGCAATCGACATGGTTAAGATACGCATCAATTATGCCAGATGCGTCGAAGACCCTAGCAAGATATGCGTGGAGATCTGCCCTGTTTCGATCTTCCGCATCAAAAAGCTGGCAAAATCTGAAAAACCAGAAATTGTAAACGTAGAGAACTGCATCATGTGCAGATCATGCCAAGTCAATTGCCCACTTCAAGCCATTGAGATTCTGA
>Ga0315285_10006765_pt1 | contig 11819 bp, 17 predicted proteins | sample YL17G09_36_MG_FD_203698 | JGI IMG/M metagenome (GOLD analysis project Ga0315285, IMG submission 203698) | Sediment microbial communities from Yellowstone Lake, YNP, Wyoming, USA - YL17G09_36 | ecosystem: Environmental > Aquatic > Freshwater > Lake > Sediment | place: USA: Wyoming | collected... | reverse complement strand
GACATGGTCACGTATGGAGGCCTTTGCTCCGAGGAGCCCGCAGATGAAAGAGAATGGTGGCTTGCCCTGAAGACTTTTGGATTTATGTGGTTTAGGTACTCAAACAGTCCAGTTCTAATCATAGGCGATCACGCAATCTGCCCCAGACTCGTAGAGGGTATAACCTCTGAGCTTCCTCTGTTCGATGCTCAGGAGGCTAGATGGATGGCTGGCTTTGAAGCCGACGTCGAGAAGATGGCTGCGGTTATCGCCGCAAAGAAAGCGAACCCAGGATCTAAGTTCTACCCTCCTGCGGGATTAAATCCCATCCCCCTTGCCGACTACAACAAGGACTATGTTAGAGATTGGAGCCTACCACTGTGAAGACATTTAAGACAGAAAACGCTTTCAACGCTTACCTGACCAGCTCCGTAAAGAAGCTTGGCACAAGTTACAAAGTCATAAAAACCAGCGATAGGTTCAAGATCGGTATGGCTGATTTTCTGATCTTTCACAAGGGCATGTGCTCTGCCGTCGAAGTTAAGTACATTCAAAAAATCCCATCCAGAGGCAACATGTTAAAACATATCGTCTCTGGACCGCAGCTCTCATTCCTAAAGGGGATGGAGCTTGCTGGGGCAAGGACCCATATTATTTTAGGCATAGGCTCACACGGCGGGATGGCTGTTTTCAACCCTGACAGATTCGAGACGGGAAATATGACCGTGAAGGATTTTAAAGAATGCGTTCATGTCTACCCCGCATTCCACCATAGTTTCATGTTTGACGATATCGAGGGAATGCTGAAGTTCCTATTCGGGGAGGATCCGCTGTGAAAGAGCTTAAAACCAATAGCCAGTGGCTTAGCGAGCCTAGTCCCCTGGACGCCATATTTGCCGAGTCCAAGCCCTTCATAGACGCTCTACATGCTGTTCCCAATCTGCTATTCACAGGCGGCGGCAACGAGGAGTTCGCTAGGAAGATTGCTTCAGGAGAGCCTGACACAGTCACAGTCCCAGATAGGCTGAAGCAAGAGGTTTCAAGGTTCATAAGAATTATACATGGGCCACATAACGCTGACTATGTGTGGCATATAGAGCCGGCCTCCATTAGGAAGCCCTGGAGGGTGCCAGAGGATCATGTGCTCTACCTTATCGCTAGAACGATGAACGCCGCTTTGCCGGAAGTTGAAGCTAAACTCTGGCTTCCTGAAGGAGGATGGGAGCTAAGAACCATAACATTTAAAGCTCTGGATCTAAATAATCATTGGGGTTTTGACGTGTCTTCAGTGCCTGCCATAAACGCCAAACTATTTGAGGTTCTAAATACAGTGGTATAAATGTTTTTTTTTAGCTATTCATAGTTATAATTGAACAAAGATTTTGTGGGGGAAAATATGATAGAGACTATTTTTGAAGATACTGAAGCCGCTCAAGTTGAAGAATCTGAAGGCGGTCTTCTTTTTGATGAATGCAATGAAGAAGAAGAAATTAAAGAACTAGAAGATGCCGATGAATATCTTGTTCTAAAGGATGGAGAGGAGGCACCTGAAGAAAGCGTCCTGCAAGACGCTTTAGATTATATATATGACCTAGGCGAAGATGTAGAGGCGTTGTCAAAAAACGTAGTCTCTATCATGAGCACTCTGGAAGTTTTAACGGATCATATTCTTAAGTTAGGGGATGATCTTAAATATTTGAAGATAGATCTCTTATTAAACGCCCCTTCAAGCAAGGAAGAGATTAAACCCAGGACCGCAGGGCGTCCCGCTAGGAAACCTCCAAAACTGCAAATACCTAAGAAGCGAAAACCCGTAGTGAAAGCTCCCGCGAAAAAAGTAGCTAAGAAGAAGGTTACTAAAAAGAAAGTTAAAAAGTCTAAACGATAACTTGCCATAGCAAAGTTTATAGGGCAGCCTATATATTTATAGGGGTTTAAAAAATCTCTATAAATAGCCCTTGCAAATATTTAAGAGAAAAAATAACTTTTCTAATTTTCACATCGTCATCATTTTGACAATTGCTCCTAAAACTCATATTATTGTAACAGAGCATTTCATGTCAAATAATCCGAAGGGGGTTTATATGCCAATTTTCGAAGAAATCCGCGACGCGGTAAGCAACGAGAACTTTAAAAATGGGGCTTCCTGGCCTACACAACGCCTTCAGCACTCTACGATCGATCAGGACAGGATCAGAGTTCAGATGGCCGACAACTCTACCGAAAGGCAGAACGAGCAGAACAGATCTTATCACATCTTGAATACTCGTCTTATGAAGGATGTTGTCGAGCCTGATATCGAATCTGCGAACGCGTACAAGGAAATCGCCACTGGCGTCTCCCCAACATCGCAAGGTTACCACTGGGCGAACCAGAACCAGCAGATCAACGGAGCTGTGACTACATCGATTCATCAGCTTGAAACGACTGTAGCCAGCATGCAGGCGATGATGTACCAGATCTTCGGCCTTGTTAAGGATAGTGGCACAGCTGCCAAGTAATACAATACGGGACTTTATGTAATTATCTTTGAGGCTTCCTAGATTTTTTGGTAGCCTCTTGGGAGTGCGACAAACTTTTTGGAGGTAACTATGCCAATTTTCGAAGAAATCAGAGATGCAGTGAGTAACGAGAACTTTAAGAATGGTGCGTCATGGCCAAGCCAGAGACTGCAACATTCGTCCATGGACTTCGACCGCGTCAGGACTCAGATGGCTGACAACTCGGTTGAAAGACAAAACGAGCAGAACAGGTCCTATCACATCTTGAACACTCGTCTTATGAAAGACGTTGTTGAGCCTGATATAGAATCTGCAACGGCGTACAAGGAGATTGCTACAGGCATGTCCCCAACGTCACAGGGCTATCACTGGGCGAACCAGAATCAGCAGGTTAATGCCGCTGTAACTACATCGATCCATCAATTGGAAACGACTGTAGCTAGCATGCAGGCAATGATGTACCAGATCTTTGGCCTTATTAAGAAGTAACATAAAGAGAGGGCCAAATCGGCCTTCTCATTCACAAAGGTAGGAGCAAGACATGCCAATTTTCGACGAAATGAAAGAAGCCGTAGGCAACGAGAATTTCAAAAACAGCGCCTCATGGCCAAGTCAGAGACTGCAGCATTCATCCATGGACTTTGATAGAACCAGAGTTCAAATGGGCGACAACTCAGTTGAAAGACAAAACGAACAAAATAGATCATACAGCATCCTCACAGCTAGGCTGATGAAGGACGTTGTTGAGCCTGATATTGAATCTGCAACGGCGTACAAAGAAATAGCGTCGGGCATTTCCTCAACATCTCAGGGATTCCACTGGGCAAACCAGAATCAGCAGATCAACGCTGCTGTAACTACATCGATTCATCAACTTGAAACGACTGTAGCTAGCATGCAAGCGATGATGTACCAGATTTTTGGACTGATTAAGAAATAATCGGTTTTTTTTGAGTCTAGTATCTACCGGGAGAGAAGAGATCTTTCATCTTCTTCTCTCTGTTCATAGTGAGATCTTCGCAGTCATTCAGAATGTTCATTTGAACTTTCTGAAGCTCTAGATCCTTTAGTTCGGACTCATACATGACTTGCTTGATGTCTCGCGATCTCTTGATTGCGAGCTCATGTATTTTGTTTGCCCGCTCTATAGCGGCATCAAAGGCCCCCTTGGCCTCTTGTTTAATCTCAGTGCTACGCTCAGCGACCTTGGCTTCAAGCTCGCCCACTCTTTTTAAAACTTCCTTGTTCATAGCTTCAATAGCTTTGATGAGCTCTTCTATTTCTTTAGCTATCTGATTATCTGAAGGTCCCTCGGAAGTAGGGGTGCTGGAACTATCTTCTGGGAGCGGAAGCTCTATGGTCATGCCTCCGTCATCGTCTTCTTCAGTCGTTGGCTCTGAAGGAGGTGTGGGCGGAACAGGTGCAGGTGCAGGTACCGGCGGCCGTGGTGCGGGCACAGGCGGCTTAGGCATCGGAGGCATCGGTATAGGAGGCATCGGCATCGGAGGCATCCCTACCGGAGGCATCGGTATCTTCACAGGAATGGTTGTGCCGTCCGGCATAGGAATATTTATAGTGATCGTACCGTCCGCATCTGGGGTAGGGCACTTATCTGGAGCTGGAACTGATACAGGAGGAGGAGGCACAGGCTCTTCGCCCTGGGGAGCTGGCGCAGGCTTTGGAGCTGGTGCAGGTTTTGGAGTAGGCACTGGGTCCGGCTGGGACTCAGGGGGCATCATGTCTGTAAATATCCCCATCAAGTCGCTTCTCATCTCCTCTACGGCCTCTGAGACCTCAGCTTGAATCTTGGCCTTTGCTGCATCAATCTCGGCCTCTATTTTCTGCATAGTCACATCTTCCGCTGACACAAGCCGCTTAGCCTCGTCCTCTCCAATATATTTGCTGAAGGCTAGATCCATAACTCTCCCACTCGCTTTCTTTTTCGACGCCGCCCTAGCGGAGCCATCCACCGTTTTCCCTGAGGGTTTGAAAAACATACCTGTCCTCCTGATCCTTATATTGTATTAATGCTTGTAGCATTTTACAGTATGACAGGGTCAGTCGTCCGATTGCAAGACCTGTGCCAGCAACTGCTTTTTTAGGTCATCGTCGCTTTCAATCTTTTTCCGAAGAAGATCTTCGAGATTGATGGACATGATGTTTTGCCCGTTTGAAGAAAAAATTATCTTATCTATCTTCTTTGCAAGAATAACTGCCATTTCCTTGTCATTAAAACGCATCTAGATACCCCCAACCATATATTTTCTGACTAGGGGGCATTGTAAATTTAAAAAAAGAAAAATGCTAGAAATATTGTTAGAAGGTATTTCTGAGGAGTTTTAATAAAGGATTGCATTACATACCGTACTTGTTTCGCTCCTTAATCTGCCCAGCCGCCATCCCTCCTGAGACCAGCCCCCCTATGCCACCCGCGGTAGCTCCGGACGACAGCGCTTTTAGGAGCCTCTCCTTGCCAGTTCCCGAAGAGGTAAGGTATCTGGCGGCAGCAAGCGGAAGGGCCGCAGCCAACGCCCCGCGTCCAGCGTGGCGCACGACCTCTTTGGAATCTTCTTTAAGCTTTGGCTTCACCCCGCCGTAGACGTATGGGGTGTCCATAGCGTACTCGGCTCTTTTTTCGAACCCTTCCCAAAATGAACTCATGACGACTCCTTATTATTTTTGTTGAAGTTTTCTTATTTTTCGTATCTCAGCATAAGCTCCGCGGTCTCTTTGCGGCGTCAGATCCAAATCCTTCGGCACGCTTCCAGAGTAATCCTCCAGCTTCTTGACCATGCGCAGCATATAAGGCTGGTAGTCGTCCCATGAGTAGCCGTCGGCTTCTACCGCCTTTCTCTCAGCTCCTGTGGCGAGGCGGTGGGCGTATTGGTACTTGTAGCCCTTCGAGTCGATGAGGCCCTTCTCGACCCGCTCATGCACGCTTAGATACTTGTGGGCGGGCATGCTCTTCCCGTTTTCCAACTCTATCTTCTTCGGCAGGCGCTTGTCTATATATACGGTCTTTCCATCCTCGCTGTAGCCAGCAAGCCCAGGGACTACATAGGCGGTGTTTGTGGCTGCCTGCTTCTCAAATCCTTGCCAGAAGTTACTCATGTTTTTGCCCTTGTTACCTATAAAGTTTTTTATCCCCTCTGCGGAAAATTTTCTCAGATTTTCCTTCGTCTTTCTGGATACGAGCTTCGATATTTTTGACAAGCTTATTATACCTTCGCGTCCCAGGTTGGACGTACTCATCTCCATACCTGAGACCGTGGCGCTTTAAGAGCTCCGTCTCACCACCCGCCCTCATAGATTTAAAATGGCTCTGGGCTTCAGGACCCATTTCATGAAACACCCTATTGGATTCATTAATGAGAACAGAGGGGCTGGCATGTGAGGCCACTTGTGGAAAATTTTTCTTTTGACCTGGCGATGGCGCGTATTTCATTAGGAAACCTGGTTTATTTCTATATGAATTCAGTTCATCCAATTCGTGGTGGGACAGAGCGGCTCTGCTTTGGGGATTTCTCAGCCCTTCTGATACTGCCCTTCCTTTTTTACCGCCAAAAAATTTAAGAACCGTGTGAAGCTTTGACTCAGGAGGCAGTACATGGACGGACGCATGAGGGTTCAAGTGTGCCTGCGAAGGGTGCGCAAAATACATGCCCTGAGGAGTGTGCATACTAGCGGGTAGGGTTCTTAAGTGCTGATTAGAAGCTTCTGTTAAAGGGCCGCTTTTTAGGAAGTCCCGCACCCGGCCCTCCCCAAAGGTTACATTAGGGGTGTTCTTAACTCTCGTCTTGAGCACTTTGCTTGCTAGAGTGTCTAGCATCTTAGGTTTATTCTTCCACATGCTCGCTAAAAACGCTCTTTTCTCAAACCCATCCCAGAAACTATTCATCACTGCCATCCTTGATATTGTAAAGTCTAGACATCTCTTTCAGGTCCTTTTGGATGATCGGCCGCGGCGGCCACCAGGTGTCCACATGGTCGATGGGCGACTTCAGGGGATCTCCGGCCTTGAGCCTGTCTATGAGGTCTTTGTTGATCTCGGCCCGGATGTTTCTCTGCGGGCGAGCGTCTTTGTCAGTTTTTACGATCTCCAAGTCAGCCTCCTAAGAACCCTTTCCAGAATGCTTTCTTCTTCATATACTTATCTTCCATCTCATTTAAGTGGGTGTAATAATTGCGGTCTTCGGTAAGATGATCTTTTGCAATTTCTTTAGCGAGCCTCGGGTTTGTCGTGTGCTCTTTTTCGATAGAGATGCCCATGCGAAGCTGCTTGTCCGAGAACCTATCGTCGCTCATCCAATCAGCCTTGCCGCCCCTTACGATCTCGGCCGCTTTCTTCTCTTGATCTCTTCTCTGAAGATACTGCTGTGGGCCTTCTTTTGTGGCCTTGTCGTAGATGTCGTCCATAGCGCCTTTTCCTAGCCTTTTTGAAACTCCCCAGAACCTTCCGATATGCCTTTTCACTGGTTTCTCCTTTAGGAGGTTGTCTAGAAGAACGTTGTCTCCGAGAGGAACATGGAGGTTATCCTTGATGTGCTCTAGGCCTCCGTCGAGCTTCACCCACTGCCATCTGTGGACTTCGTTGTCGGGGTCTTGCTTCATCGAGGTGGACGGCTTCGTCCTCAAATGAACCTTGTAGCCATGGACTTTGATCTTCTCGCCCGAAGGCTTCTTGACGATCCGCGTCTCCATGTGGACGAAGTTGTGCGGGTCGAGGCTGAGGCCCGTCTCTTCTTTGACTTCCCTAGCAGCTCCCGCAAGAGGGTTTTCCCCGGGGTTTAGATGCCCGCCTGGATTAGTGAATTTCTGCGAGTCTCTGCGTCTTCCCATCAGGATGTGGTGGTCGTTCAATATGGCGATGGCGGCGACTTCTTTCATTTAATCACCCATGCTTTTTGTAATAAGACAGTTCGTTATCCACAGCTTGATGGCCTATAGAATCTAGATATTTCTTCTTTGTCTTTTTATCCATTGCTTGAAAAGCTTTTCTCTCATTGAGAGAATTTATAGCTCCCTCGTGGTTTTGACCAGGCATCTTATAGCCTAGATATCCTGCCAAGGGGGCACCTACGGCAGCGCCAATTAACGCCCCCTTTCGCCCACCTAAAAGACCGATCAGACCTCCATACCCAGCTCCAACAGCAGCGCCGCCAAGACCTTTTTTAGCTTTGTCCAAGAAAGTTGGCTTAGGAGGTGGAGTCCCCGCTGGGGTGCTGAGGTACGGGGTCATATTCTCACCCCACTCTTTAGCTAGGTCCTTACGATGCTTATTAAGATAATGGCTTGCTTCGACAGGGACTCCGCCCCACTCTGCCGTGTAGTAGTTATCCCAATGTTTTCCCAGGGGAATGGCGACTTCCCCAGAATCAATAGCTCTCTTCTCAAACCCATCCCAGAAACTATTCACGGCCAGCTCCTCCAATATGTGTCAGGCGTATACCCCGCGGACAGCGTCTGCGCGTCGGTTGGTTTTTGTCTTATGTCTTCTTTGGATTTCTTAGTCGGCTGCTTGGAATCAGCCTCCCACTGCTCGAGAGGATCGGCGCCGGCCTTCTTGTAAAAGCCTTCCCAGAAACTGTGCATAAAGAAGCCCCCAAATCGTTATTAGTCCATAATACGATAGGGAGCCCTAAATTTACAGCTACATTGTCCCACCGGGCGGCTGGTTCTGGCCGAATCTACTTTTTATGGCTTGGCCGGCGGTTTGTCCTAGAGCCCTAAGATCTCCCCCTACAGCCTGAGCCATTGGTCTCGCGTGGGTAAGCATCTGCGAGCCCATGGTCTTCACTGTAGGCATAAGCTTGGCTCCGCCGCCCCAGGTGGAGGCAGCGGTCCTTGCCGCCGTCCCAATGCCCTTCATCCCGGCGCTGAGAATGCCCTTTGTAGCTTGCGCTAGGAAGGCGCTCTTCTCAAATCCATCCCAAAAGTCGTTCATCACGGAGCCGTCCCCACTACACCGGTAGTAGAAGCTACGTTGATAGGCACTAGGATGTCGTACTGAAGCGACGCTCCTTCCATGATAAGCACCGACCCAGATGAAACGGTCATCTGATGGCCCTGCACGTAGCAGCTTTCAAGGTAGAAAGCTCCGTAGGTATCATGGTTTGCATCCTTGAAATATACAGCCATCCCAAAAGGTTGCGCGAACAGGTCAGATGCTAAATCAATCAAGAAGTCCTGTGAACCAGGAGTCCTATGAAGAGTTACCTGTGTTCCCGGGTCTAAGAGTTTCGTAACATCTGACCCTGCCGCTTTACCACTATAACCAGCATAAAGAACCTTCAGAAGGTTAGGACCGTGATAGAACGTTCTTCCAATGTTGACGCTGCCGATAGTTCTTCCCGGAATGAAATAGGATCTAGACGAACCTATTTCAAAGACTCTCTGAAGCTGCCTGCTTTGCTGTATCCCAAAGGTCTCTAGAAGACCTATTGGATATACCGTAGTATTCGACAGAGCGTCAGTTGCCAAGGCACCAGGACCGTTTGATAGCGACTTAGGACCTGCTGCGATCAACGTCGACTCGGCGTTAATAAACTGCCCTCCAGTCATTTCAGACTGGACATGGTAGTTGGAAAAGTCCCAACCGCTAAAACTCGTATTACCAGTAGCCATAAATACCCCCTTCTAATTAAACTTCGATTACAATGTCGATATTGTTTAGTGGAATAGGAATATTATGTCCTATCCTTATATTGACGGTATCTATAGCTGAAGTACTCTCTATAACGCTTTTAAGAGTTCCAGACCTGATAACGCCTCCAAACTTAGGCACCCTATTCTCAGTTAGGAACTTGAGCCCAGCCGTGGCTGTAGTCTTAAGAGCGTCTAGAGTCGTATCGACTATGTTGTACTGACCCACGAAAACTGAGTAAGTCGTTCTCCAGAACTTGGCGATGAAGTCCACGTTCTTCGTGATGCTGTACTCTTGGAACTTGATCGAAGAGCGGTCAGTCGTAAGCTGGTGTCTTGCGTACAGAGGTTGGTCTGCACCATCCTGAGCGAATATGAACGTTCCGCCGTCAGCTATGTTATCGAGTTCTTCTTCGGTGAAGTAACGCGTGCTGTGCTCAAATCCCAAGAAGCCCGATACGGCTAGGTTCGTAAGACCTTGCTGAGTTGGAAGTCCCGTTGTAAGAGCGGCGATGACGCAGCAGCCGTAATATCCAGGGACGCTAACCACAGTCTGTCCGTAAGGAGTTTTCAAAACGTCTGGCCAGCAGTGAACAACCCTTCGATCGGAGAAGCTTTGGCTATATCCCTTGACCGCTTCTGATTGCTCAGGCTTCGTCAGGTCTCTATCGATCTGGTAAGTCACGCCTGAAACAAGACTAACTGCCGCGGAGATGACAGGAGAGATCGTGATCTCTTTATCGCTCACTACGGTGGCTATTCTATATCGGCCCACATACGTCCCCGACACTACGTTGAAGTAGTGGCCCGCTGAAACGCCTTCGGTGAGGAAGCTAGCGTTTCGGTCGTAGAAGCTCGCTCCGCCTGCCGCTATGCCGTCTTTTCGGTAGATGTAGTACTGGATGTCGCTAGGAGTACCAGAACTCATAAACGCTGAGGAGAAGACAAGGGTGTTGGCGTTTGTCTTCGAAGCTACGGTGTATGTCCCAGGGATGGTTCCTACTCCGCCTGCAACTACGACGACGTTGTCGCCCTTAGCCACGTTTGTGAAGATGCCAAGAGTTGCATCGATGAATGTCGTAGGGCTGGTTGCAAACACGCCAGAACCTGTAAGGGCTGTCTGAACGACCTGCCTTGCGCCTGTAGCGGAAGCAGAGGTTGTGGACTCATCTACCAAGATCTCGATCGTAGGCATCTTCGAGTTGATGATGACGACTCTTTCAAGCTTTCTTCCAGGCTCAGAGAGCTGATCCACATGGTTTTTGAACATCGTGTGGACGACCGGGCTTTGGCTCAAAGGAGCTATTGCATACATCTCGCCTCGTTTTAAAACATCGAGGGCCGCTGTATACGAGAGCACTTCGTTTGAAACTGCGAAACCGTCAAGGCCAAGTCCGTGGATCGGCGTCACCGTGTTTTGAAGCATCAAGGAAAGGCCGTATGCAAGAGGGTTCTGCTGAACGATCTGGCCAACGCCAAATACGGAGTTCAAAGACGCAACATCGATAAACTGCCTTATCTCGGAAGCTAGGTCGTTTCGAAGGGCTCTGTAGGATGCCAGAACGTTTGCGTCTGTGACTGTCTTGCCGTCGACTAGAAGCGCGGTTGGGATGGTGATGCCGTCTTCGGACGCCACATAGCCATTCTCAGATACAGTAGCAACTCGGACAGGATATACTGTGCCGATATTTCTTTTGATAGAATAGGTCAAAGGAGCTTCTGGGGTGTCGGCCATAGGACTTCTAAGGACGAGAGTGTTGTCGTCAGTTACAGTTTTGACAACATGCTCTCCGGCATTTGTGACGCCTCTGTCGCCTTCGATGCTGTAGTTCACAGCGGTCGAATCCGCAGATCCGTCGTTGACTGCCCCGTCGAGAAGAAGAAGGTTGCTGCCAACTTTCGCGGTTACAGTGAATGTCCCGGGGATGGTTGGGGCCGCGCCTGTCACGGTCACCGTATCGCCAGCCTTGACCAGTGCGAACTGAGTAGGGGCCGCTGAAGCTAGCCTATTGGTCATGCCTGAAGCCATGTAAGAAAGCCCGTCAGTCCGCGCGGCTACGATCTCAACCGCTAGCTCTTCAACTATGGTGAGAAGGTCTCCGGCCACTATGCCTGCGAAGATCGCTGGGGTTGCGTCAGTGAATACGTCGCCGGCTACGCCGCCAGTGAGCTGCTCCGCAAGCACTTCTACTTTAGTGTTTGTAAGCTTTACAGAGATTGGTTTTTTCGTCGCTGGAAACAATTCGTCTTCTGCGAGTTCTTCCAGATCCGCCTGAGCTCCACCGAGCATGCTCGCATAAGGATAAAGGGCCTCAACTGATCCGTACAAGCCGAGGGCATCGTCATTGATAAGTTGGTAAGCTGGTCCGATCGCCACCGATGGAAGCGAGAACGCTGCCAGGGCGGGGGCCACTGCTTGAAACTCCTGGGTAACTGTGACGCCAGGTCTTCTATAAGCCATAATCTAACTCCTAAACATCAAAAAGGTTCTCGACAATGATATCCTTTAGCTTTCTAGCCGCCGTCTCGTCCAAAGACCACCTGTCTTGTATCAAGGCTGTGACATAGACCGGAACTACCGTTGTCCTGTCGTCAGCTCCCTCTTGTTCAACGAGCGTCTCGCCACCAATGTTTAGACTTTTTATGGAAAAATAACCGTACTTTTGAAGGATGGGCCTAAAGTACTTGAACGAGTTG
>Ga0315285_10006760_pt1 | contig 11822 bp, 8 predicted proteins | sample YL17G09_36_MG_FD_203698 | JGI IMG/M metagenome (GOLD analysis project Ga0315285, IMG submission 203698) | Sediment microbial communities from Yellowstone Lake, YNP, Wyoming, USA - YL17G09_36 | ecosystem: Environmental > Aquatic > Freshwater > Lake > Sediment | place: USA: Wyoming | collected... | reverse complement strand
GGCAAGATTTTCATGGGATTTTTCTGGCATGATAACACCGATGAATGATTATTGGTGCTGCTATTCATAAAGACCTGTTTTGAGGGTTCTGTCTGACAGACCATACCTTCAGAATCCCCGATGTATAGTTTTGATTCTAAACAAATCCCATCCGGGAAATGCAATAGTTACCGCGTTACCACTGCTTTCCCGATTCCGTGCATGATAAAATACGTATCGTCCCCTTTCTTGAAGTCAGACAATACGAAGCACTCATATCGGGATTTTTAGGGGAGATCTTCATTTCCCGTACTTTATTATGAATTTTCTGCCAGCGAATGCCTACAAAATTGCTATTTCTCCATCTCCAGTGCCTTTGCCCACGTCTCAATAACCCACTGGGCGAGATAATCGGGCATTCCATGATTTTCTTTCAGGCGTTTCTTCATCCGGGCTGAAGTACTGACCCACATGAATCCATGGTGTGGCTTCAGCAACTCCTGGGGAATTTTGTCCTTCAGGGCAACAATCAGAGCATTTCGTTCACGTTCATATCCATCATGGGACAATTCGTTGAGCAATGCTGCCACTCTATCCGGTTCATCAAGAATGGAAAGTCCGTGTATATTTATCACGCAGCACAGACTCGCCAGAGTATGTAATTTACTCTCTTCCGGAATTATTCCGTACATCAGTTTCTTCTCTTCCGGTCTCTTCTCTTCTGCTGCGAATTGGTCCGGTTTCTTCTGATCCGGTTTTTGTTCGGAACGGGGCCGGGGTTTTGTGTACCATAGTACTATACCGGTAATGATGATCACGAAGAAAATAAGTACACCGATTGTTGCCGGGTTGAACTGGCTCTGTTTTTTCAGGGCGATTTCCCGGTTTTCCAAAGCAGGGGCGTACTCCGGCTGGAGGGCAAGCGCCTGGTCATACGAGGCAATGGCATCTTCATACCGCCCGAGGTAATCCAGCGCGACACCGCGGTTGAGCCATGCCTCTATGTAATCCGGTCTGATGGCAAGCACCTGGTCATACGATGTGACAGCTTCTGCATACCGCCCGAGTTTTCGTAACGCGACACCACGGTTGTACCACGCATCTGCGTACCCCGGCTTGAGGGCAATTGCCTTGTCATACGAGGAGGTTGCCTCTGAATATTGTCCGAGATTGTCCAAAGCGATGCCGCGATTGTTCCAAGCATCAGCATTGTTTGGGCGGATAAAAACCGCTTTGTCATATGCGGCAACGGCATCAGAATACTGGCCAAGTTTACTGAGATTAAGCCCCTCATTGATATACTGATCAGCCAGATCAGCCGCGGTTACCGGGGAAAATATCATCAGGAGAAGAAGAAAAATTCCAACGATTATTCCGGACCTGTTCAGAGCCTGCACAAAGTATTATTTTCTGTTCACCTTATCACCATTTTGATTCACATTCATGATCAGCATTGCGATAATTATGGTTATTGATATAATCGATATTTATGATTCTTCTCCAGATTTAGGATGACTGAAAAATTCAAAAAAGACTCATTGAACTCTGTTTGTAGTAATTTACCTGATACGCTTCATAAACAAGGTAATCACATGACACAATTTCAGCCAAAATTTTCGTAATTGGATAAAAAGGTTTGACTTGAAAGACATGAAAAACATAGTATAACATGAAAAAAACAGTTCGATATAGCGATCTTGGTATACCAACCTGACTTCGCCAGAAGAAGCATGAGAAGGTAATGTTTAACTAAATTTATGCCAAAAAACATAACCTTCTCATTAGGAAATATAGCGTTGATCGATAAAATCGATTCGGAAACAAATTTTTTCGAATCGGTACTTGGGAATATCGGTGGTCGGAGCAGATCATTCATACCCGCTGTAAAACTGCTCATCAGCAACAAGCTGAATCAATCGGTATCAATCAACAAGTTGCTGGATTTTACCCCGGGTGAACTTCTAGAGATATTCGGGTTCGAGGACAGGATTTCAGACCGGAGTTTGTATCGGGTCATGGAGCGACTCGGAGAGAACAAGCCGGTTATCGTTGAAAGATTCCAGCATTGGATCAAGCAGCAGAATCTCGTTGATCCCACTCAGTTCATGGACTTCAGTTCGAGTTATTTTGAAGGAACTCACTGCCCTTTGGGGAAACGCGGATATTCCCGGGATAACCAGCCGGGCAAGCTCCAGTTCACGTTCGGGATCAGTGTCGGACTGAACAATATCCCGACGATGCTGACAATCCAGAAAGGAAATGTTCAGGACAAAGTGCATATGAGATCCCTGATCCGGTTGTGTTCAAAAGTACTGCCGAAGGCGAGTCTCCTGGTGTTTGACTGCGGCGGGAACACTCTGGAGAACAAACAAAGAATACGCAAACTGGAATTCCATTATCTGACGCTGAAAGCCAAGAAGAAAGGACCTTACCGGAAAGAGATAGCTATCTTCAATGCTGAGAAAGAAAAACGGGTTTTATTTGTATCGAACAATCGAGCATATTCCTGTGTAAAAAATCAAACTGGCGAGGAGATCCGGTATGTATTTTTCTCCGAGAATCTGGAACGCGACCAGTTGTCGAAGAAGGCTGAGAAATTTGAGAGAGAGCTGGAGAAAGGAGTGAAACTCTCAAAGAAGGTTGAACGAGGAAAAGACCTCGGCCAGTATATCGCTCCGAAAGGCTGGATTATTGCCCGGGGACATTTCCAGAAAACGCTCGGGGAAATCCCTAACCCCTACGTGACCGGTCTTGAAGGGTTCTTCATTCTCGAATCCAGTATCGATGACAAACCGGATAAAATCCTGGAAGCCTACAAGAACCGTGACCTTGCAGAGAAATTTATCCGGGATCTGAAGGAAGGGGCTGAAATGCGGCCTATCCGGCACTGGTCGAAACATGCGGTTATTGGCTTTGTTTTGATCGTTTTCCTCACAAAAGTACTGGTCAGTTTGACACAATTTTTCTGCAAAAATCCCATCGTGAAAAATCTGAAAGTCCTCAAAAATTATCTCACGAATTTGACACTTACGATCGTTTACCCCTTGTTTGGGTACGGGATCAAAATTATTTCCAACTTTTCATCAGAATTGCAGCCAATTTTGGGCGATTTTATCCAAAAGTTTGGTTCTTTGAAACCCCCGGACTACTGGTAATTGCTAACTGGCGAATCGGGTTTGTGCCAAGAATCAGCGTCAGCTATGTGAAAGTGGCGAAGATAGGTTTTGAGATATCTTTGATATCAGTAGGTTGCCAATTGGATTTATTGATCACATTGACTGTATTGGACCCGGTGAATGTGTAAGTTATACCATTATTCTTCATTTCGCCCTTCACGGTGAGACATGCACCGTCATTTGAAGGGTATTAGTGCAGGATCAAAATCTTCAATTTTGATGTTCAATTAGATAATCAGGAACACTTCTTTTGATTGATCCCAATCCGTCGCAAATCGGGCAATCATTCCAAAAAATATCAAAGCCAACAAAAGAATGAATTTTACCGCATCTACATCCTTGATTTGGACAAGGTTTATTCTCATACATATTAAGTGATTACCTACTCTGCTGAAATAATAAAGGCTGGCAAGGCATTGGTGCAATGCTAAGTGCCAACAGAACGCGATAGTGAAGGATTAGGGGCATCGGTGAGAAGATTATCCTGTAAGCAAGAATTAGAGGGACAAAGACCAGCCGCCAGCTATTGCATTTCTGTAGGCTATCTACCTGAAAAAAATAATTTTTGATTGTATTTTTCTACCATTTTCCAGATATTGGAAGGTCTCCGGTGATACCGAAGTTATACGATCTGTCGACTGCCGCTCCGTTCCACACACCGTTCCCATTATAATCCAGGTAGAACAGGTGCGTCGATGGCCGGAATACGCCGATTTCTGTTCTTCCATCAAGGTTCCAGTCCCCGGATACCGGAATATCTCCAGAAATACCGAAGTTATATGACTTGTCGGTTACCGCTCCATTCCACGCACCGTTCCCATTGTAATCCAGGTAGAACAAGTGCGTTGAGTTCCGGAAAACACCGATCTCAGATTTGCTGTCATTGTTCCAGTCCCCGGATACCGGAATATCTCCAGAAATACCGAAGTTATATGACTTGTCGGTTACCGCTCCATTCCACGCACCATTACTGTTGTAATCCAGGTAGAACAGGTGCGTCGATGGCCGGAATACGCCGATTTCTGTTCTTCCATCAAGGTTCCAGTCCCCGGATACCGGAATATCTCCAGATATACCGAAGTTGTATGACTTGTCGGTTACCGCTCCATTCCACGCACCATTACTGTTGTAATCCAGGTAGAACAGGTGTGTCGATGGCCGGAATACGCCAATCTCAGATTTGTTGTCATTGTTCCAGTTTCCTGATATTGGAATGTCTCCGGTTAAACCGAAGTTATATTGCCGGTCGACTGACGCTCCGTTCCATGCACCGTTCCCATTGGAATCCAGGTAGAACAGGTGTGTTGAGGGGCGGAATACACCGATCCCCGTGGGAGAAAATGAACGGGAGAACTTCTGGATCCGATTGTTCACTGAATCAGAGACATATACATCACCATTGCTGCTTATCGCGATGCCATAAGGACCCCAAAACTGTCCGTCGCCGGTTCCTTTTGACCCCCATTGCCCGACATAGGTGCCACTTGGTGTAAAAATCTGGATACGGTTATTCTGGGAATCGCAAACAAACACAAAATCCCTGGCATCCACCGCGATACCTTTGGGAGAGCTGAAATTCCCTTCTCCGGTTCCCGATGATCCCCATTGTTTCAAATATGTTCCACCAGGAGTAAATACCTGGATGCGAGAGTTCCCGATATTATCAGTAACATAGACATACCCGCTGCTGTTCACTGCGATACCTTCGGGAAAGTCGAATTCCCCATCACCAGGTCCTTGTGACCCCCAATCTAATACATCAATCAGGTTAGGCTGGAATACTTGGATCCGGCTATTCCCCGAGTCGGCAACATAGATAAACCCGCTGCTGTTCACCGCGATGGCCATGGGAAAGTAAAACTCCCCCGGGGCGGTTCCCTTATGCCCCCACCAGTCCACAATGTCCAGGTCCTCCGATGCATATATCTTGATCCGGTTATTCATGGTATCGGCAACATAGACAAAGTCACTGTGTCGATCAAACGCAATACCGTAGGGATGATCGAACTGCAGTTGGCCGCTTCCATTATTCCCCGTTTGTGACAGATATGTCCCGGAAGACGTAAATTTCTGTATCCGGCTATTATCGGAATCAGCAACATAGATATTGTTACTGGCATCCAGCGCAAGGCCACGGGGTTTATTAAACTGTCCGTTACCGGTTCCCCATGAACTCCACTGCTGAATATACGCCCACCCCCCGACAAAGGTAAATTTCTGGACGCGGTAATTACCCCAATCGACTACATACACATAACCATAGTTGTCCACCGCAATGCCAGTCGGAGTTAGAAACTGTCCGTCACCGGTTCCCTCGGAACCAAATTCATCAGAATAATCCATATATTTATCGAATATCTGGACGCGGTCATTATAGGCATCGGTTACATACACATAACCATAGTTGTCCACCGCAATGCCAGCGGGATTGTTGAATTCCCCGTGACCGGTGCCAGGGTTTCCCCACCAGTAAACTAAGTCCAGATCCGGTGTATATCGCTTGATCCGATTATTATCAGTATCTGCAATATGGAGATCACCACTGACAGGATCAATGGCAATACCGCTGGGATGGATGAACTGCAGTTCTCCACTCCCAGCACTTCCCGTCTGAGACACATATGTTCCGGAAGAAGTAAATTTCTGGACACGGTGATTACCACCATCAACAACATACACATAACCACTGCTGTTCACCGCGATGCCGAAGGGAGTGTTGAACTCCCCGTTGCCAGATCCCGAGGAACCCCACTGCTGGATATAGCTCCCGTCTGAGGTAAATTTTTGTATCCGGTTATTACCACTATCAACAACATAGACGTAGCCACTGGCATCCACTGCAATACCACGCGGACGATTGAACTGCCCTCTGCCAGTTCCATATGAACCCCACTTGGCCAGCAAAGTACCATCTGCACTATATTTCCAGACACTGTGATATCCCTCATCCGTAGCATACCAATTGCCAGAAGAATCAGTTGCAATAAAGAAAGGAGATTTTATCCCAACAACAGAAGGCACAGCCCACTGGAATGTATAGGTTTCTTCTGCACTCACCAAAGGTATCAGCATCATCAGAAGCAGTGATACCAAATAAAGAGAAATAAACCATGACGGGTATTTCATTACAATCCACCGATAATTGATAATAGATGTGAAAATCGATATAATAATGTTGTGAAATGTGTCGGGATCCCTGCTTAAAGGGAGATTGTTTTCTAACTTTTCGAACATGAATGCACCAGCCATTATCCCACTGATCACATTCAGCCTTGATGCATGGTGTTAGTGAAGGATAGAAATTCTCTCCCCTGTTAATCCAATTGACAATTGAATTTTTCCGCTCGCCCCAGAACTTTTTTTTATATAAAGAGAAGAATATGTTATAACTAATATTAAGAGAGTGTTCTATCCCGAAATCATTTGACATCACATCTAAATATCGATGTGAGTAAACTAACGAACCGGGATATTAAAACACCAGAGGATAGCAAATTTCCCTCTTTTTTTTCTGCTGAACTGATCGAGTATGATGACGCAGTAAAAATGTTAGGACTTACGCACTTGGTTCCGACCGAAAGATCTAAGAACTAAGACAACCAATAGAGGGCTATACAAACCCGGAATGGAGATCGAACGAGCGTGAATCCCCCAAAATGCACGAGCAGCGATTTTGTCAACTTTCTCATATCGACGTATCAAGCGTGCACATGCTCGGAAGCATCCCGGTGCTTTCCAAACGAAACAGAACCAATCGCCCATGATTCCGTCAAGCGGTTGTTAGAAAGGCAGCTTCACCACACGGAGGCGCTGTATAATGAAGCAAAACGGATGGTCAAGCATGACAAAGGTGTACTGGTAATTGACGACAGCACCCTGGACAAACCTTATTCTCATCAGATAGACATGGTGACCCGGCACTGGAGTGGGAAGCACCATCGGGTTGTTCAGGGTATCAACCTGATCTCGACGATCTGGACCGATGGTACAGCAATTGTCCCCGTTGATTTTCGGATCTATTATCCGAAGAAGGATGGGAAGAATAAAAACGACCATTTCAGGGACATGATCCGGGCAGCAGAAGAGCATCAGTTTCAACCAGATTGTGTTCTCTTTGATTCATGGTATTCGAGTATCGACAACCTGAAACTGATCCGGTCTCTGAAATGGCACTGGTGTACTCGCCTCAAATCCAACCGGTTGGTGGATCCGGATCATACGTATAATCGTTCAATCTCGGAGATTGACATACCTCCTGAAGGAAGAGTTGTTCACCTGCGCCAATATGGTTTCATCAAGGTTTTCAGAGTTGTTCACACAGATAGAGATGCTGAACATTGGGCAACTGATATCCTCGATGCATCAGAACCCGTCAGGAAATCGTTCAAAGATCTCGGGTGGAATATCGAAGTGTACCATCGAGGCATTAAGCAGTGTTGCGGAATCGAGAGATGCCAGGGACGCAAAGAAATAGTTCAACGAGGTCACATGTTTCTTTCATTACTGGCTTTTCTTCGCTTGGAAACTCAACGGTTGAATACGGGTATTAGCTGGTACGAGTCGAAACGTTCGATTCACCGAACGGCAACTTCCCTCTTTATCTCGAAACCGACTTTCTAATTCAATTCATTTTTGCAGAAGTTATAATGGAAGTTTCTCGATTCAGACTAATTCAACTGCGTAAGTCCTAAATGTATCAAAACCTCTCAGGCATCCTGTCTGAATTCCTTCAAATTTTTCTTTTTTTGAGAGCTACCGCTAAACGGTATGATTTTTTTGAACAGTCACGAGGTTAAAGAGATTGTAAGAGAAACAGGCGAAGAGATTTTTCGCATGGACCCGGAGGTGTATAGTAACCATCACATGCCCGGCATGAAACACCCGTTTGATTACTGCAAATGGGCGTTCAACCAGAGATCGTGTTCTGCTGATTGCCCGGTTTCTCCGTTTGTCCTTCGTTGAGATTGGTTTTCCCCGGACAGATCTGTTCATTGTTTTGTCCATTGATGCAAAAGGAACAGTCCCGAAATATCCTTTGTCCCGGTATACCGTTTCGCCTTTTTGCGAGAGATCGACCTGGCTGTCATGCAGTGATGCAGTGGATGTATCGAATCTTCGGATGAAATAGTATTCTTTTTCGATGAGTGAATGGAATTTGTATCCAAATTCTGATTTGGTACCATTCCTGGCCCAGTTTCCATCACGCCTTCTTCGGGTCATTGCAGCTTCTCCCCGTGCCTTATCTGCAGAGGCATGCCCTGGATCGGAGGTGATGAACGATGCATCCTGAATGGTGCCCAGTTTTATCGAGGATCCTTGTTCATCCGGTTGTCACAGAAGTTCATCCCAGATGAGATGGATCTTTCCTTTTTCAGTCAGATTTTCTCTAAATGCCCATACTGTCAAGCGATCAGGTATTTTCTCCGGATATCCAAGAAAATTTCGAAATGATAACCGGTCTGTTGCATGGAGTTCGAGATAACAATCAGATAAACCTGCCAACCAGGCAGAAGCAGTATTTTTATCATCAGGATTTCATCGGTGTGGGGGCGCCCTGCGGTCTCTTTGTTATCGTGATACATATCGCGAATTATTGGTCGAAATTTCTCCCACTCGATTATATCCCGTATTAACCCTAATTTGCTCCCCAACCCTTCTATCTTTGTATACTCCTTATGCAGAAAATAATCCCCAAATCTGCGCATACTTTTTATTCTCTGTACTAAGATAAAAATCTAAGCTTTGGGTTTATAGCTGTTCTCTTTTAAATGTCTTTCTTCACTGCGGGCTTGTTTTCCAGTATAGGGCATATTGGCAAGCCCGCAAAGTATTTAGATCTTTCTATAACCTCACAAATTTCTGTTTTTTTAGGATTGTCATAAAATTAGCGAAGTACTGACATTAGGCACCCGCAGATTCCGACCCGGTTCAATTCATAAAGTATAATAAAGATTAAAAAAATGTAGATCTGTCGATATCATCGACTGTGAAAAATGGGTTGGTAGGGGTTTTATTTATCATTCGTATGTGAAGGTTTGTTCCGATTTATATCGGGTTATATTGCGAAACCCCAGATAGGCATAATTGCACCAACCTAAAGGATGGTTCAAGATGAAGGTTTCGTATTTGTGTGTTTTAAGTATTCTGCTCTTGGCGACCTGTATCACGGGTGTCTCGGCACATACTGACCCAGCAGGCTGGGGGTCCGCATGGCAGAATTGGGGGAATCCCTCCGTTTCCGATGGTGTCATAGATAATTACACAGTAGGAGCAACCTCCCGGTATCCGGGAGAACTCGATGTATTCTGGTATGATAGGGCCGGCATCGGGGATGTATCGGACGGAACAGGGTTGATGACGAGATGGACGACCGGAACTGATTGGTATAACACGCAACGGACATCGAGGACATATCGTCCACCGGCCGCTGTATCGTGGGATGCAAATCGCATCGATGTGTTCACCCAGGCTTATCGAAGTGCCGGCTCCAGCGAGCATGATCTCCAATGGACACATTGGGATCCCGCTGATGGCTGGACAAACTGGTTCACATTGCCAAACAATACAGTTATCCACTTGCATTGGGATTATTCACCTGCAGCGATATCGCCCTCTCCGGGTTATTTAACAGTTTTCTTCGTTGATCCCAGTGGTCATCTCCGGCACTTGGATTATTCAGACTATGGTGACGGATGGACCCACACAGTTGAGCAGGGACAACTGCTTGGCGGTGATTTGACCTCTTCTCCAGCGGCAGCAGTGTATACGGTAGGGTCCGGTTTAACGTGGAGACAATATACTGAGGTTTTTGCACGAGGATTGAATAAAAACTTATGGAAACTTGAAGGCACTAGGAGCACCATATTTTCCGATATAGTATGGGGCTCATGGACAGAGGTTCCCTCGGGATCTGGCCTTGCAGGAGCTCCTTCAGTTGTCTCGCGATATCCCGGTTCGCTCGATGTAGTCTATAAGCGTACGAATGGCGATACCGTGATGAGGTCCTATTCACATGGAACATGGAGCGGTGAAGTGGTGGTGTATGGAGTCGGCGATATGACATCCGATCCAACGCTCGTTTCATGGTCCCAGTATCACATGCAAATCTTCGAGGTTGGGACAAGCGCAGGTGATGATAATCAGGTATGGGCTCTCCCGTGGAACTCACCAGACCCAACCCTCCTAACTATGACTCCAAGTGCGCCAGCGAACCAGCAGTTCACGCTCTCACTTGGCGGGACCAACTTCTATCCCAACAGCGTGATATTGATTGACGGAAATCCTGTAGCTGATACAAATTTCGTCAACGAACACTCCCTCACTGTTAAACTCACTCTTGTTCAGGGAGATCACACAGTCACGGTCAAAAACCCATCAGATGGGGCTGGGGCCGATAAATATTCGGCCACGTGGCATTTGGAGGTAATCCCAGCACCTACAATCGGCGTATTCCGATCATCGACGCACCTGTTCTACCTGGATTACAATGGAAACGGCGTGTGGAATGGAGCGGCAGTGGATCGATCGTATAACTTCGGTATATCCGGAGATATTCCGATATCCGGCGACTGGAACTCAGATGGAACAACCGAGATCGGCGTGTTCCGACCGTCAACGCACCTGTTCTACCTTGACTATAATGGAAACGGTGCATGGAACGGAGCGTCAATTGACAAGCAGTATAACTTTGGAATAACCGGAGACACCCCGATTTCCGGTGACTGGAACGCCGATGGAAGAACTGAAATTGGTGTATACCGGCCATCGACGCATATGTTCTACCTGGATTACAGTGGAGACGGTGCGTGGAACGGAGCGTCAATTGACAAGCAGTATAACTTTGGAATAACCGGAGACATCCCGATAACCGGTGACTGGAACCTTGATGGGAAATATGAGATCGGCGTGTTCCGGAACTCAACGCACCTGTTCTACCTTGATTACAATGGCAATGGTGCGTGGAACGGAGCCTCAGTCGACCGACAGTATAACTTCGGTATAACCGGAGACATCCCGATATCCGGCGACTGGAACAATGACGTAATACCTGAGATCGGCGTGTTCCGGAACTCAACGCACCTGTTTTACCTGGATTACAATGGAAACGGTGCATGGAACGGAGCGGGAGTTGACAGAACGTATAACTTCGGTATAACCGGTGATACGCCTATCTCGGGAAAATGGTAGAGAAAACTAAAATTATTTTTTGTTTTTCATTCTTTACCTTGGTGCTGCAAGAAAAATTCGACAATTGACAATTACCTGAACCCGGATTTTAATCCTACTTTGGTGCTATGCATTAAAGAAAAGTGTCCAAGGTGGAGAGAAGGGGAAGGTCGTGGCGGGTGCATTCTTTTCGTAGGTCAGAGATTTGAGAGAATTATCTGACATAAAAAACCATTGATTGAAATAATATAATTTTGCGTATCCTTAAAAGGGATAATAAAATTAGAGAAAATTTAGAACATTAACGTATTTAGCCCCCTCCAAAAACTACCATTCAGAAAGCTGCTGTAATTGCTTCTTTGAACGAAAGCCGAGAGAAATGACGAGACCGGATAAAAGTACATTCAGACTAACGGCCTTTTTGACAGAGCGAGTTGTATATCGGTGGAATTTCTGTAAAGAGAACGCATCTTTCGCCAATTTAAACACATCCTCAATCAG
>Ga0315285_10006759_pt1 | contig 11823 bp, 9 predicted proteins | sample YL17G09_36_MG_FD_203698 | JGI IMG/M metagenome (GOLD analysis project Ga0315285, IMG submission 203698) | Sediment microbial communities from Yellowstone Lake, YNP, Wyoming, USA - YL17G09_36 | ecosystem: Environmental > Aquatic > Freshwater > Lake > Sediment | place: USA: Wyoming | collected... | reverse complement strand
AAAAATGCGCTCTCGGTTGACCTTTTTCAGTACTTAGGCCAATCGAATAATCGTGCGGATACGCTAACTGAATATGTGAACCTGCTCACGACCCTGAAAAACAAGTGTGACCAGCGGATTATTGACCTCAATGCTAAGATCATCTTCCTTCAATCAAACTATAAAAGTGATGAGCAGCAGATCAGTGCGAGTGAAAAATCGTTTTTTGATAGCCTGAACCAGATGCAGGGCCCCAACGCCGAAGAAGAGCTGGCCCGATTCATTGGCCTTCGGCAAACTCAGGCCGAAGTTAAGGCCAAATGGGGCGCTTATGATTCGCTCAAAAAGTATTACGATTTTTTCAAACCCAAACTCGAAAACATGATCCGCGCCATCAATGCGAACCGCGACGCCCTGGTCGCCGGTGTTAAGGTGGTAGAAATTCAAAACATGACGTTACCGTTGATCATTCAACAAAAATAATTATGAGTTATAAATTATGAATTATGAGTTTTCATTAAACTCTTAATTTTTAACTCTTAATTCATAATTGAACTAGTCAATATCAGCAATCCCCAAAACCCCGCAATAAGTCCGGTATGGATGATCGGCGATGATTTCGCGCGCATAGCCCCCCTCTTTGCATAAAAATCTAAGTCCTGAACATCCTCATCACTTTTTGTCTGTACAACTCCAAATCAAATTTTAAAGGAAACGAAGAACACTCAATCAGGGGCGCCCCATTGTACGGCACGGTCACCTTAATCTTTTCGCCGGTTTTTGTTTGGACCTCCATCACCAAATCAGATTGATCCTCCGGATCCGCCAAAGACGGCAAAGGATCGGGTATATTAAAATCATATTTTTCCTGAAGTGTCGCTAGGGCAGCGTACAGCCTTCTCTCGGGATGAATATATTGTTCAGCAAAGGCGCGATGGTCCGTAGCAATAAATTTTGAGCCTAAAGGCATGGGTTTATGGATAAATTTTAATAACAGAAAATTATTATACTATCTTTTTAAAAAAAGTCTACTTTTCATCCAGCAGTCCCAAACCCATAAGCAGATACACTATGATTAAAGGATAAAGAAGAGAGTTTACGAAAACTGAATGAACCATCATCCCCCCGAAACCCGCAACTAAACCGGCATCGAGGTAGTCTTTGAGCGACTCTTTTTTCCAGAAACGCCGGATGGCCGTAACCGCCGCCACAAACCCGACGGCCAGTAGGGAGAGTAACCCGAAAATTCCGCTCGTGGCCCAGATTGTGAGAAGCGAACTGTCGGAGCCGCCGGAGGCGTGATCGGAAAGAAGCCCGTAGCCGCGCTGGTTAATCTCAAATTTATAGCGGCCAAACCCGACCCCCACCCATGGGTGGTCGGCGATGATTTCGCGCGCATACGACCATGAGTTAACCCTGAGCACCGCAGTTGGATCTAACGGCCTTTGCGAATCGAGCCCAAAGAGCGCCTTACCCGAATCAATAGCATCAGAAGTGCGCTCCTGAATACGCGGAGAAATCGCAAAGGCGAGTAGGCTCGCCAGAACAACAACGACTAGCAATTTCCGCGATTTAAACAGGGCTAAAAGCCCCAGCGCGGCCATCAGAGCCAAATACCCGCTGCGGGAATAGGTAAAATAGAGTGAAATGAGACCCAAAAGCGCGATGACAACAAGGATCCAAAACCACTTCTTGTCCTTAAGCTTTCGAAAATAAAGCGCCAGGGCAATCACGATGCTGAGGATGAAGGCTAAATACCCGCCCACAAAATTCGGGTCAAACCATGTTGAGAGCAGGCGACCGATATGTGGGTCCCACCCAAAAGCATCCAAACCAAGCTCCAGAAAGCTCGGGAAGTATTTGAGCTGTAAAAACCCGAGAATGCAGATCAGAATCATACTCACGATCATCGATCCCACAAGGACTTTGAGGATAACGCCCTTTTTGTCTCTATTTAAAAGATCAAACGTAACAAAAGCCAGCGCCAAATACATGAGGTAGCGCGCCAGATACGCCCCGGCCGCGACTATTTCGTGAAAATCAAAGCGGAAGAACCCGGCTAGATAAGTAGCGATCAGGGCGAAAACGAAAAAAAGCAGGGTCTTCCCTACTCTACCCAGGCGGACAATGCGGTCGTTTCGGATTTTATCGATAATCCAGACCACCAAAATGACCGGAATCAGCAGATCGGAGGGGAGCAGATCAAAGCCGAATAGGGGAATACGGAAAAGCTCACCAGTGACCGGAGTAAGAAGCAAAAGGCCGAAAAGGAAAAAAATGGGGCGGCTCAAATAAGATAAATCAATAACGCTCGAGCGACATTAGGTAAAAAAACATAACCGGTCCAAATTGCTGCAATCAGGCTGATGACCTTAGCTATCGTTGATTTTTCATCTAAGCTGGAGTTCAAGGCTGTCACGGCCAGAAAAAAAGGGGTGAATGAGAGTGTAATGAATAAAAACAGCCCATACAATTCCTCATATAATAAATCCCAAAAAAAATTTGAAAAAAAGATAGCAAAAGCCCAGAGGATCCCGAGCAGAATGGCGACGAGAGCTAAGATGATAGATTGAGTTGAGCGCTCCCCAGTCTTCATTTTCATATTTTCATTTAATATTACTGGCGTTTAATATAACATAGGAATCCACCTTTTGCCTTAATGAAACTTTCTCAGCAAACCTGCCAGGCCGAGCTCTCTAAATATAATCTGATTCCCCGCAAATACCACGGGCAGGTTTTTACGACTGACCCCAAAGTGATCGATAAATTCATCGAAACCATCAAAACCATCTATCGCCCTGGCACCAAGATCGTCGAAATCGGCGGGGGTTTGGGCTACATAACCGAACAGCTGATCCGACATTTTGATGATGTCGATTGTCTGGAAATCGATGATGAATTATTTGGCATATTGAGTAATAAATTTGTTCATTTAGAAAACAATATTCCAAGTCCCGTGCAATGTCGAGTATCGAACAAGATAATTGTTCATAAAGATATAATGGCTTCAAATAAAGAAAAAACTGAAAATCCGAACAAAATTATTACTCAAAATATTGTCTCTCGTAAATCGTTAATCGTTAATCGTAAATCATTTATGAGTAATTCTAGTATTCATAAAGCTGGATTACGGCTTATCCATGCCGATATTATGGATTATGAGCCAAATAAACAAAATTACCTATTAGTAGGCAACATTCCCTTCCATATTAGCGGCAAATTATATCGAAAATTCATGTCCGAAATAGACCATAAACCTTACGGAATGGTCTTCATTACTGACAAGCAATATGCCAAAACTTTAATGGGTCAGCCGCCCCGTTGTTATAGGGCCAGCCTTCAGGCCCAAGCCTACGGCGACATCGAGATCGTGGCCGACGTTCCGCCCGCCTCGGTCTATCCCCCACCCCGGGTGATGAGCTGTATTATGAAGATTACCCAAAATCCTACTCCCCTACCCCAAAACTTCTGGAAGGTGGTAAATTATCACTATGAAAATTTTCCGACGAAAGAAATTGAGAGCCCGAAGACTCTCAGCCTGAAGGACTGGGTTAAGTTGTGCGGGAATTAATTGCATTAATGCAATAATTAGTTACAATAATATTCCTGCTCTTTGAAATTAACGTGGAAATGGGGAGACGCCTGTTTATTTTGTAGGCTCAAGAATGATCGATTCATATCTATGTCTCTGGTAAGCAGGCTCCCTCCCCGTTTTGGTCAGAGGAAAAAACCACAACTTTTGAAAGGAGTTGCAACATGTCAGTATCCAAGTCAGATAAGAGAGGTTCATGCTATCGGCTCATCCAATTAACCATCATCGTTTCAATCCTATTCTGGTCTCCCTTTTGTCTTTTGGGATTGATGGAAACCGTAAGCAGTACGTTGGTTGCGGTGGTAGCCTTCTCCATTTTGCCAATCACACTTTTTTTTAGCTCAATGTTCGTGTTGGAAATGTTAAGAGATGGCTTTGACTACAGACTGTTCCTGATGCAATTGGTGGCAACGATCTTTGTTAGCCTCCCTGCAGCTGTGTTCAGCGTTCAGGGGCTTGGGGGCAATCGGGCCCTGCAAGCTCACCTAAATGAATATGTAGGCAAAGCTGAATCTGCCCTAAAAACAGCTTTGGAAAGACGGATAGAGGGGCGTAAGGCGATCGAGAATTTCAAGTCTAAAATCGATCTCAAAGCCAATCTGGAGGCCAAAGGTATCAGTGTTGGAGAGGAGGGTAAAGGCCCCATTTACCATACACTGACTTCAATCTCAGAATTGGCGACTCTGGTGCTGACCGATTTGGACAGCGAGGAGGCCCTTAGGACGAATGTGGACGCGGCAAATAAGATTATCCTTGAGATGAGGGAAATCGAAAACAACGAATCCCTTTCCCATGGAAAAAAGGCCATACTGCTCGCTCAAAAAATGGAGGAATTGAATCCTGCCCTCCAAAAGCTGGACATAGCCGCCATGGCATTAGAGAGCCTGAAGAATATAGAGGCATTCAGCAGATTCGGTCTACAGGATAAAGCCGGAATATTGAGCAACTTCAGGGAAAGCATGAACGCTGACAATTTGAGGAAACGGTATTACGTGGCCCCGAGCGTGATAGGAATGGATTCCTATGAAGCCATAAGTAAATACTGGCGATCCATTTCATATGTTTGGGCTGGGGTTCTGGCTTTGTTGTTGTGGCCGCTTATCGCGAATCTACTATTCGCCCTAACCAGGCCAAAGAATCGGCCCGGCGTGACCATAAGGACAGCGATTGTAAACTGAGGGAGAAAAGTTGTTATATTCCCCATTGATCTGCCCCTAGGGGTTGGATTAATGGAGATGTAATGACAAAAGCCGCTGCGACATGCAGCGGCTTCTTCAAATAGAAATTGACGATTTTTCAAAATGGTAAATCCTCCGGCTTTATCTCTGATTCATAGTTAATCGCCGGCACCGGCATGGGGTTTTCGGGGATCACAGACCCGCTAGAGGGCGAATCGGATTTGATCACAGGTTCAGATAAAGTAACTTTGGCTCCGCTAGAATCAGGGGCGCCGAGTTCAGGATCATAGACTCCTAAAGCCAGGGCACGGTCGGCAACAATTTCAGTCGTCCAGCGTTTTTGGCCATCAGGCGTCTCCCACGAGCGGGTCTGGAGTCGGCCGGCGACGTAAACCTTGCGGCCTTTTTTAACAGTTTCGGCTAAGGCGCGGGCAAGCTCGCCCCAGGCCACAATGTTATGAAATTCAGTCTTTTCCTGTTGGGTCCCCGCTCTATCCTTCCAGCTAAAATTGGTGGCGATGCCAAACGAGCAGACAGAATCGCCATTGGGGGTCTGACGAAGTTCAGGGTCTTTGGTGGCATTGCCGATCACCTCAGACTGATTGAGTCCCCCTGAAACTTTGGGGTTGCCCACCGCCGGCATAGCCGTGCGGGGGTCTAAAAGGATCATTTCGTCGGCCGTAATGCGGGTTTTGAAGCGCTTTTGACCCTGCGGGTCTTGCCACTCGTCAGTCTGAATACGGCCGTTCACGTAGACCTGACTGCCCTTTTTTAAATATTTATCGCAAATCTCAGCAAGTCCACGCCACACCACCACATTGTGGTAAGAAGTGGAACTCTGAGGCTGGCCCGATGCATTGATAAAAGTGGACCTGGACATAATATTAAGATCACCGACCATTTGGCCGCTGGGGGTTTGGCGGATTTCGGGCTTCTCCGTCAGGTGGCCAATGATCTGGGCACGGTTGAGTGCGTACATAATTGGGGGGTTAATGGATACGGATTTTTATCTTATCATCCCCTCTTAAACCCGCAACGATTTCCACTAGCCATTCCACGCCAAAAATGCCCTGCTCCAATTTCAAATGATGAATTTCCAATTTTCAATTTCCAATAGCTTGGCGCAAATCTCCCCGACCCTCTTTATCAAGAGGGAGACTATCCATAATAAATAAAAGTTTCAATTAGGGGGTTCCCCTCGATAAAGGGGAAGACAAGGGGATTTGCGTTGAGCTAATTCGCTATTAGGAATTCGGATTTCGTATTTAATTGGTAATTGGTCATTGAAAATTTGACATTAAATAAATTATATGGTATTATATTATTATCAAAATACTCAATATAACCCAAATGCTCTAACAACTTTGGAGGGGAATAATCCCTAAAACAAATATAAATGTCTCATCTCACTCTGTTCCTCGGCTTGTCGTTTGTCGTGATGAATCTACTCCTCATGGTTCAGTGGTCCAAAAGGCGCCTTAAACCCGGGCTCCTGCTGGGCTTATTTCTGTTTGGCATTTTTCTCTCGATCCCGTTTGTGCTTGTCGAGTATATGAGCGCGCAGCTTAAATACTATTTCGTGATCCTCGCCTTCGTCGCGATCGAGTTTGGGGCCATCATGCTGGAGCGAAAATGGAAGTATTTACACCACCTGATCCACCACAATATAAAAAGTTTGAAAATTTTGAGTTTTTTCGCCATCAGTGTGGGCTTTACCTATTCAGAGCTGTCGTTCTATATATTGAGCAGCCACGACACACTGCGCGAGATCATGATGTCTTTGCCCCTGAAAACCTTGTTCGCCCTCTTTATTCACACGGTGTTCACGTCAAGCACCGCACTTATTAATGCCACCGAATCGCTCTTTGAACATCTTTTCCTCTTTATCATCAACTACCTGCGCCTGGTTTTCATCAGCGTCTCGCACTACTTATATATATTCATTTCTGAACACCACGCTGCCACTTGGCTCCTCGTCCCCTTCCTCGCCCTGAACATGATCCTGTTCTTCCGCCATAAGCGGTATTTGGATGATGGGGTGGAGAGTTACTTCTAGATCTAGTGACTAGTAATAGGGGCACACCAAAAAACCCCATATATAAAAGCCCCGAACTTTGAGGATGCGAGCGAACGCCCGCCCGGCCGAAGGCCGTTCGGACGGGTAGCAAAACCCCGAGCGGGTCTTGTGGATATCCCCAAAGAACCCTCTATATATAAGTGAATTATTTTAGACCTAAGCAGGCGTAGCGAGGAGCCGAAATGGGTCTTGTGGGCCCCATGAGGAACTCGCGAAGCTAAGCGAAGGACTAAAATAATTTTTCAGATATTTTGGAGGTACTGGAACCTTTTTTAAAGGTTTCAGAGCATTTTAAAGACACTGTCCTGGCGCCGACCTACTCTACCACCCCTATAAGGGGCAGTACCATCGGCGAAGAGTGGCTTAACTTCTGTGTTCGGGATGGGAACAGGTGTGACCCACTCTCTATAGACGCCAAGACAGTGTCTTTAAAAATGTATAATGTATGACGATTGCTTCCAATAATTACTGGTTAATCCCGGTTCCAGCTTTCGCTGGAACCTCCCCAAATGAATGGGGATTATTGAACAATCAAAAATCGGTAAAAAGTCAGTCGGTCGATTAGTATATCTCAGCTGAACCCATTGCTGGGCTTACACTTGATACCTATCAACGAAGTAGTCTTCTTCGGACCTAATGGGGAAAATTGTCTTGGGAATGGCTTCTCGCTTAGATGCTTTCAGCGGTTATCACAACCCAACATAGCTACCCAGCAATGCCGCTGACGCGACAACTGGTACACCAGAGGTTGGTTCACTCCGGTCCTCTCGTACTAGGAGCAAAGTCCCTCAATTTTCCTACGACTACGGCAGATAGAGGCCAAACTGTCTCACGACGTTTTGAACCCAGCTCACGTACCACTTTAAATGGCGAACAGCCATACCCTTGGGAGCTTCTCCACCCCCAGGATGTGATGAGCCGACATCGAGGTGCCAAACTGCGTCGTCGCTGTGAGCGCTTGGACGCAATCAGCCTGTTATCCCTAGCGTAACTTTTATCCGTTGAGCGACACCCCACCCACGTGGTTGTACCGATGTAAACACCAGTACAGGGTGCCGGATCACTTTCGCCTGCTTTCGCACCTGCTCGAGATGTTTCTCTCACAGTCAAGCCCGCTTATGCGAATACACAATCAGCTCGATTTCCATCCGAGCTTAGCGGACCATTGCGCGCCTCCGTTACTCTTTAGGAGGCAACCGCCCCAGTTAAACTACCCATCAAGCAATGTCCCAATCCTCGTTAAAAAAATTGGTTAGAACCAAAGAATGTTTAGAGTGGTATTTCAACGTTGACTCCATCCCGGCTAGCGCCAGGACTTCACAGTCTCCCACCTATCCTACACAAAACAGACTTCGATCCAATGCCAGACTATAGTAAAGCTGCATAGGGTCTTTTCGTCTTGCCGTAGTTAATCGGCATTTTTACCGATTCTGCAATTTCACCGAGTCTAACGTCGAGACAGTCTCCGGATCGTGATACCATTCGTGCGGGTCGGAACTTACCCGACAAGGAATTTCGCTACCTTAGGACCGTTATAGTTACGGCCGCTGTTCACCAGGGCTTAGATTCGGAGCTTTCACTCCTCCACTTGACCTTCTGGCACTGAGCAGGCATCAGCCCCTATACTTCAGCTTTACGCTTTCGCAGGGACCTGTGTTTTTGATAAACAGTCGCCCGGAGTCATTCGCTGCGCCCCGACTTGCGTCGGGGAGTCCTTATCCCGAAGTTACGGACATTGTATTGCAAAGTTCCTTAACGTTAGTTTACTCGATCACCTTAGAATTCTCATCCTACCCACCTGCGTTGGTTTGCGGTACGGTCAGATGAGTTCCTCGCTAGGAGATTTTCTCGTCAGCTTGGGTTACCTGAATCATCCCGATCGCTCGGGATATTTTGCGTTGCGTTTCAGGTTAGACCCCATCCGGATTTGCCTAGATGGGTATTCCCCTACGCGCGTACACCTACCATGTTCAGTGGGTAGGCTCAGGCTACCATGCCGCACCCCTCCATTGCTAGCGCTCTCCGCCTAGTCCCGGATTTCATAAAAGAACCGAAGTCCTCTCAGGAAAAACAGGCATTCAGCAAAGTTTGCTTTGTCGGAACTCAACTGGCGCAGGAATATTAACCTGCTATCCATCGGCTACGCCTTTCGGCCTCGTCTTAGGACCGACTAACCCCACGCCGATTATCGTTGCGTGGGAAACCTTGGGTTTTCGGTGACCCGATTTTTCATCGGGTTTATCGTTACTCATTCCAACATTTTCTCTTCTTGCCGCTCCACTTTCGCTTACGCTAGAGCTTCACAGCTGGCAAGAATGCTCTTCTACCGCGATCCGGTTTAACCCGGATCACTCGTTGCTTCGGTTATAGGTTTGAGCCCCGTTGTATCTTCGGCGCAAGATATCCCGACCGAAGTCGGGATAGACCAGTGAGCTGTTACGCACTCTTTAAATGAATGGCTGCTTCTAAGCCAACATCCTGGTTGTCTGAGACATCTCACATCCTTTTCCACTTAACCTATATTAGGGACCTTAGCAGACGATCTGGGCTGTTCCCCTCACGACTATGGCACTTAGCTGTCACAGTCTGACTCCCGAGGTAAGAAACGACGGTATTCGAAGTTTGATAAGGTTTGGTAGACTTATTTCGCCCCCTAGCCTTTTCAGTGCTCTACCCCCGTCGCTCATTTACTCGAGGCTAGCCCTAAAGCTATATCGAAGAGTACAAGCTATCTCTGGGTTCGATTGGAATTTCTCCTCTACCCACAGATCATGGCAGGATCTTGCAACATCCACGCCTTCGGCCCTCCCCCCGATGTTACTCGGGGTTCAGCCTGTCCATGGGTAGCTCACCCAGTTTCGTGTCTAGTGCACCTGACTAAATCTAGCAACTACAGTCTGGCCGTCACCTTTTCTTGGAAGATTAGGCCGTCACTTCGGCTTTAACCTCTTCCTTGGGTTTGTTCGATTTTTCGAAAATCGAACGGTTGAGTTTGAAAAGCTGCTTGGCGCAGATTTCATACTCGGAATAGAAATGTTTATAGTCGTCCGCAGGAATGGAATGGATGTCTGAAAGGAATTCCAGGTCCATCATCATGCGGCGTATGCCATCGAGCGCTCTAAAGTTAAAGTAGCGCCGGGCTCGCGGAGTCCACTGGGTGGCTCCGCCCGCGATATCGACAAGGATCTCGCGGGACAGATGTCTGAGGCTCTCTTCGTTTTGAGACGAAACAGGAGCCTTTTTGGCATCTAAAAAAAGGTGTAAATCAATCGCCGCCTTATAGGCCCGTTGATAAACGTTCAAATCTTTGTAATTCATAATGGTTCAAATTAAATACTAATTATTATCTACTTACTACGCACTAATGCCTACGCACTAGTTTTATGTGGCGGCCAGAATGTAGTTGCCAGAACGCGCTGTTCGCACTCGCTTTCGCTACGGCTCCGGCTTATTAAGCCTTAACCTTGCCAGATACAGCTAACTCGTTGGATCGTTCTACAAAAAGCACGCAGTCACCCGCTCCTCGCTATGCTCGTCGCGGAAATCCGAAATCCGAATCTTCGAAATCCGTCCGCCTAAGGCGGATCGAGTTTCGGGCTTTCGTGCTTCGAATTTCCCGTTCCGAACACAGTGAGGAGCGGGCTCCTACTCTTTGTGAGCGTACAATTTCAGATACTATTTCATCCCCCTTCCCGGGGTGCTTTTCACCTTTCCCTCGCGGTACTAGTTCACTATCGGTCACTTTGTCTGTTTAGTCTTGGAAGGTGGTCCTCCCAGATTCAAGTCGGATTTCTCGAGTCCGGCCCTACTTAGGAAATCCCTAAGAATATGCAACCGTTTGGCCTACGGGGCTATCACCCGCTATGGCGGTCCTTTCCAGGTTCCTTCGGCTACGGATACACACTCTACATTGGGCTCCTACAACCCTCCAGATAAATCTGGAGTTTAGACTATTCCCGTTTCGCTCGCCACTACTAAGGGAATCTCGTTTGATTTCTTTTCCACAGCTACTAAGATGTTTCAGTTCGCTGTGTGTCCTCTTGCCCCCCTATGAATTCAGAGGGCAGTCCCCCGATATAAATCGGAGGGGGTTTCCCCATTCGGAAATCTCCGGGTCAACGCCTGTATAACGGCTCACCGAAGCTTATCGCAGTTTACCACGTCCTTCGTCGGAACAAAGTGCCAAGGCATCCATTATACGCTCTTTTTGCAACTTATTACCGAATTTGATGTTCGAGATTAACCAGTAATTGTCGGAAACAATTACCGTTTCTTTGCTTATTACTAATTATTTATGCAGAATCGTCATGCCCATGATTTCAAAGATCAATATCGAGTGTGGAAGAGATCCTCTTTATATGTCCCGTCCGAAACGGAGGGGGCAAAAAAAAGAGTGGCTTACGCACACTCTTGAACCAAGGTTAATAAAACAAACCAGGCTCAAGAGTATGTGAAAGAGTTAAACATACAAACGGTTAGAGAATAACAACGAAAGAAAGATCACGAAACTCAAATTGCTCTCCTATTTTATGCACTTCCAAACCAAAGTCAAGGAAAAAAATCCAATTTGTTTTCTTTGTTTATTTTAGATAAACAATTATTTCTTGACAGTTCCGAAAAACATTTCAGTAAAATTACCCAAAAGCCAATCGAGGGTTCCGGTCATGATGATAAGAGATAGAAAGAAGCCAAAAACACCAACAAGGAGCAAACCGGTATACGTGCCTCCGGGACCGAAATAATGTTCCGCCCAGCCGATCTGGCCCAAAAACCCGCGAACCTGCACCCTATATATAAGGAGAAGAATACTGAGAATCATGCCGATGAGACCGAATATAATTTCCATACTTCAGCATTTTACCATAACCCAACGCGGTGCCAATCCCTCAGTGAGAGGACTGTAACTCCAGCTGGTGTCCGCTATTTGTATTTTCTGAAGTGAAATAGTATCTTCACAAGATTATGCAGACTCCATTCAGACTTCATTCCCCGCATAG
>Ga0315285_10006757_pt1 | contig 11824 bp, 11 predicted proteins | sample YL17G09_36_MG_FD_203698 | JGI IMG/M metagenome (GOLD analysis project Ga0315285, IMG submission 203698) | Sediment microbial communities from Yellowstone Lake, YNP, Wyoming, USA - YL17G09_36 | ecosystem: Environmental > Aquatic > Freshwater > Lake > Sediment | place: USA: Wyoming | collected... | reverse complement strand
CAGGCAAAGGTTTGTTCAATATGTACCGAATTGATCATTTCAAGTGGACACATGATGTTCTGGAAAGACTTTTCGTACGTTCGGAAAGACGTAAAACTTTAAATCTCCCTGGTTATAAAGGAAATCCTCTGATTGACACCGGATTATTGGTAGATGGAAAATTGCAGGTTTCAAAAATCCCACTATGAAAATTGGAGTCTTTTATACCCATGTCCTGGGCAAATCCGATTCCCAGGCACCATCACCTGAGTACTACCTTTCATATTCCCGGCGTTTTATTCGGACTTATCGTCAGTTCAAACCTACCATTGAACATGATTTAGTGGTGATATGTTGCGGTGGTCCATGCGATATTCAAAGCCAAACTCTTTTCAGTGGTCTAAACGCCCGTTTTATGGAGTATAACGGGGCCGGTTGGGATGTTGGAGCGTTCCAAACCATCACACTTATCACTGATTATGATTGGGTGATGTGCATTAGCAGTCCAGGTTATTGTTGGAAAATGGGTTGGTTGGAACTCCTTGTTACTGCTGCTCAAATCCATGGCAAGGGTGTTTATGGGGCGATGGCATCTTTCGAATGTTCACCCCATCTTCGTGGCGGGATTTTTTTCGCTAGTGAACTTATGACTCGATATGATCATAAGATTGAAACCCGTGCGGAAACCTACAAATTCGAGGCTAATGACTGGAATTTCTCACAGTGGGCAATCAATAAGGGTTACTCAGCAATGCTCGTTACCTGGACTGGGATATATCCCAAAATTGAATGGCGAACGCCACCGGATATTTTTCGGCGTGGTGACCAAAGTAATTGCCTTCTATTTGATCGTTACTCAGATTGGTATATGGCGGTGAATTCAGACGAGAGAAAAAGAATCGAAGATTTAGCCGACGGTCCATATATTCACGGTGTGAAAACGCCCGAGATCCTTGCATTATGCAAGGGTACTTGACAACTTCGCGGACTTCTGTATCTTGTTCCCAGTAGCAGGTCGCAATAGCCTTTTCCCGGGGTGGCTCCCTTGATTTGCTAAACCGACGTTCGGATCTAGTCGGACCAACAGCGCAATCAACCGGGTGCGCCCGGTAACGGAAGATCCCATGCCACATAGGCCCTCGGCACAGGCCACCAGCGAGATGCCCCTAAGCATATCGTGTGATGCGCTACAAGAGGGTTTCTCTAAATCAATCACCATGAAAGGTTTATACCTATGGCATGTGATCCAGTTACTGAGTATGTTGTTAGTGAATCGAATCGACTTCTCCCTGGCGAAATCTATAGCCGGACATTCCCGGAATCACCGTGGATGTCCCTGACTGAGCGCGGGGAATATCCTGAAGGCATTGGTTATGACCCGATTACGGTCATGACCGCCGAACGCAGTGCCCCCACCGACGCCAATCCCACTTGGACCGATGTCAATATCACCGGTCTTGAGGATAACGTCGAGGGTGGCGCTTGCTTGCCGCCAGCCGAAATCATGAAGTTCGGCACCACGAAACGGATCTTCAACCTGCAAGAGAAGGTCATCAAAACTCCGAAATTCTGCGCCGTGTCCCTTTTCCCGGCATTCCAGTTGGGAATGCAGTTGGACCGTATTTGGGACAACATGGCCCTGTACGCCCGGATCCTCTGGGAACTCCGCGACCGGTATGAGTACTTGCGCATATGTTCGTGGAAGGTTGTGGCCGACGAAGGTGCCAACTGCGGAACCACATTGACCGAAGGCGTTGAGGACTTCGATTCCTACGATTGTTCTCAGCACACTATCGGCATGTTGACCCAGGGTCTCTTGGACCGATGGTCGTTACGACTATTGCGCGACGGCGCCGGCCGGAATGCTGAAGGAATAGTTGCTGGAATTCCCCAGTTGACCTTGATCACCGATCCGGAGACTTCCGAGGGTATTTTCATGACCAACGGGGACCGGAGAAACGATCTGCGTTTCGGTGAACCAAGCAAATTGTTGGCGGCATTTGGAACCGGTGGCGCTTACAAGGGCTTCTTCCATCTGTTGGATCTGACGACCATCCGTGGTGAATGCTCCAATAGGAAGTTTACTCCCGTGCCACCGTATGTAATCAGTACGACAAGCCAGGGGTTCAAGGTGGACATGAATCCGACCTGGGAGAATGCAACCTTGGGTGTATCGTTCATCCACAATCGGCGTGTGTTAAAGCAATTGATCCCTCGACCAATCGTTGCTCCTCATCCTCAATTCCAGTTTAACCCGGTGAATTATACGGCGACCTGGAAAGCAATGAACATCCTGGATGAAGACTGCAATCCTGAAGGCACGATCATTCATTTCCGTGGTCACATGATGTCGGGAAGTATGCCCGAGCATCCGCAGTACGGTGTGGCATTCCTGCATCGGATTTGCAAGTCGCCTTGCCAGCGTGTGATTGAATGCCCAGCCAGCTAGAAGGTCAATCGAGGCAAAACTGAAATCGAAAGGAATATCCTATGCCTAATGTCGATATTGTTGATGTTGGTGGAGTCAAGTACACCAAGGCGGTCGAACCCCGGATTTGGGGGTTTACCAGTAAAGAGGCTATGCGGGCCTTTAAACCGCCCAGAGGCACCAGTCTTTCATTGGCTATCATCTATACACTCTATCCGGGTTATGGAACGGCCACCGGTTGCGCGTATATCTGGAGTGATGATGAAACCACAGCCGACAATGATTCTACCGTCATTCGTCCAACGAGTATTGGTCATCATGAGGGTCATTATTGGAAGGGTCGCTGGGTGGCGATGTCCGGTTGTTGGAATTACGGAGATAGTTAAGATCTTCGGTGACCGGGGTTGGTTTTCATGGTTTTTTCCAACCCCGGTATCAATTTTAACGAAAGGAATTTTTTATGGCTTGCGTAGAAATAACAAGCGTTGCTGGTGTTGAATACAGCAAAGATGTCGAACCCCGTATGTGGGGTTTTACCGGCGTGGGACCGGGTGTTTTAGATCAGATTCGGGCATTCCCGCCGCCGCGTGGATATGGTCTAAAATTGGCCATCTGTTATGAGTTTTTGTCGGGATTTGCTCTTGATCCAGCTTGGGGTTGTGTCTTCATCTGGAGCGATGCGGAAACCTTGGCGGATAATGGGAATACGGTTCTCCAACCGTTAGCGATTGGTCCTGGCAAGGCCGGCCGTTGGGTGGCATTTTCCGATTGCTGGCAAGGTCATCCCCCACCCTATAGACCACCTGGGGATGGACCACCGACCTAACCTTCGACCTAACCTTTAACCTGGGGGCGGTATAGCCCCCAGTTCACTTTTATAATTATGAAAAGATTCATCTATCCTTTCCTTTCTATTCTGTTATGCCTAGGAACTGTCATGGTCTTGGCCCAGACCTTTTTCCCGGAAGGCAGCCGCCCAAACTCAGGGCAACAACCCGCCAATATCAGTTTGGTGAAAATCAATGAGATTTTGTATCGTGCCGTTAAGGGGAATGGAACCAACGTGTTACAGGTGGATGCCACGATTACCGCGACGATTGCCGGTATGGGGGTATCGAATGCTTTTGGCACTACGTTGTCAACGTCCACCAACGTCTCCGCGATACTGGCCGGCGTAAGCGCGCCAATCCCGGTAATCCAGACAAACGCTCCCGGCATTAAGATGACGTTTGGCGGTTTTGTAAAAGTGTTCACGGGAGATACAAATGTTCCGGTGCAATTAACCAATGCGACAACGCTGGTGCGGTTCGTAACGGTCGCAGGGTACTCAAACTATCTGGCCAATGCGCAAACGGCTTGGTTATCGGTGAGTGGAAGCGGAGGACCGTTTTATCCGATTGTCTCAGGTGGGGAACGGAACATTGGGGCACCGGCCAACATGGCATTTGACCTGACCAATGCATGGGCCAGGGCTCAGGCGACGAACGATTCTTTCAACATCACCTTTGGGCAATAATCATGAAGACTCGACTCTTTCTTTTCTCGCTTTTGTTCCCTCTACTGGCCTTCGGTCAGGGGCCAGGTATTTGGACAACCACGCCGCAGAAAAACTATGACCCCGAGATTTCCAACCTGATGTCGTTTAAAAAGAGTCTGCTATCCGGACATGACTCAATTAGCAGTTATTCTCTGACGAATGACGCGATCATATTTGACAATTCCTACGTGACGGTTGCGGTTGGTAGTCTGTATTATTCTGTTCCAGGTCTAAGCAAACTCCCAAACGGAACACTGATCTGTGTTTATCGAGGAGGAACGGCCCATGCCTCCACAGATGGCGATTTGTTTTATAAACTCTCCATTGATCAGGGGGCAACCTGGGGATCTGAGAATACTCTGGCTACTCACTCTGGAAGTTATGGCTATTCTGATGTTGAAATCGAAACGATCCGCAACGGAACACTCATTGTAAGTACGTTCTGCAACGATGGAATTAACGCGCATGGGGCATATACCTTTATCGGTTCACCCAGCAATAATATTATCACCTGGGCAGGACCGTATCTGGCCGCGACAAATCGGGCCACCAGTAGCAAAGTTATTGATTATGGAACAAAACTCTTGCTTCCCGTCTATGACAACTATTCGACAAACGCGTTGCTGCTGACATCCTTGGACAACGGGAAATCATGGGGGAACGAAATAGTCATTGCGAATTATGGGACCAATTACTGGAATGAGGCCAACGGTCTTATCTTACCGGACAATACTATTCGCATGTTCGTGCGCGATGGCATTGGCGTTCAGGGTGGAATCGGACTTACCTATTCGAGCGATTACGGATTAACATGGGTAAATCCAACGAACGTAATTGCATGTCAACCCGGACGTCCGTCGCCTATTCGATTGGCAAACGGAAATCTACTTATGTTCTGCCGGGCGAGTACCAACTACAGTGCCAACGGTTATCCAGCGATCAGAACATCTCTGGACAATGGATTAACTTGGAGCACTGAGTCAATTATTCTCACCAATACCGGGCCAGGAAATACTGGAAACGATTATGGTTCCGTTACACATCTGAGCGGGAATGACATCGGACTGGTTTTGAGTATGTATAATCCCACTAACGTGCTGTGTATGCAGGTATCATTTAAAACGTTGCATTGTGGACAGGGAGTTTTTGCTGACGGAAATCTACAAGTGAAGAAAGCTACTGTTGGTTCAATTTTGGCAACAACTAACATAATGTTGCGGGCCACAACTTCACCAGTATTAGGAATTGATTCTGGAGATCAATCTTACCTTCAACTTTTGCACAACGCTGTCGCAAAATGGTGTCTTGTAAATAACGCAGAAGGGACCGACGTCCTTTCATTATGGGACTATAATCGGTCGGATAGCGTTCTAGTGTTTCATCCAAACGCGAACATCGTAGATTTCAAATACGTGGATGTCAGGGTTCCGTCTTTGATGGTAACGAACGGATTATGGGTTGGAGGCAACGTCGGTATCGGGACGACGACGCCAAGTGATAAATTACAAGTTTATGGTGGAAATATAATTATTGACTCAAATGCGTATATCGGAAATAGCACTTACAACAATTTAGTTTTTCAACCTAGTGCTGGAACTAGTGTTCAAAATGCAAGCACAGATGTCCGTATAAATATTGACTCCAATAATAACGGTACAGGCGATTATTTTGAAATTGCCCACAATGTCAATACGATGACTGGCGGGACTGTTCTGTTTCGTGTTCAAGACGACGGCAACGTCGGGATTGGGACGACGGGACCAGGAAGCCTTCTTGATGTAAATGGAACAGCGCAACTTCGTGGCTCAAGTGGCGGAACGGGACTTTATGTAAATTCTGTAGGGGCGGTTGGTATTGGAACAACTTCAATTGATAGCTGGGCATTACTAAAGATTAGTGGGACGAACCCATATTTCTATTTTGCGGGGTCAGGAACGGGTATTTTTCAGACGGCTTCAACAATGGCATTTTCTATACGTGGCGGTACAGATACAATTTTCAACTCTTGGGTTGGTAGTGATTGGCAATCAAATGTGACTATAAAAAACAACGGTAACGTCGGGATCGGGACGGCGGCACCCACCACCAACCTCTGCGTGAACGGAGAGGCATCCGCGTCAACAATGGTTTCGACGAATGGTTTTGGTAGTGCCACAAACTACACGGCTGGAAAATTTACTCCAGTCAGTGGGCAAGGTCGATTGGTCATCAGCAACAATGTTCTGTACTTTGTGACGGCGAGCAAGACAAACGTAGTCATCTCGAACGAATGACGTATGAGCGACGAAACCAAAAACATGTACAAGACTGCAACCCTGGCGCACGAATGACCTATGAGTGATCATCTGAGAGATTTGGGGAAAGTCTGGTGTGCGAATCTCTTCGCACTGGTTACCTTGCGATCCTATCATGAGGTAATAGGGTTGATAACTGCATGTTTAGCCGCAATATATACGTTATGTAAGATTTGGCAAGCAGTAACAGGTAAAACCATTCTGCATTCATACCACAGATGCAAAAAGTGAAAGGAACAGCAAAATGACAAACTGGAAAACTACATTGGGCGGGTTAATAACCGCGGTTGGTGCATATCTTCAAACTGTACCAGAGCCGACGTGGCTTGCTACGGTGGGAAAGATCATGATTGGCTTGGGTCCACTTCTAATCGGTTTCTTTGCGAAGGATAAGAATGTGTCGAACGCTCCGAATCCCGTCACCTCGGCTGTGGTGCCCAAGGACGTATGATGTGGATAGTGCCCGCAATAATAGCGTTCTGCAAAAGTATAACCGCGCTACAGTGGATTGCGGCACTGTTAGAGCGGTGGGACAAGGCGAGAAATGAAACGGAAGCACTTAAACGGTTGGGTGATAAGAATACTACTGTTGATGCTGCTATCGACAACGTCTTGCATCCATCCGCGGTTGAACAACAGCGACCGACTGATTCACAGGGTGGACTTCCCGGTAGCGGTAAAGGCGGCACCGGAGTGGTGTCGTGATGCGCTGAAAACAATAAACATGCTGGAGTATGAAGTGGAGCGAAGATGAGAACAATCACTCTACCATCCGATATCATTGAACAGAAACACTGAACTCTTATGAAACGAATTGTCTTTTTACTGGCCCTATTCATGGGGATTGCATCCGCCAACGCTCAACGGTACGTGAAAACCGTTGATACACTGGCCGAGATGGTCATTCAAAACCCGAAGACGGTCTATACCAACGTCTTTGTGGCTGAACCTATCCGGGGCGGTAATTTCACACTGGCCCATGACGTGATAGCAACCAACATCGGGACCAAATTTGCCAGCACAACCACAGGTTGGTCGTGGAAACGAGTTTATAGCGGTCCCGTTAATGTGCGTTGGTTTGGCGCCAAGGGCGATCAAGTAACCGATGATACCGCCGCCTTTACCAATGCTATTGCTTTTGGCACGAATGTCTATGTCCCATCAGGAATCTACAAGGTGGCCGGTCCAATTGATTTCGACCAAAACACACAGATTATCGGGGATGGGAAGAGTTTTACCACTATCACAAACAGCAATTCGGATTTCACCTTCCAGTTCATTAGCGCCTTGGGGGCCATTCCATACGAGTATTATTCCTCGATACGATTCTCGGATTTTACTCTGAAGGCAAAGAATGGGTTTCAGATTAACTATGCGCATGATTGGACTACCTATTTTAATCTTCAAGCGGCAATTCTTAATCCTGTTTTTGAACGGTTAACCTTTGAGGGGAAATATGCGGCCGTACTTGACGCGGATTATTGCACGACCAACATGCCGACTCTCGGATCATTGACAAATTGGGGTGTTGGAATATCAGCGGCCAAGATGTGCTATGGCGTAATCCGTGATTCTCAATTTACCGGGTATGGAGTCGGGATACACCTTTTGGGTTCGGACCTGAATAAAATTCAGAATTGCCTTATGTGGGGAGGGGCAAGGAATATTCACATTAGCGGAATATATACTTGGGGAGCCATGACAAGCATTGAGAATTGCGAATTCTTATCCCTGCGGCGAGTAGGTGGAATCTACATTGACTCGGTGTCTAATACACAGATCAAGCACAATTATTTTGAAACCTATGAGCCGTCGGCCATGTTTTTATATACAATGGGTGACTGGGGCACAATGTTCATGGAAAACCGTTTGGATAACACGGGGCAATTACTTACACCGGCATTCTATTTTCAACCCGTGACTGGGCTTCGTGTTCACCATAATATACGCATACCATCAGCTAACCTATGCACGGCAGTAGTGACCACAAATTACTGGACTTTCAATCAGCCAGTCTTGGGTTATTGGTATCATAACGATCTTTTTTTTCCCATACCGGATTGTCCATCATTGGAATTTAGCGAACATAAGGAAATGATTTGCGGCGTTAATAATCTAGAAGGTGTATTTGGTCCGGGTTCAATCAATATGCCATTCGTAAAAGATCCAATTGCGGGACGTTGGGCTTTTAACGGACGAGCCGGAGGTTTTATATTCGCTCAGAGTCATTCAGGCATTTCTAGCCCAGATTACAAAATTACATTCACTGGTCGCCCCATTGATGTGACTGACACCTATGCCATCGTTGCGTATAATAAATTGTTGCTACCTATAACAAACTTATTCGCCGGTTGGCTTGGTTTTGATGGGGTGAATACAAATGTGACTCAAACGCGTTCGTTTTACTTTACGATGCCAACGAATTATTATTATGGCGGTTACTTCACGGTCAATTTAACTGACCGTTTAAACCTTGAGCAATTTAAAATCGAACCTGTATATGGTGCAAGGCCAGGTCTAACCATAACGAACTATTTCTACACTTTGGATGTCTCAACCAATATGATTACAAACTATTTCATATTCAAGGACGGATTATTTATGAGCAATTGGCACAATCCATAAGAAAAGGTGCACTATGTCAACATCGCTATGTCCAGTCAGTTGTTGCGGTCCTACCGGTTACGACACCGGGATTCCCCCATGCCAAGGTCCAAAGGGTGACCCGGGCGACAAGGGGGACAAGGGGGACAAAGGAGATCAAGGCGATGCTGGGGCATCGTACCTATTCTCAGACGGTCCGTGGACTGAATTGGTAATCACCGGCCCGGACGCTGGCAATGCCTTCACCCTTGATGATTTCGACCGTTTGGGCAACCGCAAGATCCGCATGACAGGTAACATAGGCAATCCGGGGGCCGGTTGGAGTTTAGGTGGTATGACACCCGGTCTCGAAGGGCAGATGGTTCTCCTTTGGAACGATACCAAGGATACGTTGGGCGGGTCCAATTGCCCGGTTGAATGTTTCGGCAACGTCGGCCTGCCAGCCGTTGACGGTTTTCTCTATACGGTAGTCATTGCTTCTGGCGCATTTTCGATCTTCATTTATTCAACTGCGGTAAATCGCTGGGTGCCATTTACGACGTAACATCGTGAAGGAGATCTTCCTAAAAGATGGTTTCGGGATGTTAGACCTGGGTTGTGATACCGGGACACCGCCGAGTTTATTGCCGTCGAACCAGGCTGCCTTGGCTATTAACGCGACGTTCCGGGATCTTGGTTATGTCAAACCGCGTCCGGGATTCGTACGGCACACGTTGGTTTTCTCGGATCTGAGTTCCACCATTCCCCAACCGCCACCGAGTGGCGGCGGGACGAATACACCGGGGCAGGGCGGGGCCGGCAATCCTCCTGTGGACATTGGCAGTGGCGGGACTGGCGGACCGCCTGGTCAACCTCCTCCTGACGTGCCACCCGATACCGGGGGAGATGATGGGGGCGGAGGCGGGGGAGACGTGCCAACTTGGAAACCGAGCGATGATTTCCCGCCACTGACGCAGTTTCCACCGCCAGAGGTTATCAATCCGTCTTGGACGTTGAAGTCAGAAGAGGCGGGCGCGGCCTACATACTTGACTCTAAAACCACTTATCCAACACCGTCTGATCTACCATTGGAATACCGCCAGTATGCGATGGGTGTTCTGGCCGCCGAGATCAACACAACGATCACCAACCAAATTTCGTTGGGTTGGAGTTACGTTGGTTTCATGGAACCGTTATGGTCCTATTCCCCCTATCTCACTCCGGGCCTGCATCGGAGTCTTGGCGCTGAAGCATTGGGTGCAACCCCGCCGTTCATGGTCTATGGCAACTATGGTTGGTTCCTTACCTGCCAGGTCCAATTCCAGAAGTTGATATGAACGCCCTTTTTTTTCAGACTGGAAGATTTCAGGGGGCGACATACTACCAATCCCTGACGAAACGCCATTGCATCATTGCCAGCGTTTCGGGCCGGTTCTACAAAATTGATCCGATAGCCAATACCCTGACCGACATCACCATTCAGCCACGCAATCCAACTCTTGAGAAATGTTGGTTTGCCCAAGGCGAACAATTTCTTTTCGCCCAGGATAATCAGAGTGCGCCTTGGATTTACTGGGGCGCCGGTTCGCGGTTGTCAAATCCGAATCTGAAAGAATTGCCCGTAGGCGGTCCTATGTGTTCTTGGGGCGGAAGATTATGGGTTGCCCGCGGTCGCGAGTTCTGGGGAAGTAACATCGTGGGTGGCGAGGGCGGTTCCAGTGTTTTCTTTGGCAAAGACTCGATAATCAACTTCACAGAAAACGAGTGGTTGAACGAAGGCGGGAGTTTTTCAGTACCGGCGTTGCGCGGTGACATAACGGCCATGACGGCATTGCCGAATCTGAATACTCAACTTGGCCAAGCAGATATTTGCGTGTTCGTCGAGGACGGTATATTTTTCTTCTCGGTTCCATTCGATCGTACAACCTGGAAGAACTTGACTTATCCGGCCCAGCGATATGGTTTGGACCACGGTACACTTTCGGGGAATTCCGTAGTACCAGTAAATAGCGACTTATGGTTTAGATCCGACGATGGTATCCGTTCAATCGCCGTTGCGATCAGGGATTTCTCTCAACCCGGCCAAAGTCCCCTTAGCCACGAAGTGTCATATTGGTTGAATCGGGACGATGAAACGCTCCTGCAATTTTGTAGTGGCGGTTTGTTCAATAATTGGTTGATGTTTACCTGTTCTCCTCACAGAACCATCCGGGGTATCTGCCATCGAGGTTTGGTCGTCTTGGACATCACGCCGCAAACTTCACTAATCCGCCGCAAGAATCCTACCTGGGAAGGTTTGTGGACGGGCCTGGAAATTCTACAAATCGTGACAGGTAAATTCAACGGTAGAAATCGTTGTTTCCTTTTCGTGGTCAATACGCAAATGCAAATCGAGGTTTGGGAATTCGATCCCACTACCCGATTTGACGAAGGCATGACGAAAATTACAATGCGCGTCGAGGGACAGAAATTGGGTTTCGGGAGTGCCGAAACGTTCAAGAAACTTCAGGAGGGCGAACTTTACATTGACGAACTCGACGGCCAAACGACGTTCAAGATGCAGTACCGCCCCGACCGAGATCCACGCTGGCAAGACTGGCATACGTGGAGTGAATGCGCCACTCTATCGGATTGCACGCCGACCAATATTTGCACGCCACCAAAACCGTTGGCGCCGCAATTCCGATTCAGTATGCCATTCCCTCAACCATCTGACGCCTATGATTCTGTCAACGAGAGACCGTTTAGAACCGGCTACGAATTTCAACCCGCCTTGGAATTGACCGGTTACGCGCGCGTGAACCTACTCCGTCTCTATGCCGAGAAATTGGCTGATGAATTGCGGAAACCGTGTCTTGGAGCTGGGCCATGCAAACAATTGGAATCCTGCGATTTCAATCCGTTCACGTTCAATAGTCAGGCGACCGATGTCTGGTTTATCGCGGACACGTACTCGATGACCGCTCACACTTCTGACGTGGCAAATCTGGTGAATTCGATCCC
>Ga0315285_10006754_pt1 | contig 11825 bp, 10 predicted proteins | sample YL17G09_36_MG_FD_203698 | JGI IMG/M metagenome (GOLD analysis project Ga0315285, IMG submission 203698) | Sediment microbial communities from Yellowstone Lake, YNP, Wyoming, USA - YL17G09_36 | ecosystem: Environmental > Aquatic > Freshwater > Lake > Sediment | place: USA: Wyoming | collected... | reverse complement strand
GGGCGTCCGCCGGAACCGTCGTGGGCTGGTTACAGTGCGGGCAGGCGACTTCAGCGCCCGGCGGTTCGTTGACGGTCAGGCGCTTTCCGCATTTCGAACAAGGAAACCTGAAGGCCATGCTGCACCTCCCTGGGCCGACTCCGGACGTATGTTAGAGACAGAAAAACGGATTGTCAACCGTTTGCCGCGTGTGACAGCCCTCTTCCCCCGCCCCTTCCACCTACAAGTACGGATGAGACTGCCGGTCGTTCGAAGAAAAATCGCACGCCGCGCGGTTGCTCAAAAGAGGACAAGCGGGCACGCCCGCGAGGCCTTGCGACCGCACCAAACCGAAAGGCGGAACAACAGAATTTGCGCCGCCGCCAGTGAGTGTCTCAAGTTTCAGCCCTCCGCCGTCCGATGAGAACTAGGACCTTGACACGTTACGGGACATCGCGTCATACTAGGCAGAGTGAAAATGCCGGGCAACGCCGGATAGACTCCGAACTCTCTTTAGGAGAACGCCATGAGAAAGTTACTGGTCTGCGTGCTGACGGTCGCCTGGGCGACCGCGATCATCGGCTGCGGCGATACGGGCACCAAGACGGACACCGAGAAGGAATTCCTGAAACTCTCCAAGCAGTACTCCGCCCGCTTCTACGAGAAAATGACGACCCAGGCGGAAACCATGCAGCCCGTCCAGGTCACCGCCGAAGCCGCCCGCATCTGGGACGAAGTCTTCAGCCCCCACAAGCCCGTCTTGACCAAGCGGGTCCAGGAAATCCTGAACGACCTCGACACCTGCCCGCCCCTCCAGGAGGACCTGTATAACGAGGTCGCCTCCGGCGCACGCGTCGAGCCTCCGGCCGACCAGCCCCAGGGCATCGTCCTGAAGCAGTTCCTGTGGAACCCCATCGGCGCCGCCCAGATGGGCCTGAACAACTGGCTCGCAGGGCTGTTGCAGCAGCAGTCCTTCGGCATGCGGTCCGTCATGGCCGCCAACGCCCCGATGTTCTGGGAAACCACGGACCGCACTATCGACCATCCGAAACTGGTCCTGCGGCAAGGCCCGATGATCTACGCGGTGGACCTGACGCGCAAGGACGACTACTACCAGGTGGACAAAATCCGGTGGCTGCGGCCCAAGTCGATGGGCCCGGTGGTGATGCCGACCCCGCCTGCGGACGCCCAACCGCCCGCCGCGCCGGGGACCCTGCCCGCCGCGCCGGGGACCCTGCCGCCTGCGGCGGGGACCCTGCCGCCGGCCCCGACGCCGCCGGCCCCGACGCCGCCGGCCCCGGCAACTCCGCCGGAGAAAGCCCCCGCAAAGGGCTAAGCATCCAGGCTACTGAAAATCCGGGCGAGCGTTCCGCCTCCAGGCGGGATGCTCGCCCTTTTTGTCACGGGTCAACTTTCCTTCGTCATTTGCCGCTTGCCGTTCACGTGCCACAACCTGCCCGCCTTGGCGGGGCCTGCCCGCCTTGGCGGGGCTTGCCGGCAACCCGTGATCCTGTAGGCGGTGCCGGCCCCGGCGAAACGGGACCTCACCCGCCGACAATGCCGGCCAGGTCCTTCTCGGCAACAAACTTGTACTCTCCGCCGTTGTCGGCGGCGATCTTCGTCAGGATCTCCCGCCCCCCATCGTACAGAAATCCGATGGTGTAGACCCGCACCTTGCCGCCGACGTTCAGCCGCTTGATGAGATCGATAACCGCCCGGTCGAACTCGCCGTCGGTCAGCAGGTAGATGAGGTCGGGCTTTGCGGCAAAGGCCCGTTCCAGGGCCTGGCTGGGGTCGGTCTCGCCCCGTGCGATGACCCCGTCGATGAACTCAAACGCCAGGCCGCGGTTACGGTCCGTGGCGGGCACCAGCCGCCGCGTCGGCATCTCCACGGACGGGCCGGACGAAAAGAAGATGACGTGAAACTCGTTCTCCGCCGCCAGGTCCGACAGGCTCCGCTTGAGTTCCAACTTCACGATGTCGAGCGAATCGGTCATGCTGCCGGAGCGGTCGACCACGTAGACGATCTTGCTGGAGTCTTCCTGGGAAGGCTTCCTCCATTCCTTGAAGACGCCGCGATCGTTGCCGAGGTCAAACCCGCCTTCCTCCGGCAGCCCAGAGCCGGTGCCGATGGGAACCAGTTCCCCCCCCTTCTCCCGGCCGACGCCCGGAACCGGGTTATCGAGGCGCGGCGTGATGCTGGCGAAGCCCGGCTTGAGTTTGCCGCGACCTTCCGTCTGGGGCCGGCCGGTCTTCGGGCGGTTCTCGACCGGCGGCCGCGGGCGCATCGGGTGCGGCTGTAAGGTCGGGCCCGCCAAGACCTCCGGCGATTCCGCCGCCGGGCCCAGGAAGAACGCGCCCAGGAGCACAGCCGCCACGTGCAGCAGGAGGCTCGTCCCCCAGGTGGGCACGTACAGGGCCAGCCAGCCCAGGAGCGAATCGGCAACCGACTCGCGCGACAGTTCGATGGAAGCCTCAACGGCAGAGGCGGCAGGCGGACGGCGGAAGGTATCTTCGCAAGCCATGGCGGCTCCTCCTCCCGGGATCGGCGTCACCCGGGTGTCGTGGTGGGATGAAATCCCGACTCACCGCTGCCCAGTACGGGCCCGTACGGGCAGGCGCCCGCGCGGTTGTCACACAGGCATCAACCACCTATCTGTACGGAAGCCCCGAGGCGCCGTTTCGCGAAAACGGACAATATTCGCCCCGCCGTCTTTTGCTTGCACGTCCGGCGCTTGTGCGGCAAGAATGTGCCGTCGGCATCGCAAAGCCGTTCGAGCCTGCCGCGGCCTGCCCGCCTTGGGTGGGGAAGCGGCAGGGAATCTTGAATCGGGAGAGAAACATGGCCGAGGCCACGTTCGCCCTGGGAATCGATTACGGCACCGAGTCGGCCCGCGCGCTCCTGGTGGACGTGGCCGACGGACGCGAGGCCGCCACCGCCGTCTACCCCTACTCCAACGGCGTCATCACCGAGCGCCTGCCCGCCGCACGCACGCGCCTGCCCGCCCACGACTGGGCCCTCCAGGACCCGGAGGACTACCTGCGGGCCCTCGACGCCACCGTGCCGGCGTGCCTCAAGGCGGCGGGCATCCGCGGCGACCAGGTCATCGGCATCGCTACGGACTTCACGGCCTGCACGATGCTGCCCGTGCGGCGGGACGGCACGCCCTTGTGCATGCTGCCGGAGTTCCGCGCCCAGCCGCACGCCTGGGTCAAACTGTGGAAGCACCATGCCGCGCAGCCCGAGGCCGACCGCGTCAACGAGACCGCCCGCCGCATGAAGGAGCCGTGGCTCGAGCGCTACGGCGGCAAGATCTCCAGCGAGTGGTTCTTCCCGAAGGCCCTCCAGATCCTCCAGGAAGCGCCGCAGGTGTACGCGGCGGCCGACCGCCTCATCGAGGCCGCCGACTGGATCATCTGGCAACTCTGTGGCCGCGAGACCCGCAACCTGTGCACCGCCGGGTACAAGGCCATCTGGTCGAAGCGCGACGGGTTCCCGCGGAAGGAATTCTTCGCGGCCCTGGACCCGCGATTCGCCGACGTCGTCGACTCCAAGATGTCGCGCGACATCCTCGCCCTGGGCGCACGGGCCGGCGGCCTGACGGAGCCGATGGCTGCGCGCCTGGGCCTGAGGGCCGGCACGGCCGTGGCCGCCGGAAACGTCGATGCCCACGTGGCCGTCCCCGCGTGCACCGTTACCGGCCCGGGCAAGATGGTCATGATCATGGGCACGAGCATCTGCCACATGGTCTGCAGCACGGCCGAGCGGCACGTGCCCGGCCAGTGCGGCGTGGTGGAGGACGGCATCCTGCCGGGGCTGTACGGGTTCGAGGCGGGGCAGTCGGCCGTCGGCGACATTTTCGCCTGGTTCGTCCGCACCGCCGTGCCCGGTTCGTACCAGACGGCCGCGCGGCGCCGCAAGATGGGCGTGCACGACCTCCTGGCCGAGAAGGCCGCCGCGTACAAGCCCGGCCAGACCGGCCTGCTGGCCCTGGACTGGTGGAACGGCAACCGCAGCGTCCTGGTGGACGCCAACCTCACGGGCCTGATGCTCGGCATGCACCTGGGCACCCGGCCGGAGGAGATGTACCGGGCGCTCTTGGAGGCCACGGCGTTCGGCACGTACAAGATCATCCGGACGTTCGAGGCCGGCGGCGTGCCCATCGAGGAGATTTACTGCTGCGGCGGCTTGCCGGAGCGGAACGACCTCCTGATGCAGATTTACTCCGACGTGAGCGGCCGCTCGTTCAAGATCGCCCGCAGCGCCCAGACCTGCGCCCTGGGGAGCGCGATGCACGGCGCCGTGGCCGCCGGAAAGAAGGCCGGCGGCTACGACACCATCCAGGAAGCCACCCTGCGCATGGCCGGGGTGCGCGACAAGACCTACCAGCCCAACGCCGAGGCCCACGCGGTGTACGAGAAGATCTTCGCCGAGTACGACCTGCTGCACGATTACTTCGGCCGCGGGGCCAACGACGCCATGAAACGCCTGAAGGCCCTCAAGGGCGTGGAGTAGCGGGTTTTCGGCATAAACGTGGGGCCGCCAAACGTCGATGATACCAGGCAGGCTGTCAGGGGCAGGCTATGAACGTTCAGAAATTCAAGGCCCCGCTGCTGCGATTCTGGCACGGGTGGGTCAAGCCATTCCTGGTGGTGCTCATCGTGTTGGGCGCGGTCCGTTCGGCCGTGGCGGACTGGAACGACGTGCCGACCGGCTCGATGAAACCCTCGATCCTCGAGGGCGACCGCATCCTGGTCGACAAACTCGCGTACGACCTGAAGGTGCCCTTCACCTCGTGGCGGCTGGCCCGCTGGGCCGAGCCCGCGCGCAGCGACATCGTCGTCTTCTTTGAACCCCTGCGCGAGCAGCGGTACGTCAAGCGCGTCGTCGGACTGCCGGGCGACGTGGTTGAACTGCGCCGGAACCGCCTGCTCATCAACAGCCGGGAGGCCGAGTACCAGCCGCTGGGCAGCCAGCCGGACGGGGCCGTGCTGGTGGGCGAGGACCTGGGCGGCCGGATGCACCCGCTCGTGCTGACGCCCGGCGCGCGCTCGCGGTCTTCCTTCGGCCCGGTGACGGTGCCCGAGGGCCGGTACTTCCTGATGGGCGATAACCGCGACCTGAGTTTCGACAGCCGCCACTTCGGGTTCGTCGAGCGCGACCGCATCGTCGGCCGCGCGACCCGCATCGCCCTCTCGCTCGACCCATCGCGGTGGCACTGGCCGCGGTGGGAGCGGTTCTTCGAGAAGTTGCCGTGAGCCTGGCGCACGCGGAGATTCGCTCGGGAACCGACTCGGGGCGGTTATCCGGGATTCCAGATCTGCGATTTCAAATTTCAGATCTGCGATTTCAAATTTCAGATCTGCGATTTCAGATCTGAGATTTCAGATTGGAGATTTCAGATTGGAGATTTCAGATTCCAGATTTCAGATCTCAGGTGCCGAATGCGACCCGCCCGGCGCACGCTGCCCGGCCGCCCGTTGCTTCCTCGCCTCTTCAACGACGCGGTCGATCTTGTCGAAGAACTCCCGGGCGCTCTTGCGGTCCTGCGCCCACCGCCGGGTCTTGTCCGTCAGGTATCGCTGGCCGGGAATCTCCGAGTTCTGAAGACTGTCGGCCCACGCGCGGACCTGCCGGGAGATTGACTCGGCCAATGATTTCAGATCTGAGATGGATTTCAGATCGGCAAAGTGCGGCAGCCGCTCCGCCAACAGCAACATGGACCGCACTTCGCCGGCCGAGCCGCGCGCGATGTAAAGGAACGTCAGCAGTTCCTGCGTCGTGCCGCGTTCGAACCCCTCGGCGATGTTGTTGCCGACCGAGATCGCCGCCCGCTGCATCTGGCTCCGCAGGTCTCCCTTGTACGCAAACGCCTTGTGTTCGGTGAGCGCAAAGACCCGCTCGCACAGTTGCATGCCGGCCTGCCAGACGGGGAGATCCTCGAAGCGGGTGTATTTCACAGCCGCCCCCTAACTGTAATGGTCCCCGAATCTCAAATCTGGAATCTCAGATTCCAAATCTGCAATCTCAGATCTCAAATCTGAAATCTGAGATCTCAAATCTCAGATCTCAAATTTGAAATCTCAGATCTCAAATTTGAAATCTCAGATCTGAGATCTCAAATGCCCGTCTAAGATACCCGATTCCAGCCATGCCAATCAAGGGCCGCCTCACCGCCCGGCCGCAACGCGCCGCCCCTGCGGAAACGCCTTTCCACCCCGCCGCGCGCCAAGAACGTCTTTCCTCCCCCGCCGCGCGGCACGTTGCACCCCCTCCGCCGCATCAAGAAACGTCTTTCCTCCCCGCCCGCGCGCCGGTAGAGTGGTGCGGCGAAGGCGCACCGGTATGGCCGGGGAGGCGACCCCTTGCTCGAAACTCTGCGAAAAGAAGTCTGCTGGGCCAACCAGCAGTTGCCCAAAATGGACCTCGTGGCCTGGACAAGCGGCAACGTCTGCGGGCGCGACCCCGAGACGGGCCTGGTGGTCGTCAAGCCCTCGGGCGTCCTCTTCGAGGAACTTACCCCCCAGAAACTCCTCGTCGTGGACCTGGGGGGCCATGTCATCGAGGGCAGCCTCAAGCCCAGCGTCGACACCGCCACCGCCCTCTACATCCTGGAGCACATGCCCGAGGCGAGCGCCGTCATCCACACCCACTCGCGCTACGCCACGGCGTTTGCGGCCCTCGGCCAGGGCATCCCCGTGTACCTGACCGAGCACGGCGACGCGTTCGGCATCCCCATCCCGTGCGGCCGGTACGCCAAGATCGGCGGCACGGAGGTGGGCCAGGAGGTCGTCCGGGTCCTGAAGGAAATCAAGATGCAGTGCCCGGCCGTGCTCATGCAGAACCACGGCGTCTTTGCCGTGGGCACGAGCGTCCAGGGGGCGCTGAAGACGGCCGTGGTGATCGAGGACATCGCACGCACGGTGCACCTGGCGATGGCCATCGGCCAATCCATTCCGATTCCGCCCGAGGAGGCGCACCGGCTGTACACCGTGTACCACACGAAGTACGGGCAGAAACCCGGCGGAGGATTTGAGTAGGCGCCGCGCGAAGTTTAACCGCGGAGAACGCGGAGAGCGCAGAGAAAGCCAAGACCAGGCGCGCAACCAGAAAACACAGCGGCGACCTCTTCCTTGCTGTTCTCTGTGTCTTTCATCTCAGTTACCCTCTGCGTTCTCTGCGCTCTCTGCGGTAGAATCGAACGTCAGGAGACGCGCCAATGGCCGACAAGTTCCGGACCGAAAAGGACACCCTGGGCCAGGTCAAGGTCCCCGCCGCCGCCTACTGGGGCGCCCAGACGCAGCGGGCCGTCGAGAACTTCCCCATCTCGGGCCTGCGGGCGCACCCGGCCCTCATCCGCGCCATGGTGTGCGTGAAGGCCGCCGCGGCCCGCGCCAACGCCGGCCTGGGGAAACTCGACAAGAAACCCGCCAAGGCCATCGAAGAGGCGTGCCGCGAGGTCCTGGGCGGCAAACTCCTGGACCAGTGGGTCGTGGACGTGTACCAGGCCGGCGCGGGCACTTCCTTTAACATGAACACCAACGAGGTCCTCGCCAACCGCGCGAACGAAATCCTCGGGCTGCCCCTCGGCTCGTACAAGCCCGTCCACCCGAACGACCACGTCAACATGAGCCAGTCGACCAACGACACGTTCCCGACGGCCATGCAGGTGGCGGCCGTGCGGCAGGGCGCCGCCGTGGCCGAGGCGGCCGAGTGCCTGGCCGATGCCCTTGCGGCCAAGGGGCAGGCGTTCGACGCCGTCGCCAAGAGCGGACGCACGCACCTCCAGGACGCCGTGCCCGTGCGCCTGGGCCAGGAGTTCATGGCGTGGTCGCTGGCGGTCCATCGCGGGGCCGAGCGGCTGCTGGCCGCGCTGGACGAGTGCAAGGAACTGCCGCTGGGCGGATCGGCCGCAGGCACGGGCCTGAACACCCATCCCGACTTCGCCGCGGCGGCCGTCGAGCAACTGTCGGAGATGGCGGACCTGGAACTCGTGCCCGCCGAGGACCTGCGGCAGGCGATGCAGTCGATGGCCCCGATGGGGGCCGCCAGCGCCGCGCTGCGGGCCCTGGCGCTTGAACTTATCCGCATATCCTCCGATATTCGCCTCCTGGCCAGCGGCCCGCGCACGGGCCTGGCCGAAATCCGCCTGCCCGCCGTCCAGCCCGGCTCCAGCATCATGCCCGGCAAGGTCAACCCCAGTTTGGCCGAGTGCCTGGGCATGGCGGCCATGCAGGTCGTGGGGAACGATGCGGCCGTGGCCCTGGCGGTGCAGGCCGGGCAACTGGAACTGAACGTCTTCATGCCCCTGATGGCCCACAACGTCCTTTCGAGCATGGAGATCCTCGCCAACGCCATGACGGCGTTCACCGTGCGGTGCGTGCGCGGCATCGAGGCCGACGAGGAGCGCTGCCGCGCGTACTTCGAATCATCCGTGGGCCTGGCGACGCTCCTGAATGAGCATATCGGCTACGCCAAGGCCGCCGAGGTGGCCAAGGAATCCGTCAAGACCGGCAAGACCCTGCGCGAACTCATCCTGGAGAAGGGCCTGATGAGCAAGGCCGAACTCGCCAAGGCCCTCGACCCGAAGCGCGTGACCGAGCCGAACGGGCCAAGGCAGCCGTAGCGGCGCAAGAGGTGGGTTTAACCGCAAAGAACGCAAAGAGCGCAAAGAAGGACAATGCTATGTGAAGAAAATGATCCTTACCTTGAGACTGTAGTGGGGCTACCGGGCCGGGCTTGTGGATCCGTTCAGCCTGAAAGGCTGAGACGTAACAGCCCGGGGCGACGCCCAGGGTAAACGTTGCCGATACCGGTTTGCCGTCATATTCTGTTTTTTTGTGAGCCCTGAAAGGGCGCAACGGGGGGTGACTATGCCGCAATCACTGGCAAGAATTCTCGTACACCTGATTTTCAGCACCAAGGACCGTGCGGCCGTTCTGGCCCCCGCCGTGCGGCCAGAACTACAGGCATACTTCGTGGGAATCCTGGCCAACCTGGATTGCCCATGCCTGGAAGTCGGCTGTGTTGCCGACCACGCCCACCTGCTGTTTGTTCTGCACCGGACGCTCTCGGCCGCCAGGGCGGTTGAAGAGGTTAAGAAGGGGTCCTCGAAGTGGCTGAAGACGCGCGCCCCGGCCATGCGGAACTTCCACTGGCAGAACGGCTACGGTGCGTTCTCGGTCAGCCCGTCGAGCGAGGGCCGCGTCCGGGCGTACCTCCTGAACCAGGAGGCGCACCATAGGAAGGTGACGTTCCAGGATGAGTTTCGGGAATTCCTGCATCGGCACGGTGTGCCCTTTGACGAGCGTTACGTATGGGACTGACCGTCGCGCCCTTTCAGGGCTGAACGGAGGAAAAAGGGGGGCATGGGCGCCCCACAACCCTGGGCGTTGCCCAGGGCTGTTACGTGCCAGCCCCTTGGGCTGAACAAATGAAGATGAGCAGGCGGAACTGTGGTTTCGTTACCCCGGTGGCGTTGCTACCGTCTCCTTACTTTGCGCTCTTTGCGGTTAGCGGTCCGGCTGATAAGTCGCGAAGCGAAGCGGCATCGGCAATCGTACAATAGCATGTGGCAGCCGCACAATCCCTGGAGGTGACTCCATGATGGTCCGCGAACCAGGTCTGGCGGGCAGTTGGTATCCAGCGGGGCGGGAGGCGTGCGTCCGGGCGATCGAGGCCCTGCGCCCCAAGCAGACGCCGCCCAGTACGGGCGGGCGTACTGGCCCGGAGGGGCTGCCCGAGCGCCCCGTGGCCGGCATCGTGCCGCACGCGGGCTGGTCGTTCTCCGGGGCGACCGCGCTGGCGGTCTTCGACGCCATCAGGAGCCGCAGGACGCCCAAGACGTTCGTCCTCCTGGGCTTCTGCCATCGGCGGCGGCTGGCCCGCAGCGCGGTGTTCCCGGAGGGCGGCTGGGACACGCCGCTGGGGCTGGTCGAGGTCGATGCCCGCCTGGCCGGCGAGGTCCTCGCCCGCGCCCCGGACCTGGCCGATGAGAACCCCGGGGCCCACGTGGATGAGAACAGCATCGAACTCCAGGTGCCGTTCATCCGGCACCTGTTTCCGGAGGCCCGTATCGTGCCCATCGCCGTGGTGCCGAACGAGAAGGCCGTGATGCTCGGCCGCATCATCGGGCAGGTCATCGCCGGCCTCGAGGCCGACGCGGTGTGCATCGGCTCGACCGACCTGACGCACTACGGGGCGCCCTACGGGTTCGCGCCCAAGGGCTTCGGGGCCGCCGGCATCCGCTGGATGCGCGACGAGAACGACAAGCGGATGATCGACCTGATGGAGCGCCTGGACGCGGAGGCCGCCGTGCCCGAGGCGCAGGCGAACTCAAACGCCTGCGGCCCTGGCGCCGTGGCCGCCACCCTGGCGGCCGCCAGGGAACTCGGGGCCGCGCGCGGCCACGTGGTCCAGTACACCACCTCCTATGATGTGATGCGCCGCGAGATGGGCCGCGAAGATGCCCAGGCGGCCGTCGGGTATGCGGGCGTGGTGTTCTGAGGGGCCGCTTGCCGCCCAGCCGCGCTGCCCGAAACAGCAAACACCAAACCGCAATGCCTAATCAAAAACCAAACCGCAAACGGCAAACCCACCGGGCGCGGGTCCGGCGAACAGTGGCTGATTGCCCCGCGCCTTCGCCGTTTGGCCTCTTGGCGTTTGATTAGTCATTGCCGTTTGCGGTTTGTCGTTTCACCTGTCGTCTCGCTCGTCATTTCGCTTCGTGCTTGACACTCCCAGCGGCCTCCCGTACCTTTACGCCGCTGTGCGGGTCTTGCCCATGGGGGTCAGCGCATGTCGTGGCCGAACCGGATTACGGTCCTGCGGATCCTGCTGGTGACGCCGTTCATTCTGCTCCTCTTGAATGCGGCGGACAGCCCCCTGTACCGGTACGGGGCGTTGGCGCTGGCGGTCTTCGTGGGCGTGTGCGATGCGGCGGACGGCATCCTCGCCCGCCGCACCGGAAGCGTCACGAAGTTCGGCTCCCTCCTCGACCCGCTGGCGGACTACGCGTTCATGATCAGCGCGCTCGCGATCCTGTCGATGCGGAACATCCTCTCGACGGACCTCGACATCCGGCTGCCTTACTGGGTTTCGGTGACGCTCATCGGGCGGATGCTCTTCATGCTCGTCGGGATCGTCATCGTGTACCTGCTGGCGGGCTTCGCCCAGGGCATGCCGACGGCCATCGGCAAAGCGGCGACCGTCATGCAGTTCATCGTGGTCGCCCTCATGTGTGCCGCGCCCGACGTTGTCCCGCTCTGGCCGCGCGCCATGCCCGTGGTCCTGCACATGCTCTGGGGCATCACGGTGCTGCTGGGCGTCGTCTCGTGGCTGGGGTATGTCCGGACCGGCTCAAAGATCCTGACGGCCGGCGGCCACGGCGGATAGTGCTCTGGCCTGTAGGAGACCGGGCGGGAAAATCGCGTGAAATCCCCACCCTGTGCGCAGAACTCAGCGGCATCTTGCCCATCTTTACGCACCTAAGTCCTTGTATCACAGAGGGTTAAGCGCAGATTCGGTTTTCGGTCTGTCCCTGTTTGCTCCCCCCCTTTCCGCGCGTATCTTTAATGTTGAGGATGCAGCAGGCGCGGCGAACCGAACGGGGGCAGTCCCCCCGTGGATCAAGGAGGTCAGATGTTGGATATGGCTTGCGTGCTCACCATCATTCCCGAATCGTCGCCCTTCAGGAGCCTCGTCAAGAGGCTGGAGGAGCTGGGCCTGTCGGTCCAGAGTGCCCCGGACTGCCTGGCGGCCATGGGGGCCGTCAAGGCCCAGGATTTTGATTTCGTCGTCCTGGCAGACCCGGTCGGACCGCCGGACCTCTCGGACACCGTGCAAA
>Ga0315285_10006753_pt1 | contig 11826 bp, 20 predicted proteins | sample YL17G09_36_MG_FD_203698 | JGI IMG/M metagenome (GOLD analysis project Ga0315285, IMG submission 203698) | Sediment microbial communities from Yellowstone Lake, YNP, Wyoming, USA - YL17G09_36 | ecosystem: Environmental > Aquatic > Freshwater > Lake > Sediment | place: USA: Wyoming | collected... | reverse complement strand
ATTAATTCAAAAGGAAAGATTAGTTGGAAAATAGTAGTTTCTTGGAAATAAGGAGAGCCATATGGTAGAGATGGGCACGATACAACCCTGCACCGCTTGTAACGGAAAAGGTATACTTGAATTTACCACTTCAGAGATGAAGTTTATTTGTAAGGAATGCCAAGGAACAGGGAACATATCGGAATCGAATGACCACTTAACGGATAGTCTGATAGTGATGAGGGCACAACCACTGCATGTAGGACATATCCGTTTAATCGATGAAGCGATTAAAAATAGTAGGAACGTTGTTATCGTACTAGGTAGTATCCAAGAACATGGGACTAGCAGAAATCCGTTTAATTATTCTGAACGAAAAAAAATGATTAAGAGGTATATTACTAGCCATTTTATCGATAGCGTTTGGGATCATGTTTTTGTTATGGGTCTAAAAGATATCTTTAGCCTACGTTGGCCGTATTATGTAATGGAAGAAATATTTAATAAATTCCCTAGTTTAGAAATAAAAACTGTATTCGGTGGGTCTGAATATGATTGTAATTGGTTTAAGGATATTGGGTTAGAACAAAAAATATGTAACAGAACAGATCAAGGATACGATTTCTTATCGGCATCAATGATCAGAGAAATGTTAGAATACGGTGACGAAAGATGGCAAAAATACGTACCAAGTTGTTACAGAGACATTGTGATGAAGAAATAATGAAGAAATATTAATCCAATCATTCATGCGATTTAGATCAGCTTTGGATAGATTAAGCGGTGAGCATAAGATAGATTTTTTTCGGGCTGAATTATCATAACCTTAGTACATAAGACCAGCAAAAGGGACTGGGTATCATTTGATAGCAAACTAGTGCAGAAAATTATCTCACCCATATAAGCAAAAAAGGCTTCAGTATCACTACTAAAACCTTTTTCGATCTTTAACTAAAAAGTAACAGTATTCATGATATTTCTATTTTAAGGGTGAAATACTTGGTTGGTCTTGATTCCCTTTCTTCGTATCATCAAACCACACGCCATACATATTCAGATAATGCCAAGCACAAGTATCCGGATATGCCGCCAGATATGCGATGAAAAAAGGGTGGGTTTCTCTCAAAATCTGACTGCTTTCATCTAGCGTCACGAAATGCCCGTGAAGATGTTTCTCTCTAAAATCATCATTCCCCAACATGATAGCTAGGCAGCGATAGTATGGCTTATAAGCGTAACCATGATGAATCGAACCTGTAACCCTACCGTATTCTGATTGTTGTTTAAATTCTTCTAAGAGGGCGGCTCCTATCGCTTTATAATCCAACCCTATAAACATTAATACTCCTCAATACAAAGTGGGCAGTGTTCGTGTCTCCCATTATGCGGAACGGAATATATGTCAAAATTGGTGACACTCAGTTGACAGATTTCCTTCACCTCGCCAAGTTTTCCCGCACATGGGCAGTTATCACAACTCCCATCGAATTCGAAGTGTGCAATGGCGTGGATTGTTTTTGAATATTCAACCTTCATATTAACTACCTTATAAAAAGACCACTGAAATAAGCCACCCTATTTTCTATTTGGTATTTAGGTCAAGAAAAAAGTAAATAATTCAAAGCCTTGGCTAGACATATTGACATCCTATCATTTCAATTATATAAGACATACTATTAATATAGTGAGGGGGATTAGTATGTCAGACACCTTTCTAACTAAATTAGATAAAATTATTAATGCGAAGTTTATTAAAGCTGCGCCATTGAGAGTGGATTTCCTTGTACACGATTTAGAAACTAAATCAGAATCAAATATAGAAGCAGCTAGCACTCTTGCAAAAGAAAAACATGAAGTTCTATATAGTTTCCCAAATGGGGATCAGCTTAATTTTTATAATGGTGGGATAGTGTTACTAACAAAAGACCCTACATTCCCTATTAAATTTTATTGTGCTTGGGGAACGGCTCTATTTAAAGGAAGTGCTGCAATTCAAACTAAACAAATATGGTGTGATGTTGCATTCCGTAAACTACGTATTAATGCATTGCCAATAGGTGCGTATTGTCTGTTTAAAGTATTGTTACCGAAATATAAAATAGTTATCGGGGCAGATGAGCATACGCCAGATGGTGAACGCCATGCCAAACATCAGGTGAAATATGCCCTAGAAAACAACATATACGTATATGCTGTGGATGAGCATAATCAAATCTACAATATCGATACGCATGAGATTGTGGAAAAAAATGCAGATGTTTTTTGGGGTGTCGATCCTGAACATAAAAAAAGATTAATGGTATACAGTCAAAAAAATATGTTTCCTTAAAAGTAAAAGTAAAAGTATCTCATGTCTTAAACGTACTTTCTTGCCGTTGAATAATACTTATAATTTCTTCCCCTGAGATCGGTTTAAAATTGTTAGCATCTACCCCTACGTTAATCTGCCTTGGATGGTAATCGCATAGTTGGGTCTTTCTATGATCGTGCCCGTGTAGAAGCCATAGGCCAGTATCCTTGGGCCTTTTCTTGCTGAGTACTGCGGGATGTAATCTTTTCCACAACGCTCTAAACCAACTGCATCTATATGGGTAATGGGATAATAAAATAGCTTTATGGAACATCCTTAACCGGATAACATCAGCTATTAATATAATTTTATCTTTTGGTATACTATTCCACTTATCATGATTTCCTATTACAAGTACGACATTGCGACATACTAAACTATCCAAGAACCTAACCCAAGATTCTTTTTTACCTAGACAAACATCCCCTAAGATGTAAAGAACATCTTCAGCCTTTACTCGTTTATTTATATTGTCTATGATCGTTTTTTCCATCTCTTGGACGTTACTAAACGGTCTATTGGACAAATGAACAACGTTTGTGTGGTCTATGTGGATATCGGATGTAAACCAAATTCTTCGCATGTGCATCCCGTTTTGTTTCTATCGTAGCCATGTAGTTAATTTAATCAATTTTGAGCAATATAGGAAGACAGCAATGTACCCCAATTCAAAAGAATTTAAGAACACCGAGAAAATGAGTGACGAAAGTGCCGAAATGTTTCTATACGCTGTGTTGGTGGATCTTAAGCAAGAAGAATCACCACAAATCACCGAAGAAGAATACCCACTTTCTTGCAAGATAATTAAAAAAAGAATTGAGGTTTTAAAACTCCCAATTCAATTCACTACGGGTGGGTATTTTGCGCTTGCAGCGTTGGTGGACAACCCCGGTAAGGCGGTTGTTGCTTTGTGTGACTGTCTGAATGAATATGAAAACAAAACCGTTACCGCCAAAATGATCTCGGAATTATACCCGTGGGGGTTTTATAAATATGAAGTTTTCTGCGACATAGTGGATAACTGGATGAAAACAAAAAAGCACAAATGGGCTAACATATACTGATGGAAGTAGGTTATCTCAAATGTGAAATATGCGGGAAGTTTTGTAAGCAAAAAGGTTTAGCAACACATGTCATTTTTAAACATTGGATCACTATAAGGGAGTATCGAGAAATGCACAAAACAGGCAAAACAGGTAAATGGAAATGGGAATGTCCAGAGTGTTTAACGTATAACGATACGGATCATTGTACCCATTGCAAATTAACTTCAGGCACAGAAATACCTAGTCCTAATGTTCAAATTGAAAGAGATACTATTGGACACATCTCGGTACGTATATCTGGATCGGATATTTATAAAGCCGTGTCTAACCATATAAGAAACAGTGGGACGCTACAAAACACCATCAAAGAAAAACTTGCAGCGGTAGTTGATTCCAAAACATGGGAAAAATATGTCCATGACCAAACCAAGGAAGTACTAATAGAGTACTTAAGAGATATGAAGTACCACAACAGCAGAGATACTCTTAAAAATTTTATTGGTAAAGAAATCAAAGAACAACTTGGCGATAAAATTGAAAAGCATGTAACCAAAGATTTATTGAATGAAATGATCAAGACTACCGTAACCAAAATGCTCATAAAGGATTAATCGATGCAATACACAGGAAAGTGCCCTAAATGTGGTGCTGAAGAAAGCCATGAGTACAAAAACACACCAGTATGGATTAAAACGGAAAACGGTGTGGCTACTAATTTTTGTCTTGAATGCAAAACAATATTTGATGTTCGTTTTAATTTTACTGTGTTTGATGAAAACACTTCCAATAAAATGTTAATTGAACTAGAAAAAGGCATTATTGTCCACCAGTATAGACCAAGCTTCTTTTCTGGTTACACAAACTCAAGAGAATACGTTAGAAATTTTAGTGAGCTAATTGCGATTCCTTGGATTTATATCTTTACTCAAACTGAAGACATGAGTTTTTTACATTTTGCAATAGGTGCGAATGACGATTATCGGAAACCTTATTCCATTCTTAACCCAAGGTGTGCAACCCTAGTTGCCCAATACAAAAAAAACCACTACGTTGCTGCCCTTATTGTTGGTGATTTTTCTTGTTTGTGTTTGCCTATGTGGGAAAGCAAAGAGGGGGATAAGGCAGACATCTAAGTGCATGGCTTGAGGATATAGAACCGACCACCCTATCTAAATACATGGCCAATGTAGTTAGGTAAGTGAATTGGGATGAGGGGGTAAAAATGTTAAAAAGGGCATGGGTAACAAATATAGGATCGTATGCAAGACCTATTTATGCAATATCAACTAGATCAGAAGATGGCAATATAAGTATTTCAGAACCTATGGAACTCCCGCCCCGTATGAGATCGTATAAAAAAGACGAGTTAATGGGAATAGACGAAGCTAGGGAACTGGGGGTTCAAGAGATACATAGGCACATTGGTATGTTTACCTTCGAGGATTTAGTTATACTTCGAGATGCACTGATTAAAGCTACTGAGGGTCTTGATGGATGATATAGTATGTATAGCATATGATACTTGGGTTGCTGCAAATGGATGTGATTATTGTAAAGAGCATATCCATGAAGGATCGTTTTGTATTTTGTGTAGCGAACGTTGGCTTAAGGATACTATAAGATTTGACACAGAAATAGCTGAATACTTTGAGAACGGTGGGCATGTAGGACACAACTCAGGTTTTCGATCTTAATTACCATAAAAAATACACTGTAATATTAGCTAACTACATAGATAAATGAATTTTAGTTTAGATTTTTTTATAAATTTCCGATAATATCTATAGTGTATTGTTAAACGGGGGTATTGTTAGTCAACTACCCATCCTTAAGGGGTTGGGCTTAAGGTAGAGTAGCCAGTTAGATAGTTAAGTATGCTGCCCTCTCCCACTTTAAAGATGGAAGTTCCGCAGCAAAGGAGAAAAGATGGTTAAAGTAAATATACACGCAATGGCATTCTCACGAGATTTGTGGATCAGGTCTGTTAGGAATAGGCTTGTTGGCCCGCTTAAAGAATACACTAAAGAAAAAATGGCCCCACTTGTCCCTTTAGATTTTTCATGGGATAATGAAATCAATAGATTGATGAAAAAAGTAGTTGAGTTATTTGATCCTAAAATGACAAAACTTAAATCTAAGTTCAATATACCAAAAGCGTTTGCTGAAGCTGTTAACGAAGTAGGTGGGGAACAAGTAAAAATAAGAGAAGCAATTGATGCCTATATTACTAGATACTTGTCGAATAAAACACCATCTCAAATACTAGAATTTGAAAAGAAAGTTTCAGACCTTAATTTAGATGCTGCCGATCTTGTCATCGAACTTATTGACAAATACACACCAGAACTAATCGATGTTCTGCAAAAAGGTATGGAGTAAGATTGGAATCAACTACATTCAGTACTTTCTAATTTTTTAGCTTTATTAGCCATTTTCTTTTCTTTCCAGCTTTTCTTTTCTTCACTAGCTTTGAAGTTATATAACGGTTTAACCCGTGTGATTATTTCTACACTGGGTTCTAAATACGCTTCAATCTTACTACAGTCTTTATAGGCCATTGGTGACTCATCCAATGTTCCGTTATTAATACATGATGTCCACACACCTGTCATAGTCTCGGTGAATTCTTCCATGGATAGTGTGCTTTTAGCAACGGTTCGACTCATTTTCCTACCAGCACCATGGGGAGCCGAATAGTTCCAATCTGCGTTACCTTTTCCCTTACCAATGATAAATCCATCCCGCATATTCCAAGGTATAACTAAAAGTTGATCTTTTTCAGCAGACACGGCACCTTTGCGGATAATGCCCCTTTCAAAATCAATGTAGTTATGTATGCTTTCAATGTATTCATCAAAAACAATCCCTAGATGCTGTGTGATTAATTCAGCCATTATTTGCCGATTCCATACCGCATATATCTGGGCTACTTTCATGTCTTCTAAATACGCTTGAGCATCGGCACCTTCCAGATAAGAAAGTTCCCCGTAATTTTTTATATTCTTAGCTTTAGTTTGATGGAACTGGGCTATCTTTAAACCGAAATTACGTGATCCACTATGTATGGATAAGTGTTTAATTTTATTGCCAGATTCGCCTAATTCGAGGTAGTGATTGCCCGAACCAAGCGATCCCAATGAATTAATAACACGGCTTATATCTTGTTGTTTGGTATTGCGACATACGGCTTCAATCTTATCGATGCATTCACCGGATAGGCAATCCAATTTAAGCTGCTTCCGTACACGGGAATAAGCATTATCCATGACATGGCGTGATACTCTTTTACTGTGGATATTATATCCTGATGGGATATTCTCTCGAATAAAAGCATCAAGCAAAGCAAAATCAATATCGATGTTGCCTAGTTCAACATTTAAAACACCACAAGCTATATCCACCCCAATTACGTTAGGGATTATCTTATCACCCAATGTTGCAGTAAATCCAATAACGGCACCTTTGCCGGAATGGCAATCTGGCATGATACGAATAGTAGCCCCTTCAAATACATTATGATTTAGAAATCCGTATATTTGACTAATGGCTTCTTCTTCGATTTCATTTGTGTACACAATACAGTCTGCGTATTTGCCTTTAAATTCTAAACTCATTGTTGTTCTTTCTGATTACAAAAACTATTCGGCATGTCTAATATACATAGCTATTACTTCTGTGGCAGTTTGATTTGCGAGAACTTCTAGGAAAGCTTTACTATCCCCCACGTACCCTATTTTGTCACAATCACCTAATAGGTCAGTAGCAAGATCATTAACAGCTTTCACCATTTTTTCCACTTCTTTTCTTTTGTCATAGATTTCAGTATCGACCGCTACTCTATGTGTAGCTTCAGATATTTTGTTTTCTTTTAGCCAGCTAATTAAGTTGATATAGTCTGCTAATATCTTTTTTTCTTTTTTGTCATAGTCGGTTAAAAATTCGTCTAGTCTCGATTCAGAAAATACAAACATACCATTTGAAGCTACTTTTTTGCTTGGGGTTTTCTGGTAACCGGCCATGGATCGTTCCAATTTAACCCATGTAACCCAAGAAGTAACCATACTTGTATGATAGTCAATAAACTGTGAAATAAGCGAATTAGGATCTATTTTCATACAAGCCCCCTAAACAATTGCATTAAAAAACTATGCCAACATATGATACTATATCTATTAGACAATTTAAATGATTTTGTGTACATACTCTATACAACCGACAAAAAGTGCTAAAGGGCAAAACCACATGAAAAAAATAGGCTTGGATATCCACGGTGTTATTTCGAACAACCCCGATCTTTTTAAAGAATTAACTAGCATATGGTGCCAGTCTGGTATTGAGGTTCACATTATAACCGGCTCAAGGATCTCGGATAGCCTAAAAAACCAATTGGCAGAATGGGGGATTCAATATACACATTTGTTTTCCATTAGCGATTACCATCATAGTTTAGGCACTCCGATGCGGGGGTATGAAAAATACCAACCTTGGATTGATGAAGAATTGTGGAATCGCACCAAGGGAGAGTATTGCCAAAAAATGGGGATTGATATTCACATAGACGACACAGAAATTTATGGAGACTATTTCACTACACCGTTTATGCTATATGATTCTGAGGATAATAAATTTGTTATCAAGGGGGAACCATAATGGAAAAAATAGATGAATTAACAAAAATCCATTTAGGGCCGGTGTTAGGCAATCTGATAAAAAAGGATTTCGTTGATCCAGATCCCGATGATGGCGGTCAAATGAGATATGAGATGGAAAGATTTAGATCAGGTAATGACATGACACCATCAAACTTTAGGGTATCAAGCGATGTTAACCAGTCTTGTATGAAATGTGTTTTTGTTCGCAGGATTCAAGGTTCATTAGTTTGTACTGCTTACTACGATTTTAAAATTCCGAATGAATTCCATGTTTGTGATAAGCGGACGAGGTTACCTAACCATGCCCGCATTTAGGGTTCCTAATTTTAAAAGGAAAAGAGCTAATGACTGAGACAAATATTCCTTATGGTTGTACACCAATTTGTAAATACTCTGATCTGATTCTTGAGGTTGATGGCGACTATATGTCTTGTGTAGAGTGTGGGTTAGCACTTACTGAACATGATATGTTTGAAAAATTGCATGAGACATGGGATAAGGGAAAGTACCCCACACTAATCCTTTATGTTGCAGAGTACATGGGATGTGATTTAGCTGCTGTTCCAAATGTATATTATAGTTGGATTATTAATCGGTGTTTGAGTGGTAAAGACGCAGCAGAAAAGGTGATGTGCAATATTGCTAAAGAAATTAAGTTAAAAAGTGGGCAACGTAGTTGTTTTAACTGCGCCCTTATAGTACCGGCTGATATGGGTGACCGTGTGTATTGCATGAAATACGGCACAGATTTTAAGGATATACTAGATGCATCTCGGCATGTGTGTAAGAAATGGGAATAGGATGTCTATTAGTTAGGTCAGTAATTTTAGTAGCATGGAACAGCTCGATTTTTTCGATGAGTTCAAAAATGGAGTAAATTAAAGCGATGACTGACGAGGAAACAAAAGAAATTAGACAATTTAAAGAGGGTATTCGTGGGTATTTGGAATTGACCGATGAATTAGTAGGGGAGTTAAGGAAAGCCTACGATGATCTCTCTGAAAAATATGAAAACCTACTTGGTATGATACACGCATTGAATACTAAGGTTGATATTGTGGCTACTAAACAAGGCATTCTGGGAAAGAAGGTACTTCAGTGACCGTACTTACTATAGGTTAAAAAAATGGATAGATATAACTAAAAAAAGGGTGGCCTACTTTATTGTGCTTGGAGAAACAATGACTAATATTACATGTGGTTGCGCTATGCGGTGGGAAATCGGAAAGACTGGCCCATTATGTGATTATATTGAACATTTTTTAGGGTATCATAAACAGGGGATCGTAGTTAAACTCGCAACAGATCAGTTTAAATACCAAGTTCTAAAAGTTAGTCACCGTCTTTTAGTGACACATCACCCTCAAAAATATGATGTTGAGGGTGTTGAAGTGATTACCCGTTTTTTCAATATAACCGTGGTGTTAATTTCAGTAGTAAAAACTTTGGCTATGCAGAAGGATGGCACGATTCTTGGTATCTGGTAAGCGTACCGATGAAAAGAATCAAAGAAAGCGATTATCAAATTTATCAGGAGCATATGTGTTGCGTCTATCTAGACCAGTATGCCCCTGTTACTTTGGTATTAATCGACGAAAAGAACAATTAAGTATGCCACCCCCTTAACTAAAACCCCTAAACAAAACAAAGAGAACTCTGATGCAAGTAAAAATTAAAAACACTATTTATGACTCTGAGAACGAACCTATTATGTTGATTTTATCAGCACAAGCTAGGTTAAATATTTTAGCTATGCAACCTAATGCTACTAAATATATTTCGTATCCCGATAATATTTCAGATGATCGAATTGCTCAATTCATAAATGAAACCCCAGAAAATCCTCTGTACGTAGAACCGCCTAGTGCAGATATTAAAGAGTTAGCTAAAAAACTAGTTGCATCGTTTAATCTTAATAAGACAGCATTAAGCGTTAGTAGTACTGTTTGTTGCAGCACTACTATTTACGGGGTGAATAATGTGGAAGCACTATTGCGAAGGATTCTTGAAGAAACATTCAGTTTCACATCAAATGAATTAGATGAGTTGACCTATGGAAGAAAATAATAACCTAAAAAATAGAGAACGACAAAACTACTACAGCTTCGCCAATATTAACCTATTGGGTAAGTGTAATGCGGATTGCTATTTTTGTCTGGGTAAAGACATTGCGGAGCATTTAAACAAACACGACCAGAGAAAAACCCATTTTACTGCATGGAATAACTTTGATAAGTTTCTAGACATCTGTACTGCTAACAGCATCCCTTATCTGTATGTAACCGGCCAGAACACTGACTCGTTGCAATACATTTATTTGGAAGAACTGATTGATTATTTGCAAGGAAATGGTTTTGAGGTTGGGTTACGCACTAACGGCAAATTTGCTACCCATCATTTAGATGTGCTTAATAAGTGCAAAAGGAGTGTTGGCTATTCAATCCATACATTAAACAATGACACATCCGTTAAGATAATGGGCTGGCCCACTGTACCTGATTGGAATACTTTGTTAATGGAAACCAAACATAGCAGAGTATCCATTGTAGTTAACCGGTACAATGTTCATGAGATATTTGATTTAATTAAATACATATCCTTGTTTACTAGGGTATCTTATATCCAGATCAGAAGGGTTTCCACCGATACAAGATATGCTGAACTGGAACAGGATATCCAAGTGTATGAGGAACTATTTCAAGAGGTATTAAAGAGGGATTTTAAACGGCTACCCGATTTTTATGGGGCTGAGAGATTTATTATTCACAATAAAGAGGTATGCTTTTGGCGAACGGTTAAGACCTCTATTAATTCTGTTAACTATTTCACCGATGGCACTTTGAGTAGTGAGTATTTTGTTGTGGAAGGGTATCTTAAAAGCAATGAACTTCTTAAAAAAACTGTTTGATAAGTTTAATAGGCGTAGAACTTCTGTTAAGGCTTGGCATTTCCTAAAACCGGATAAACGGCTCAATCACAAAGATGGTAGGCTAGTAGAATTGGGTGTTCCTATTAGTTCAATTGTTGCTCCTGATATTTGTGTTTCTGGTCTTCATGCATCTATTAAAGCACTGGATGCCTATAAATATTGTAGCTGGGGAAATCCAATAGCTTGTAGAGTAGTGCTACGTGGCAAGAAGATGTATGGGCCAGATAAGCTATGTGCGGAAGAAAGAACCGTAATTGGTTGGTGCGAGACTACTGACATTCTCCATGAGTTAGCTTGTCTGATAGCCGAAGATTTGCTTGTGTATTATACTAAAAGAGAAGACAGACCCCCCAAAGATATTATAGACGAGTTACGGTATGCAATAATTGTCAAACGGGATTGGTTGGCAGATAATAAGTGGGGTGTCATTAACACAAGATGGCTAACAGGTAAATTGCAATATACTATCAGTAAAAAAGCACCGGATATTATGTCGTTGATTTATGGTATTTTAGATATGAGTTCAACTAAATCACTTGATAGTATATTAGAAATATGTAGATTCGAGGTTAATGAATTTAACTATTATGACAAACAAAGGAAGTTAGGGAAATACAACAAATGGTTTGAAAAAATGCTTACTGAAGCTATAGTGCGTGAGAGTAATAAGCCCTGATTGTTTAAGAGGTACGTTTAAATGACATGTACGACTATCTTGTCTAAAGAAATCATGGGGTGGTTTACTTCTGAGGGGGAGTATAAGTTAAGGCGTGTAATAATGCATAAGCAAATCGATTTACCATACCCGCCATTTATTGGTTTGAATGTTGAGTTTGAAAGTAATGAAGAACCCGATTTTCAGATTGACCA
>Ga0315285_10006750_pt1 | contig 11832 bp, 10 predicted proteins | sample YL17G09_36_MG_FD_203698 | JGI IMG/M metagenome (GOLD analysis project Ga0315285, IMG submission 203698) | Sediment microbial communities from Yellowstone Lake, YNP, Wyoming, USA - YL17G09_36 | ecosystem: Environmental > Aquatic > Freshwater > Lake > Sediment | place: USA: Wyoming | collected... | reverse complement strand
CCGTCAACGGGGCTGGACGCCTAACGTTTCCTGCTCCACCGGGACGGGCAGGCTGCCGCAGTCCAGCATCCGCGCCAGCCGGCGCATGGGAGGGATCTGGAAGTACCCCTGCGCCTGCACGCTGCCGCCCGTCACGGCCGAGCCGATCTCCCGAGGCGGGAAGAACATCTCCCCATCTATGAGCATGGCCATCTTGCGCCCGGCGTGCAGGGCGGTCAGTCCCCCGAACGCGCGCGCGTCGTCGCCCGTGAAGTGGAAAGTCAGCACCACCGTCTTGTGAGCGCCCACCGTCTCCATCGTAACGCGCCGGAACTCCGTCACAACGAGCAGCGGCTCCCGCTGCACGGCGTAGCGGTACTCGACCGTCTCCATCTCCCCGGGCCGGGCGAGCACGAAGCGCTGCTCCTTGTAAGCCTTCACCTCATACTCCGGGGGAAGCCCCTGAGGACCTGCACGGTCCAGGATGTCGTCCTGGGGGTGAAGCAGGCGGAACTCGGCCCTCCCCTGCATGGCCAACCAGGCCAGCGGCCCCAGCGGGTCCCCGCCGGAGGTCATCTGGACCTCAACGCGATCAGGAGGCAGCGGCCGCACGGCACATGAGCCGAGCCTGAACTCCCGCCGGAGTTCCCCGAGCCGGGCTGAGAACACCTGAGCGGTGCGCTGCAGGTGCGCCTCGCCGCCCTGCCCGTCGGGCCCGCCCAGGCGGTAGACGGCGCGGTAAGTCCTACGGCCCGCCCTCGCCCATACGGCGGCAGCCACGGCAAACAGGCAAAGCACGGCCCCCGTCACGATGACTGCCCTCTTCAGGTACCTGCCGAGCTCTGAAGCGGCAGCTGCCATGGGTCGTCCCGACTGGAAGGGGAGGGACAGCGGAGCCGTGTCCGTCAGCCTGCGCCGGGCTGGGGGTCTTCCCGATCCCGCGCCTGCGGCACGAGAGGCGCAGCCCGATCCTCCGCGCTGGCCACTCCGATGTGCTCAGCCTTAATGCGGTCGCCCAGATAGCTCTTGCGGGCGATGGGGTCCGCCAGGATCTGCTGGGCCGTGCCCTGGGTAACGATCTTGCCCTCGCTGAGGATATAGGCCCTGTCCGTGATCCGCAGGGCCTCATAGACGTTCTGGTCGGTGATGAGGACGCCGATGTTTCTGTATTTGAGCCCCGCCACCAGGTTCTGCACCTCGCCGACGGCGATGGGGTCTATGCCGGTGAACGGCTCGTCGAGCATGATGACCCTGGGGTCACCGCAAAGGGCACGGGCGATCTCCAGACGGCGGCGCTCCCCGCCGCTGAGGGTGTAAGCCGGCTGGTTGCGCAGGGGGGTCAGGCCGAACTCCCCCAGCATGGCCCGCGTCTTCCTCTGACGCGTCACCCGGCCGACCCCCTGCATCTCCATGATCGCCAGCAGGTTGTCCTCCACGCTCATGCCCTGGAACAGGCTCGGCTCCTGGGCCAGGTAGCTCATGCCCAGGCGGCAGCGCTGGTACATCGGCAGGCGCGTGATGTCCCGGCCGTTGAAGAACACGGACCCGCCGGCGGGCTTGATCAGGCCCACGCACATGCGGAACGCCGTCGTCTTGCCCGCGCCGTTGGGGCCGAGCATGCCCACGACCTCGCCGTCGGCCACATCGAAGCTGACGTGGTCCACCACGGCGCGCCCGCCATAGCGCTTGACCAGTGCTCTGGCCTCGAGGAGTTTGGCCATGTCCGCGTTGAGAACCCCGGATGAAGCAGATGGGCAGCCATTCTAAAGGAACCAGGCGCCGTCTTCAACGACGCGCCCCGAGGGCCGTGTGAGGACGCGCAGGCGGGCTCCCCGCCGCAGGACGCCGCAAGCCCTCGCCGAGCGGCGGAGGCCGCCCACAGGGCAGGCCGGAGTGCCCTATCCTGCCATAAAGCGCAGTTTTGCAACAAGTTGGGGCGCCGGAACGCTTGCAAACCGACCGGTCGCTGACTATAATCGAGCCAGTCAGAACCTGAGAAGACTAAGGACGACACTATGCCTACGCGCAAACCCATCGGACAGTTTCTCTTGGAGAAGGGCCTGGTAGAGAAGGAGCAGATCCAGCGGGCCCTGGAGTACCAGCAGAAGTCCGGGGAGAAGTTGCGCCTCGGGGAGATCCTGGTCAAGTTCGGCTACGTCTCCCAGGAGGACGTCCTCAAGTGCATCGGCGAGCAGTTCGACGTGCCGGTCGTGGACCTGAGCAAGATCCGCCCGGAGGTCGAAGCCGTGGACGCCGTGCCGCGCAACACGGCCAAGATGCACAGCATCATGCCCCTGAAGAGGGCTGCCAACTCCCTCGTCGTGGCCATTGACGACCTGGATCTGTGCGCCATCGATAACCTGAAGTTCATCCTGGGGATGGAGATCAAGCCCGTCCTGGCCACGACGGAGGCGATCGCCGAGGCGATAGAGCGCTACTACGGCGGCGAAGAGTCCACCGTGGACAACATGCTGAAGGAGTTCACGGAGGGCGAGCTGGCCGTTCAGGAGGCCGGGGCCGCGGCCGCTGAGGAAGAGGAGGAAGACGCCCCCATCGTCCGGCTCGTCAGCCTTATCGTGAGCGACGCCGTTCAGGCGCGCGCCAGCGACATCCACGTCGAGCCCCTGGTGGACCGTCTGCGCATTCGCTACCGCATTGACGGCGTCTGTCAGGAAGTGGAGTCGCCCCCCAAGCGCCTGCAGAACTCCATCCTGGCGCGCCTGAAGGTCATGGCCGGCATGGATCTGGCCGAGAAGCGCAAGCCCCAGGACGGCCGCATCCCCATGACCGTCAGCGGCAAGCAGCTCGACCTGCGCGTCAGCGACATCCCCACCACGCACGGGGAGAGCATCGTGATGCGTATCCTGAACAGGGAGTCGGCGAAGGTAAGCCTGGTCGAGCTGGGCTTCCACCCGTCGGACCTGGAGCACTTCCGGCGCATCATCCGCCGCCCGAACGGCATCTTCCTGGTGACGGGCCCGACCGGGAGCGGCAAGACCACCACGCTCTACGCCGCCCTGAACGAGCTGAACCGCCCGGACGTCAAGATCATCACCGCCGAAGACCCCATCGAATACACCTTCGCGGGGATCAACCAGTCCCAGGTGCAGACGGAGGTCAACCGGACATTCCCGGTCATCCTGCGCGCGATGCTCCGCCAGGCTCCTGAGATCATCCTGGTGGGCGAGATCCGCGACGCCGATACGGCCGAGATCGCCATCCGCGCTGCCCTGACCGGCCACCTGGTCTTCAGCACGCTGCACACCAACGACGCTGCCAGCGCGATCCCCCGGCTCATGGACATGGGGGTCAAGCCGTACATGGTGGCCTCTTCCGTGCAGGCCATCATGGCGCAGCGGCTGGTCCGGACGCTCTGCACCAACTGCAAAGAGCAGCACGACTGCCCCGAGGCCATGCTGGGGGCCATCGGGCTGACCCGCGAAGACGTGGAAGGGATCACGCTCTATCGCGGCCACGGCTGCAACCGCTGCAACGGATCGGGCTTCTATGGGCGCATCGGCATATTCGAACTGATGGAGATGAACACGGAGCTGCGCGACCTCGCGTTCGCCAAGGCGCCCACAGGCGAGATCCGTGAGAAGGCCCGCGCCTACGGCATGCTGACGCTCAGGGAAGACGGCCTTCGCAAGGTCATCCAGGGCATCACGAGCGTTGAGGAAGTCGTGCGCGTCTGCGGCACCGGGAAAGAGGCAGAGTAGCCCGCCAGCCGGTGGGCATGGCTCGCCGACGGCTCCTCAGGTTCTGACGCTGTAGCCTATGATCCAGATAGACAAGCTCCTCACGACGGCGATCCGGAAGGCGGCGGAGGACCTGGTCCTCACCGTCGGACGGCCCCCCATGCTGCGCCTGGACGGCGCCCTTGAGCCCTTGCCCACTGAGACCCTCACGCCGGCGGACACCGTGGCCCTGATGAAGAGCATCACGCCGGAGCGCTATCAGCAAGAGCTTCAGGAGGAGGGCTCTGCCGACTTCGGCTTCTCGTTCCGTGAGCAGGCGAGCTTCCGGGTGGCCATCTTCCGCCAGCAAGGGCAGGTGGCCATGGTGCTGCGGATGATCCCCTCCCAGGTGCGCAGCTTCCAGGAGCTCGGGCTGGGACCGTCGGTCCAGGAGCTGCTGTTCCGTCCACGCGGCCTGCTCTTGGTGACGGGCCCCACGGGCAGCGGCAAGACCACCACGCTGGCCACGATGGTTGACCACATCAACAACAGCCGCAAGGTGCACATCCTGACCATAGAGGACCCGATCGAGTACCGCCATGCCCACCGGAAGTCCATCGTGAGCCAGCGCGAGGTGGGGGTGGACGTGCCTGCGTTCTCCGAGGCGTTGCGCCGGGCGCTGCGCGAGTCGCCCGACGTGATCCTGGTGGGCGAGATGCGCGACCTGGACAGCATGCGGCTGGCCATCTCGGCCGCCGAGACCGGCCACTTGGTCCTGTCCACCGTCCACACCCAGAGCGCCCAGGGCACGGTGGAACGCATCATTGACGAGTTCCCTCCCAACCAGCAGGAGCAGATCCGCATCCAACTGGCCAGCAGCCTCATCGCCGTGCTCGCCCAGTCCCTGGTGCCGCGCATCGGCGGCGGGCTGGTGGCCGCCTTCGAGATCCTGTTGGTCACGCCCGCCGTGCGCCACCTGATCCGCGACAACAAGACCTTCCGCATAGATTCCGCCATCCAGACCGGACGCGACAGAGGCATGCAGCTCCTGGACGACCACCTGGTCCGACTCCACCAGCAGGGCCTCATAGACCGCTCAGAGGTGATGACCCGCTGCCGGTATCCGGAGGAAGTGGCCAAGGTCCTGGTGGAGGCGGAGACGTAACGCAAAGAGACCCCGAAGATACTCCGATCATCAGTGAGAACGACACATGGCACAGGACGTGGAACGTCGCAAGAAACTGCTGGGCAGGATCCTCAAGGAGATGGGCTTGGTCACCGAGAGCCAGATCCAGGAGGCCCTGGCCATCCAGAAGGAACGGGGCGGCGCCATCGGTGAGATCCTCGTGGAGCTCAACTACATCACCCGAGAGGATCTGACCCTGGCCCTGGCCAGCCAGGCTGGCATGGAAGTCGTCAACCTGGACGACACGCAGATCCCGCCCGAAGTCATCAGCCACATATCCGCCTCGATCGCCCAGGTCTACCGGGTCGTCCCGGTCCGGTTCCGCAACGGCGTTCTGACGGTCGCCCTGGCCGACCCCACGCATCTGAAGACCCTGGACGACCTGCGCTTCCTGCTTAACTGCGAGGTCAAGGGAGCCGTCTCCGGGGAGTCCTCCGTGGACCGCGCCATCCAGACTTACTACAACATCCGCGAGAACGTGGGGGACGTGCTCAAGGAACTGGAGGGCGCCATGGAGGAGATGCCCCAGACCCAGGCCCTCCCCGACCAGAGCCAGTCCATCGACATCAAAAGCGCCGAGGAGATGGCCAACCTGGCCCCCGTGCGCAAACTGCTCAACCTGATCCTGCTCCAGGCCATCCAGGACCGCGCCAGCGACATCCACTTCGAGCCCTTCGAGGACGAATACCGGATCCGCTACCGCGTGGACGGCGTGCTCTACGAAATGGTGCCGCCGCCCAAGCACCTCCACCTGGCCATCTCCAGCCGCCTGAAGGTCATGGCCCGGCTCAACATCGCCGAGCGGCGCGTGCCTCAGGACGGACGCATTGAGCTGAACATCGCCGGCAACCCCATTGACCTGCGCCTTTCCACGCTGCCCACCATGTTCGGCGAGAGCGTGGTGCTGCGCGTGCTTGACCGCCGGCTGGTCGCCCTCGACGTCAACGAACTGGGCCTGCGCCGGGACGACATGGAGAGGGTGATGGACCTGATGTTCCGGCCCCACGGGATCATCCTGTGCACCGGCCCCACCGGCTGCGGCAAGACCACCACGCTCTACGCCGCCCTGAAGGTGCGCAACGACATCGGCACCAAGATCATCACGGCCGAGGACCCCGTCGAGTATGACATCGAGGGCATCATGCAGATGCCGATCCGGCCGGAAGCCGGCGTCCACTTCCACACCGCCATGCGTCACTTCCTGCGCCAGGACCCCGACGTGATCCTGGTGGGCGAGATCCGCGACAAGGAGACCGGCGAGATGGCCATCCAGGCCTCCCTGACCGGCCACGTCGTCTTCAGCACCGTCCACACGAACGACGCCCCAACCGCCATCACCCGTCTGATCGACCTGGGCCTGGAACCCTATCTGATCAACGCCACCCTCGAAGGCATTATCGCGCAGCGCCTGGTGCGCAGGATCTGCCCCAACTGCCGCGAGGAATACGACCCTACCCCGGAGGCCATCATCTCCATCGGGCTGCGCCCGGAGGACGTCGAGGGCAAGAAGTTCTACCGCGGCCGCGGCTGTGACCGCTGCAACAACATCGGCTATTACGGCCGCCTGGGCATCTTCGAGATCCTCGTCATTAACAGGGAACTGCGCGAGATGATGCTCCACGACGCCTCGACTCAGGAGATCCGGACCGCCGGCCGCAAGTTCGGCTGCCGTTCGCTGAGGGAGGCCGGCCTGCTGTCCATCTACGATGGCCTGACCACTATCGAGGAAGTCTCTCGCGCCACCTTGGCCGACTGACGGCGCCCCGCCCCCAAGCCCGCGTTCGCCCCCGCCGGATCCCCCAGTTGCAGCCAATGTCAGAATGAGACGCCCCGGACGACTTGGCCGTGCCATGGGGGCCTGGCGAACGGAAGGGCGTTGACACAGGGCAGGGCAACCGGGGATAATGTCAGGTAGCGGAAGTTGGGAGCGGCTTCTTCATGGCGACGACGAGTCTCGAAAACCAAGTGTCCATAGTCCAGAGCGCCTGAGAATCGGTTCTAAGGGGAGGTGTCGCCGAGATGCCCGTCTATGAGTACGAAGCAATGAACGCCGAGGGAAAGGCCATCGTTGATCAGGTCGAGGCCCGGAGCCAGGATGAGGCGATCACGAAGATCCGCCAGCTCAACCTCTTCCCGACCCGAGTCACCGAGAGGAAAGCCGTCGCCGAAGTCGCTGGGCGGCCGGGCGTGCCCCGCCGTATGCGCAAGAAGGCCTTTGTCATCGGCGGCGTCGGCTCCAAGCAGTTGAGCACCTTCACCCGCCAGCTCTCCACACTGACGGACGCGGGCATACCGGTTGTCCAGGCCCTGAACATCCTGGAGCACCAGATGCGCCCCAGCGCCTTGAAGAACGTCGTCGGTTCGGTGGCCGATGAGGTGGAGGGAGGCGCCTCCCTGTCGGAGGCCATGGCGAAGTTCCCCAAGGCCTTCGACGACCTTTACTGCAACATGGTGAAGGCAGGGGAGACGGGCGGCATGCTGGACATAGTGCTTCAGCGTCTGGCGGACTTCCGGGAGAAGGCGGCCCGCCTGAAGCGCAAGGTTGTCGGCGCCCTGATCTACCCCGTCGCCGTCCTCACCATCGCCAGCCTGATCATCGCGGGGCTCATCAGGTACATCATCCCGTCCTTCATCAAGATGTTTGAGGAACTGGACGTGGCCCTGCCCGCCCCCACGAGGCTGCTGCTGGCCATCACGGACTTCTTCACGAGTTACTGGTACGTGGCCCTCGCAGCGCCGTTCGCCCTGTTCGTGCTGTTCAAGGTGATTGTCAGCACCCAGATCGGCCGCGTGGCGATGGACTGGCTGAAGTTCCACGTGCCGCTGTTCGGGAACATAATGAGCAAGGCCGCCATCGCCCGTTTTACGCGCACTTTCGGAACGCTGATCGCCAGCGGCGTGCCGATCCTGGAGGCCCTGAACATCTCCCGCGACACGGCCGGCAACAAGGTCCTGGCCAACGCCATCCAGAACGTGCATGACAGCGTGCGCGAGGGCGATCCCATCGCCGCCCCTCTCGGCCAGAGCCACGTCTGCGACGACATGGTGGTCAACATGATTGACGTGGGCGAGGAGACCGGCAACCTGGATGCCATGCTTCTGAAGATCGCCGACACGTACGACATGGAGGTGGACATCGCCGTCGAAGGCCTGACCCGCCTGATGGAGCCCATCCTGGTCGTCATGCTCGGCGTGATCGTCGGCTTCATCGTCATATCCCTCTTCTTGCCGTTGATCAGCATAATGAACTCGCTGGCCGGCTGAGCGCCGGAACCGTCCCAGACGCCGGAAAGGAGCGACGGGCTATGGAAACCCCGACAAGGTGCCGTGTTGCCCCGGGCTTCACGCTGATTGAACTGTTAGTGGTGGCGACCATCATCGCCATCCTGGCCGGGCTCCTGTTGGGGGCGGTCTCTTACGCCAGGGAGCGCGCCCGCCGGTCGGTGGCCACGATGGAGACGGAAGGGCTGGGGCTGGCCCTGAAGAACTACCAGCTGGATTTCAACGTCTTCCCGCCTGACGCCGTCACCGCGTGGAACTGGGACTCCGGCCAATGCCTGGTCTTCCACCTGGGCGCCGTCTTCCGCACGGGCACGGCCCCTGCCCTGCCCTGGGATACCGCCGTTACGGGCCCGACTCCTGATCGCACCGGCGGCCCTTACTACGAGTTCCCGGGCGACCGCCTCTCCGGCGACGGCCACTTCATGGACGTCTGGGGCTATGACCCGGCCGAGCCGGCCCAGCGCCCCGTCTATTACTACCAGTGGGACAACAACGAGGCGGAGGATGGCGACCAGTCCTCCTGGTGGCCTGCCAACGCCGGGGCCTCCCCTGGAGACCCGGACTACAACAACTGGAACATCACCAATGTGCACCCGCAGGGCGTGGACATCTGGAGCCCGGGCCCCAACGGCATAGACGCCATCAGGGACGGAGGCGGGGCCGGCGGCGAGCCCAAGCTCCCAGCAGGCCAGTTCCACGTGACCGCGGACAGCTCGGTGCTGGAGCAGTACCGCCGAGGTTGCGACGACCTGGGCAACTGGTGATCGGCCCCACACGGGCGAGGATCAGGAGGCCATCGTGAGCGTCAGGAACGCCCGAAGCCGTGCGCAGGGCTGCTATGGCGGAGGCGCCCGGCGTCGCCGGCATCGTCGCACGGCGGGCTTCACGCTGATCGAGATGCTCGTCGTGATCAGCATCATCCTGATCCTGGCCGGCGCCCTGGTGGGCGTCGGCAGGGCCCTGAGCGACAAAGCCAACCGGGACAGGACCCAGACCCTGATTGACCGCATCGAGACGGCCCTGACGGAGTACCGGCTGGAGTTCGGCCACTGGCCCAACAGCCCCAGCCCGATCCCCAGCGCTGCCGGCCCGCTCGATCCCACGGACCTGCGGAACGCCAACCGCACCGTGGCCGCCTGGCTGGTGCCCTACGGCCAGTTCGACCTGACCGTCGGCATGGGCCGCGCCGGCGAGATCATCCAGGTCGCCCCCGGCCAGTACTACGTGGTGGACATCTGGTTCGACCCGGAGGAGCCGGCCCACGACTTCGACCCTGATCCCTGGCCCCCCAATCCACCGAAGGGCTACCAGTTCATCAACATCGCAACCAACGGGTTCAACGCACCCGAGTTAGACATCTGGTCCAACGGCCCCGACGGGGTCAACAACCGCAACCCGTCGGACCCCACCGTCTACGGGGACGACATCGTGAACTGGGGCCGGAGGTGATGCCATGAAGCCCGAGCAAGGCGCACATAGCGAAGCGGCGCGCCCCGGCTCCTGCGCGGCCGGCGGCCATACGGCCGGCGACATGCGCCGGGCAGGCATGACGCTCGTGGAGTTGCTGACCGTGATGGGGATCATCGCCCTGGTGGCCACCATGTCGGTGGTGACGTTCGCGCCCTTCATGCGCGGCCGGGCCCTTGACTCGGCCGCCCATGCGCTCAAGAACGCCGTCTGGCAGGCGCGCAGCTACGCAGCCGTACACAACGTGCGGGCGGTCCTGGCCCTCTACTCCAACCCGCCGCGCGCCGCGGTCTACTGGGTGGACCCGCAGGGGGACGTCAACAATATTAGCGATTGGCGTGGCCCGGCGGGCAATCCGCCCCCGCAGGACCCTCCCGTGGCTAAGCCCACCACCTTGCCGGGCAACGTCACCTTCCGCTGGGCGGCCGCGCCCGTGGACGTGCTGAGCTGGGACCCGACCAATAGCTTTGTGGTGCTCGGCGCTGGCGGGGTGGACAACAAGCTTGTCTTCAGCCCCAGCGGCTCGCTCGAACCCAGCGCTCCACTCGGCGTGCAGAACGCCCAGATAGGCCTGGTCGGCCCCTCAGGGCCCGCCGTGGAGGTACAGGCCCTCGTCGTGCTGTTCGCCAGCGGCCTCCCTTACATAGAGAGCGCAAGATGAAGCGCGCGTCGCCACACATCGCCTGCTCTAACGCCCGGCCTCGCGCCATCGCCCGCCGAAGTCCGCTGCACGGCGGACGGAGGCGGGGGGGTATGACGCTCATCGAGTGCCTCCTCGCCGCCGGCGCACGGCGCGGACGGCCGCGCCGCGCCGGATTCACCCTGATCGAATGCTTGTTCGCCGCCGCGATCCTGGCCGTCGGCGTCATCGGCATCCTCAGCCTCATCCCCATGTCCATCCACCAGGTGTCTACCGCGCTGGGCAGCACGGTAGGCGCCACGGCGGCCAAGAACGCCCTCACAGGCCTCCAGCACCGGCAGTTGGACCTGTGCGACTACGCGGCGCCCGACTCTCCCGCCATCGGCTTTGCGACCAGCTTCGGCAATGGCAGCACGCAACTGAACGTGGCCGGCGGCACGCCCATCTGGCTCTACCCCGACCTGCCGGCGGCGATCTGTGACTACCACCGCAACACCGCTCTGGTCGGCTGCGGCATCAGCGCGCCCACCTTCAAGGTGCCCGGCCTTGCGGGCGAGCAGTTCTTCACCCCCGGCACGTGGGCGGCCCTGGGCATTCTGCCGGCCGGCCAGAACAACCCGGACTTCATCCCCGTGCCGTGGGCGCGCGACTTCGGCTGGACCGCCGTCTTCGTGCCCATCAGCGCGGATGATGACGGTGATGGGGACCTTACTAATGAAGACGCGTTTGACGGCGTGGACAACGACGGTGACGGCTTAGTGGATGAGGACGACCTCATCATGCCGGGCACCTGCTACCGCGTCCAGGTGGCCGTCTGGCGCGCCTACAGGCTGCTCTACAACGGCACACCCAACGGAACCTTCACGAACAACTCCAATGTCGTCGCCCTGTCCCTGACGGCGCCGAACGCCAGGCAGGGCGATTACATCCGGCTCGACCGCTACGGCGTCTGGCACAAGATCGCGGCCATCCAGGGCACCGCCGTCACGCTCCAGGCCCCCTTCAATCATCCCAGCCCGGGCGCCGCGCCTCCTGGTGGCTTCACCGGGCCGGTGTCCATCGCCAGCAACTTCAAGCTGTTAGGGCTCTACGAAACAGTCATCACGCCCCGTTCGCTGAGAGACATGCCATGAGCCACCTCAGACCGCACAGGGCAGCGCTCCGCCGGGCGGGCCTTGCCCGCCGTAGCGGCCCAGGCCGCAGAGGCGGGTTCACCCTGGTGGAACTGCTGATGGCCCTGGCCATATCCGTGGTCATACTGACCGTCACGGTGACCGTCTTCCGCCAGGCCACGGGCGTCTACAGGCAGGCGAACGCGAAGATGGAAGCCATGTTAGGCGCCCGGTCGGCCCTGGAGATCATCGCCAAGGACCTGCAAGGGGCCTTCCTGACGCCCGACGGACAGGTGTTCATCGGCCTGCCTGCCCCTACCGGCGGCGGCGGCACAGACGTGAGCCAAATGACCCGGTTCTACACCACACCCATGGCCGCCTTGGATGACTCCGTGCTCCCGCCCGTCGCCAGCGCCGGCTCGGAGGTGTGCTATTATCTGATGGGGAACGCCCTGGTGCGCTATGACTTCCCCTGCCAGAGCGTGCCCG
>Ga0315285_10006748_pt1 | contig 11834 bp, 20 predicted proteins | sample YL17G09_36_MG_FD_203698 | JGI IMG/M metagenome (GOLD analysis project Ga0315285, IMG submission 203698) | Sediment microbial communities from Yellowstone Lake, YNP, Wyoming, USA - YL17G09_36 | ecosystem: Environmental > Aquatic > Freshwater > Lake > Sediment | place: USA: Wyoming | collected... | reverse complement strand
GGCGTGGATGATCAAATCTACTGCGGAGAGGGCATCAATTATCTTCTTGGGGAGATATTCAAGCTTGTTTACGTGAGTGTCAGCAAGTACAACTATCCGCATAGCTACCTCCTAGTGGTGAAAGACTCCGAAATGCTTCTTACTGACGGTTCTGGGATGTAACTTGCTTCACCAATTGGATAGTCTTGTCCATGCTAGATAGGGAGAAGGATAAACCCAATTGCTTCAGGTCTTTGTAGCCCAGTCCTTGGAACAGTTTTACGCCGGCTACTCTGGTCATTTCATCATAAATAGCCGGCCACTCTGGGCTCCGCCTCTGGGCACAAAAAAGAACAAAATCCCGAAGCTGGGGGGATATGTCATCCATATATTGTTATTCTATGCCCGGGACTCTGGTTTAACAAGCTTGTTTATGGCCGCTGGGATGCTATCCTCACCCTTGCTTTTTCCTTGGATAACCCTTTGGTCAAGGCTTGCGCCTCATCCCTGTCCTTTGCCACACATAAGACCGGCAAAAATTTTGGGGCGAGCAAACCTATAAGCCGAGTTCTGTGCCCCGACCAGGTCGGGGTGGTGACCATCCATCTAGCTCTGATGTTACCATCAGAGTCAAGCGACCAACCCAAGGGTCTCGGCCGAGCACCTTAAACTTATCCCGGAGTCCGCAGGCTTCGGGTTAGTTGGGCCCTCTTATTCGGTCTTGCTCCGGGCGGGGTTTGTCCAGCCAACCAGTCCCCTAGTTGCTGGTGAGCTCTTACCTCGCCATTTCACCCTTACCCGCACCGGCTAAGCCGGCCGCTGGCGGTGTGTTTCTGTGGCACTTTCCGTAGGGTCTCCCCTCCTGGGTGTTACCCAGCACCCTGCTCGGTGGAGCTCGGACTTTCCTCCCCAGTTGTATTGGGGCGGTCACCCAGCTTGCTCGCCCAAATCTATTCTATAGTTAACTGGAGCGGAGGTCAAATTCTGGAATTGAGCGGATTTCTTGCTGGCGACAGTCGGTCCCAGGCGGTTTGGCGCCAAAATACCGTCAATTTGGGACGTCTGAGTTAAAGCTAACAACCGAAGGTGAGTTGCAGAGCAGCAATGAAGCGCGTTCTTAATGTATAATATAAGAGGATGATGACAGAGCTTAAGCGATGTAAGCACAGCTTGAGCCGAAAGCGTAACTGGAGGTGAGCCGATGCAACCGGAAAACATGATCTGGGTTGTCGCAGGTAAGCGATATCGCACAGACAAAGCCAGGCTAATAGCCCACGACGAATACTGGAATGGCTATAACTGCGAGCAAGGCGGTCGTAATACATTCTTATTTAGAACGCCAGAAGGCAATTTTTTTGCCCAGTATCAAACGCTGTTGCCAGGCGAAATTAATAAAATTGTCCCCTTGGAGACAAACGAAGCCATAGCGCTGTATCAATCGCTGCACAAAAAGGAAGTTCCCTTCGGAGTTGTCTTTCCAAATGTCAGAGTAGAGGACGCCTAATATTCCTTGACTTTGCTCTGAGCCGTGCCTGTTAACGTCCTCGTGTCAAAGGATCTTCAGAAGGGGACAAACCAAGTTATCCGGCCGGGCTTAGAATCTACTCGAAATTGATACCCACCACCGCGGAGGATAGAATTCCTGCTACAAAAGATTTCCGGTTGCCTAAACTACGATTTGAGTCTAGTATTTAGTATGCGCCCATGCTGATGTGGGCACTACTTCATATATTGTTATTCTCGGCTTTGATACCAAGAGTGCCTCTGTCTCTTGTAGTATCTGTTGTCTAAGTTTTGAACTCTCCCATGCCTCCCAATTCTCAAGTCCCTTCCAATTGTATAACAAAGCGGCAATAGAAGTGCCTTTCACGCTTTTGATATGCTCAGCACTAATGAAACCTGGAAATGTCATGGCATATGACCTGAGTTTCAGAAATATAGACTGTATATCTGCGTCCCTCTTGAGTTCGTAACCTTCAATGACCTTTATCATTCCTTCCCCTTCTCCGCGATGAAGTCTACCATACAAGTCTCCATTGTTCCAGCAGCAGTATTTTGTACTACCGCCGTGGATCAAGGAGCCGGCAGAAGACTCGGCGCAACGTCGCCAACATTGCCTGAAGGCGTTGCTTTGAAGTAGAATTTGGAGTTAGGAGGGGTGACCGAGCGGCTTATGGTGGCGGTCTTGAAATTCCTTTCCGAACTTCCCGACAGACCTTTTAGCTATCAATTAGAATCAGTGGGGTAGTCGGTTTTAGCTTTGAGGCCCCGGCCACTTATGCCTCCGGGCAAAAAGTTTAGCACTGAGATTAGAACAGAGTTTCAGCTTTCGTGGGCATTGAGGCAAGCCTCGTATCCAGCCACGAAACCCAACGTCATGCCCTCGGCGCTATCAAGAACGTCACCCAGAAGTGCCTGGCTGGTGTTCTCAATGTCCTCGCGCACCAGTTCCAAGCAATATGCCCTGGCTGCGGCCCGGAGCTCGGGGCTGTGCGGCCTCTCGCCATCCAGCCCCATATCATTGAGCCTCTTTTCAACCTCACGCTCTATTGTGTCCTCTGTTACCTGATGCACCATAGTTGCCATGTGCTTCACCCCCTTCTACTTTGATAGTACCAGTATGAACGTGACCTCATAGCTGCGTCAAGCCTTCCAAAGAATAGAATACTTAGCAATAGGATCCCGGGGAGAATCCTTATATTTTGTGTAGTGTATGAAAGGTGTTGACAAAACCTAGCAGACGTGATATATTACAGATAATCATCCCCAGTGGCGAGAGTCATTGGGCCCCTCCAGGTTACGATCTGGAGGGTTTTTACTTATATGAATCGTGTAACCTTTCTCATCGACGGGTTTAACCTCTATCATTCAGTAGTAGATTTGGGTGTAGAGCAGGGTCTGCGCGTTAAGTGGCTTAATATTTATTCGCTTTGTTCATCTTTCCTTCCATTGATTAGCCGAGATGCTGCTACAGCGGAGATTTACTACTTTTCCGCTTTCGCATATCATCTCAATGACACTAGCATAATTAAACGCCACCAGGATTATGTTGAGTGCCTGAAATCCACTGATATTATTCCTCAAATGGCTAGGTTCAAGCCCAAAGAGGTCAGATGTCCGTTCTATAGCCAGCTTGTGAGGTCAACCCTTACAAATGTAGTCTGCCCAATAAATGGCGCATTCACCAAGCACGAAGAAAAGGAAACTGATATAGCAATTGCAGCCAAGCTATTTGAAATCATGTCCAAGGACAAGTGTGATACAGCTATTCTGGTCACTGGTGATACTGACCTTGCCCCAGCCGTAGAAACATGCAAAGGATTATTTCCTGCGAAGGCCATGCGTTTTGCTTTCCCTTATCGTAGACATAACCACGAATTAAAGGTGCTATTGCCAGATTCCTTCAAAATACATAAGGGAAGTTACACAGGACACCTTTTCCCGGACCCAGTCACCTTATCAGATGGTACTAGAATCCACAAACCGACTTCCTGGTGACATTTGTTCAAGGCAGCATTAGATAAGTTGTCAATACCCTACAAAAAGTTTAGTAATCGACATCGATTCACGTTGCGGGTACACTACAAAGAATGTTGTCTTGAAGCTAGAACATCGAGTCGTGAATCTTGCGTTGAGTTACCAGTTTTGTTGGCTTGCCGGCAGCAACCCAATCCATAACTTCTAATGCAATACCAATGTCGTGAGGGAAGGACACACGATTGCGCCAGTTATAGACTTGACGAAGGCTGATATCTAACCCATTCGCCAATGACACACAATCAGAATAAGACAAGGTATCACAAGCCTTGTAGAATCTATCATAGTAAAACATTGCCTTGTCCTCAGTCCTATCAATCACAGCCTCACGTCTAGGACGGCCACGCCCATAAAGACTACTTAATGCCATCAAACGGTATCATATCATAGTAGAAAATCAATTGCATCGTTAATTAAAAATGGCATATATATTATATAGCGAAGCTACCCACCCCATCGCCGCCGCCCGCCGCCGATCCCCCGCCCGCCACGTTTGACAAAGAGGAACGCACACCCGCAAGCCCGTGCCACGCGCCCGCGTGAGAAGAAGCCGCGCCCAGGCCATCGGCCGCGACCCGCCTGCGCCAATTCTCGCAACACAACGCTTCTTAGGACGGTGCTTTTGGCTTTTATTGTCTCTTGGCTTAGTCATTCACCCTTTATGCTCTTATACACCGACCGGAGATAGCCGATATACAGGCTAGCCAAGAGCGCCAGGCCGAGTATGCGCAACCCAGCCCCCAGGCCTGTCCACGTGGCTATGTCTGGCCTAGCCAGTAAGTCAGCCGCTATTGGCAGTATGACGTAGCTAATCAGCACCATACCGAGTATCAACCCGACTATCCCGATTATTACCGCTTTTATCATTGCTCACCTCCTTGCAATAATTCAAGGGGTTATCTGCCCTGCCCCCGCATCTTGATGCGCCCCCAGGGGTTTACCCCCCAAAATTCGTTGTAATTACAATGCCTCAGGCCACAAGGGGCTGTTTCTGGCGCCGTGCCTTCCTTAACCTTTCCCCTAGTTTCTGTCTTTGCTCCGCCGACAACCTCCGGGGGACCATTGGCATACGGATTCTCTTCTTGGGAAGATGGTATCCCTTGCCTCCATAGCCATTGTCCATGACGGGTTTGAGCCCGAGCCTGTTTTCCAGGTGGGTCTGCCATGCCTTGTTGTGGGTGAAGATCACAGCATCGTTTGGGGTTTCATCGAAACTGATCAGGGTTTCCTTTTCGTCATTGGTTAGTGCTGGCATCTTGATTCGCGGTTTGGTGTTGCCGTTTGTCTTGTCCTTAGTTCCCATTGAGATACCCCTTACATCTTTGCCGGTACAGCCAGCCGTTATTCTCGAATCCCGGTATATGCCGGATCCGGGTACACCCCAGGGTGAATCCAAAACATTGTTGAACACCGTTAGCTTTGGTATTGTGAACAATTCCCTGGGAATGTTCAGAATACCAATCGTGCGCCTGTTCAATAATTCTTGCCAACCTTACGAGTGCGATTGTTGCCAAAATGCCCAACTGGGCAACAATTCCGTCACACTTTAGCTTTGGTGGTGTAACGGATTTTGCACACACACTAATCGTAATGTGTGTGCAAACTTTACAATTTTTGGCAAGTTTGCCGTTTGGCGTAAACTTTGATGTTTCCGGCAACCTTGCCAAAATCGCTGAATTGTCCACTGTAAAAGCATCCACACTACGGGGTGTGGAAGATTTTACAACTAAATTAAACCAGTTGAATTTAGTTGTAATTTCGTGGAAGTTTACTCGTGTCAAAAGTGGAAATACAACCCACTTCACGTTTACCTTTGGTTGTAAATTCCATAGGCTGTAGGTATAAGACGAAGTGGAAATACAACCCACGCCCACTACTAACCGTACCGAATGATTCCACAAGGCTAAACTAACCCCTGAATGTTTGTTTTCAGCCATTAGCTACCCCCGCGCCATCGTCATTTTTGTCGGCTGTTTGTTTGGGTAAACCTGTCCCTCTTATCCCTTTATCTTTTAGAATTCGTAAAGTGCTATTAAGCCTTTTAATCGCAGCTTCACATTTAGGGCAGAGTTCAACAGGCTCCCCGTCAGCCCCAGCAATATGATGGCGACACCCTGGGCATAAACGACTCTCTACCCTATCCCAACGACTAGGACGTTGAATCCCTTTCGGTGGGTTTGTACCTATGTAGTATTCCTTTTTCTCCACCTTGCCGTTAACCCGGTGGCTTTCCACCGCATAATAGTAAAAGCCACTTTTTGTTATCTTTTCCTTGAGATATGCCATATCTTTTACACCTTAGCTTTACAAATTGGTTTGGTTTACCCCCACAGTAGCTTTGTTGTGGGGGTAAAAATCGCCACTTTTCTTATTGGCATACCTTAAAAGATAGCCGGTGCGCTTCCGCTTGTGCTTATCCTTGCTTCCTTCGCGCCGTCCTAACGTCTTACCCCTTGCCTTTGCCCGATCTAAGCCAGCTAATACTCGTTGGCTTAGACGTGTTGATTCAAAGTTAGCTGCCCAGCCAGCCATCGCGTACCATAGTTCCAGCATTGGCCCCGGCTCTTGCGCCGTCCATGATTCCTGATAACTGATAACTTGCACCCCATGTACCTTGAAGGTGTTGACGATCTGTAGAATAACGCCTATACCTTGACGGGTAAGCCTGTCTAGCGCCCACACCAAAAGAATGTCTGCCTTGTGCTTTGGTAAGTCCTGAATCAACCTGGCGAGCTCGTGCTGGTGTCCCGCGCGCCACGCCGATTCACTTTCCTGGTACACCTTGACAAGTGTATGGCCCCTGCTTTGAATCCAGTCCTGTAGTGCTGGTAGCTGGTTTTCTACCGCTTGTTCTTTGGTACTTACCCGTAAATAGACAATCACCTTTGCCATGTCAATTCCTACAGAAACTTATGTGTACCGAATCCACCAGCCGCGCCAGCAAGTCAGCTTTCCCGTAAGGCCCAGGGACTAACAAAACATCGTCAGCACTTGGGCCGTGTAGAGATACCGACACGGGTTCCCCGTTCTCTATGTCTCTTTGCATCGCCTGGACAGCACAATGAAAGCACAGCCATTCCCGGGTAGTGTTGCGCTGCCCTACACCTTTGGCCCCGCACCTGCAAGTATGTTCAGTCTTTTCCATGTTTGTCACCCCTTGTAGTATTATGTAAAAAAGTGCAATATTGCACCCCAAGCCTTGAAGTGCAACGGCAACCTAAAAGTCTCATTCGTAATTCGCTCGTGGCGTTGCAGCAACGTTGCAGGGTGTTGCAGGGTGTTGCGTTGCAGGGGGGGGATATATTATATCCCCCTGCAACGCCATGCATTACACTTGTTTCAAACCCCATGCATCACCAACCTTTGTTATTATTTCCCGGTGTAACATTCTGTTTAGTGCTGATCTTGTACTACTTTCGTTGGCATCTAGTAGCTCTGTAATCTCTTTTGTTTCCTTGGCCCCACTTCGCAGTAGGTTTTTGATTCGTAGTGACAGTGGCAACGCCCCGGATAAGGCGGTTCCCTCGAGCTCAGTTGTCTCAACACTTATCATATTGGCCAGATTGTCAAACGTGTACTTAAACCCAAGTGCGCCGTGTTTGCCAGCCAGGTTAGCATTGGTTTCCTCTAGGCTGGCGATAACTTCATTATCGGCTGGGTATGATTCGGCCTTACATTCCCAGGTTGATCGCGCTAAGTTTGTAAAGAATACCGATCCAAAGATACTCTTACGCTTCTGGTTTGGGTCTTTTGAGCTGTGGGCCAGCGTCAGGCTTGTCACTCCCAAAGTCCTTAATGCTACGTTATATTCCAATGCCGGCTCGGGGTCGTTAAGGTTGCCTCGTGCTGCTGGTCCCAAACTGTCAACTATCACCAGGCCGATATGTCTATCAATTATCTCTGGCCGTAAGCCCTCTGCTGCGTCAGCCAACCTTGCTGTCATACGCTTGTAGAAGATTGATACTTCCAGGTTGCGGCCAACTGACAGACGAAAGCCCCGTTGAATTGCCGTCCAGCGCTTAGTAAAGGTCGCTTTTTCGTCCTCGTAGTCCAGATATAGGACGAAGCAGGTGTTTTTGTCTGTGGTAAGCCCTAGCCTGTTGTCGGCAAGTGGTAATTGGGCAACGTATGACATTACCAAAGCCAGTAGGCTTTTAGTGCTACCCTTGTCCCCATAGATAACTGTAGGGTGTCCCCGGTATAGGATTGGTTTCAATAGGTAGTCTGGCTCCAGGCTCAGGTCTGGTTGTGATACTATTTCCTCAATAGGCTCTTGTTGCCGGGATAGGTCTACCACTTTGAAGGCAACACAGTTCAGCATCCAGTCCCAATTTAGTGTATTAAAGTCGTTTCTAAGTGGTCTGACTATCGCTTGCTTACTTGACGCTGATAGCAGGTCGATATGGGTAGCTGGTAGTAGTAGGCGCTCGTGGCCAGTATCTTGGTTGCAATACCAGACTTCTAATTCAGCGTGACAACGGAAGTTATTAAAGTGCCTTACGTGTATTATGATTCCGTGTTTGGCCCAGGTGAATTTAATATGCCCGGGCTCTGGCAAATATCGGGGTATATCATCGTCCGTGATGTACTCGCCGGGCATGGCATTGTCAACCTCTGGCATAGTACCTTCGGTTGGCTGGTTTTGTGCAGGCTCTTGCGGGTTTTCGGAAGGTTGGTGTATAGTTTGGTCTGTCATTGCCTCACCCCCTGGTGGGTATTGTGGGTAGTGTCGTAGGCCGTTTGACCTTCCCCGCCATCCTGATTAGAATGTACGAAAGTCTCCTCTATTGCGTCTGACGTTAGAAAAACACCCCGGCAAGGGTGTTTTTCGTTCTTAGTTCTTACCTCGCAAACTTTCATTAAGTTCCTGAATCTCCTCGCCCCGATCTTGTATGACGGAATCTAAAAACCCCTCAAGCTCCTCTGCATCCCCCGATTCCCTGGCCAGCAGGTTGTCAATCGCCTCCTCTGCTATGAGTACCTTTTGGCCCTCTGGTTTGGGCTGCTTCCTCATTCGTAACCGTCTAAAGATACGTTCCAATAGTCTTAGCTTCATATTCGCTCCATAGCTATCGCCATTTCTCAATCTCAGCCCTGGCTTGGGCCATTACACGTTGAAAATCTGCATCATCGAAGTTGCTCTTGCCGGCGGCTAGTTCCGCATGGCGGCCTTTTCTCCTGCAGAAAGGACATCGCTTCGGTAGTTGAAATCCGAGCTGCCCCCATCGTAGCTGCTCCGAAGGCGAAATATAGAAAACTTCGCCGCAAGTCTTACATTCAATCCTCTCATCTTTGAACTCAATTCCGTCCATTAGTCTCCTTGTCACCATTGCGTAGGTATGCTTCAAGTTGGAATCGGCTCACTATGAGCCTCCTTTGGCCTATCTTGAGGCAGCCTGGCAGCTTGCCTTGCCGTGCTAGCGAATATGCCAGCGTCTTTGATATTGAAAGGGCTGCGGCTGCCTCCGGGATTGAGAGGGTGAGCTTTTGATTGCCACTTACCGAGGGTATGCCCATTTGCCTATGCCTCTTTGCCGTTCGGGAACAAGTCAGCCTCGGATACCTTATGTCCAATAGCACCTGATAGCGCCCTTGCGAGTGCTCTCCGAGCTTTGGGCCAGGGAGCACGCTTACCAAGCTCAAAATCGGAAATCATCGAGCTAGGAATCTGTGACAAGATACCGAGCCGCACCTGACTTAGCTGGGCTTCCTCTCTAAATTCTCTGATTCTGTTCATATCACCCCCTTTGACAACCTATAGGATATAGACTATACTTAAGATAGTGACACTACAAGTGGCAAGTGGATATAGCAGAATTAGGCTTTTGGATATAGCGAGAAACTTAGCTTTGTGCGATATATAACGGAGTTACGATGGCGAGGGGCAAAAAGATAACATCAGAAGTTAGAGGACTTATCCGGCGGGAGTTTCTTAACAACCTCAAACACAACAAGAAACGGAAGGCTAAAGAAATACGTAATGAGGTGGAAGATATCTTGAGAAGGGATGAGAAAAACTACGGACACCTCTGGCCTATACCGAAGGACTGGCCGGGCTTGAGCACAGTTCAGCATGAGGTGGCCGAAGTCAAGGAAGAGCTAAAGAAGCAGAGCGCTGAGGAGAAAGAACAAGAGGGCCCCTGGGATATGAGCACGTTGGGCAAATACCCTATCCCCCCGGAAGCGGTCCCGCTCGTGCTTGAAATATCAATGTCATCAGAACAGCCGCTAACCATTCGCGAAGCAAAATGGCTGGGGTGCTTAGCTAACCTTCTTTCTACCATACTCGTGCAACAGGGCGAAGTACCAACAATGGATTGGATTAGGGGCATAGCTGAGTTCTACGCCACTACCGAGAGGATCAATATGCTCATGGGTGAAAGAGTGCCTCCGGTCATGGACAAGATTCTGTGGGACTTCCTTACAAAGCGAGAATCTATGGACGAAGTAAGAAAACGAGGATTCGACCCCGGCAATAATGATGATAGATTCCGTAAAGACAAAGACGGGCAACTATACTATGGGGTCACAACAAAGGAACTGAATCGGCTTCAGAAGATGCAGCGTAGTTTGGATCCCTCAAAGCCATTTGACGGCTTTGCTGCACTAGGACTCAATCTTGAAGTGAAGGAGAACAAAGATGAACAAGCAAGCGAACAAAGACAACAGACGAAGGCGAAGGGGCACCGGCAGCATCGTACCACTGAGCAAAGATAGCTGGCGCGTACAGCTCTACACTGGCAAGGGGTCAGATGGTAAGTACCATCGCCAGGTTGAAACAGTCAAAGGCCGTAAGAGTGAAGCTGAGAGGCGGCTGAGGGAGCTATTGAGCAATGCGGACAAGGGCGGCTATACTCCACCTGGGAAGCTTACAGTAGCACAGCATCTTGATAATTGGCTTGCCGGTTATGTTGCTACGAATTGCTCAGCGCGAACGCTGGATGGCTATAAATCCATCATAGAACATCATCTGGCTCCTAACCTCGGCCATTTCCTACTGAGGCAACTCAACCCTCAGGCGATTCAGTTGTATTATGGGAAGGCTTGCCACGAGCTATCAACCCGCACAGTTCACCATCAGCACCGGGTATTGTCCGAGGCATTGAAATATGCCGTGCGGCAAGGACTATTGGGCAGGAATCCTTGCGAGCTTGTTGACCCCCCGAAGCCCAGGCGTAAGACAATGCGAACTCTGGACCCTACCGAAGTCAACGCCTTAGTTCAAGCGGCTGAGGATAGCTACTACTTCCCGGTGATCTACACCGCATTGAGCACCGGGCTGAGACAAGCTGAGGTATTGGCCTTGCGATGGCGTGACCTTGACCTGGGGATTATTCCTTCGGTATCAGTCAACCGGGTGCTCTACAGAAACAGGCACGAGGGCAAGTATGAGTACCACGAACCTAAGACGGCTCACAGCCGCCGCCTGGTGGAAATGACCCCTAAGCTGGCAGCGTTCCTGAAAGGTTACAGGCAAGGCCGCGAAGCACTATGGCGGCAGCTTGGTAATGAATTGAGCCTAGATGATTTGGTATTCACGAATCCGGGGGGCAATCCGATATGCTCCTCTAGTCTGGACCGCGAGTTTGGCCGCATACTCAGCAAGGCCGGGCTAAAGAACGTCCGCTTCCACGATCTGAGGCATACCTTCGCGTCTCTGATGTTAATGCGTGGTGCTAAACCTAAAGTTATCTCGGAAGCTCTCGGACATTCCAGCGTGGCTTTCACAATGGACGTTTACAGCCACATCTTGCAAGGGATGCAATCAGAGGCTATGATACTGCTGAACGAAGTGCTACCCATGCCCAAAAATGAGATTAGAACTTTATTAGAACTAAAGCCCAGCATTATGTCCAGTAGCAACTGAGATTTAGCTATATGGAGGGGTGACCGAGCGGCTTATGGTGGCGGTCTTGAAAACCGTTTTCGCCTTTTTTGGCGAACGTGGGTTCGAATCCCACCCCCTCCGCTTTGAGGAACAAGGAGGTAAAAGGAGGTAAATTGAAGATCCACGAGTATCAGGCCAAGGCACTTCTGGGTCAGTACGGTATTCCCGTTCCCAAGGGCAATGTAGTTCATACCCCAGCCGAAGCTAAGAAGATGGCCACTGAGATTGGTGGCAGGGTGGTGATCAAGGCCCAGGTCTATGCCGGAGGAAGGGGCAAGGCCGGCGGCATAAAGATAGTTGATGACCCAGCAGAGGCAGAGAAGGCGGCGAGACAGATGATTGGTACCAAATTGGTGACCCATCAGACTGGACCGGAAGGGGTACCGGTAAGTAAGGTTCTGGTGGAAGAAGCCAGCGATGCGGCACGGGA
>Ga0315285_10006746_pt1 | contig 11835 bp, 17 predicted proteins | sample YL17G09_36_MG_FD_203698 | JGI IMG/M metagenome (GOLD analysis project Ga0315285, IMG submission 203698) | Sediment microbial communities from Yellowstone Lake, YNP, Wyoming, USA - YL17G09_36 | ecosystem: Environmental > Aquatic > Freshwater > Lake > Sediment | place: USA: Wyoming | collected... | reverse complement strand
GCTGAAGGAGGCAGACCGCATCTTCGACCCGTCCATCAAGTCCGCGCACGAGACCCACCGGCTCATGGTCAAGGCCAAGAAGGACGCGACCGTCGACCTCGAGGTGGCGGTGGCGATGCTGGTCGGCCGCATGGGGCAGTGGAAGCAGGAGCAGGACTGGAAGGCGATGCAGGCCCGGCTCGACCAGGAGCGGGACATGCGGGAGCGGGAGAAGCTGGCCCGGGAGGCGATCGCCCAGGGGAACCCGGAGCTCGCCAAGGAAGTCAGGGCGATCCCCGTGTCAGCGCCGCTTCCCCCGCCGGCCCCGAAGGTAGGGGGCGTGTCCTCGAGGACGACCTACAGCGCCCGGGTCGTGGACCTGAAGGAGCTGGTCAAGGCCGTCGCGGCCGGCACCGTGCCGATCAACGCGGTCGAGGCGAACATGGCGTTCCTAAACTCGCTGGCGAGGGCGGCCAAGGTTCCGGGCGTGTTCATGCCCGGGGTCGAGTCGGTCGAGACGTCCGGCGTGGCAGTCCGAGTCTGAAAGGAGATGACGATGCCCGAAGACGAGAAACAGTTCCGCAGCATGATGATCCTGGAGATGGTCAAGGAGGGCGACGGTCAGAACGCCTACCTGAAGATCGCCTTCCAGGAGGGGGAGGCGCTGCTCAATGCCACCTGCCCCAGGTGGAAGAAGCACCTGTTCCCGAAGCTCGAGGAGGCGTACAAGGACGGGACCGCCGTCAACGTCATCATCGAGAAGAAGGAGAAGGCCTACCCGCAGCCGGACGGCAGCAAGAAGGTCGTGGTCTACTCCAACGTGACCGCGATCGAGGGCGTGGAGGAGCCGGACAGCGGAGGGGCGACGAGGGGGGCCAGCGGAGGGTACGGCCTGAAGACGCTCAACCTGGAGCGCGGCCTCTGCGCGCTCGTGGCGGCGCTCATCGCGCCGGCCGTGTCGGCCGAGAAGGGCGTGCCGATGAACGATGCATTCGCCGGAGCGCTCGCGGTGATGGAGCAGTATACTTTCAGCGGGAAACTGCCCCCGGTGTCCACGGAGCCGGCGCAGTGACGGAAGGCCCGCGATCGGGTTCAAGCCCCGACGCGGGCCGGACTAATAACGGCAAGGAGGAACCGATGGACATTGCATCTCTTTGGCTCAACGAACTCCCGCCCTCCGACAACCTGCGCTTCATCGGCAAGCGCCGGGTCCTGTCTCCCAGGGCCCGGGAGTTTTACGAGCTGCTGACCAAGGCGTGGAAGGACATGGACCTGCCCCGGTTCACCGGCTGGGTTCAGGTCTCGCTCGTCATCGTGTGGCCGGACCGCCGGCGCCGGGACCCCGCGAACCTTTGGAAGTGCAACGGCGACGGGCTCCAGCGTGCCGGGGCTGTCGTCGACGACTGCCGGATATTGCCGGTGGTCGAGGCCGTGTACCGGGCTGGGGAGAAGGTGGCGAAGGGGTATGGCGGCAGCCGCGTCAGAAGCTACGAGGGCGGGCCGCTCATCCCGCCCGCCATCGGCCGCGACGGCGGACTCTACATCGAGGTCTCGCAGGCCGACGTCGAGCGGATACCGCTCGGGGAACGGGGCCAGTGATCCCCGCCGTCCGCTCCGACGACATCTCCTACGAAGAGCGCTGCATCCGCTCGCTCATCTACACCTGGCTGAAGGACAACGCGCCCGGGGTCGAGAACGCCAAGCACCGGGCACTGCTCCTCGAGGCCATCCACGAGGCGGGCCGACAGGAGCGGAAGGCGGGGAGGCCCCAGCAGTTCCTCGAGGATCTGGGGGACCGGGCCATGCGGGACATCTGCGACCGGATGCTGGAGTACGGGATGCCCATCCTCGCCACACTCGACGGCTACTTCTATGGCGGGGGGACGGGGAACTACTTCCGGGATCTCCTGGCGTTCTGCCGGATGGTGATCCCCAAGATCAAGGCGCTGTCGCGGAAGATGAAGATGGCCCAGTTCGCCCTCGAGGAGGAGCACCGGCGGAAGAGCTGGAAGCCGGTCGGGCACCAGCGGGACCTGGGGATCATGGTGGAGGCGGGGAAGCAATGAGCGCCCGCTCCGCCCACACTCGCTCCCATCCCCGCCCCCGCCAGCGGTACCGCGTCTCCTGGACGGTATATTCCAGGGAGACCGATACTCCGGCGGCGCCGTGGAAATTCGAGAAGAGCTTCGGGACGGGCGGGCGGGCGCGGGCGCTGGCTGCCAGCATCGTGGCCGGCGGGAAGGCTGCCACCATACGAAAGGGGAGAGAAGCATGAACGGAGAACCGAAAGCAGATGCCACCCTGGACATCACCGTCGAGAAGGGGCGAGGCGTGCGGTACAACCTCGGCTGCGGCGCGGACCACAGGGAAGGGTTCATCAACGTCGACCTGCCGGGCTGCCAAGCGGCAGACCTGCATTTCGATCTTCGGGGAGACTGGACGTTTGCTCCTGACGGAACCGCCGGGTTCGTTTTCTCCTCCAATCTCTTCGAGCATCTGCCAGACAAGTTCCACACGATGAACGAGCTGTATCGGATCATGGCACCGCTGGCCCGAGCCGAGCTGCACATCCCGTCCACGGACGGGCGGGGCGCGTGGCAGGACCCGACGCACGTGAGCTACTGGAACAAAAACTCCTGGCGGTACTGGTGCAGCAACCGGGACGCCGGGCTTACGCTGATGAACCAGGCGAACGGGTTCAAGGGGGACTTCAAGCTGGTGGAGCTGGGGGACTACGTGATTGACGAGCAGATCGTGATGACGAGGGTTATCATCGAGAAACCGGAGGACACCAATGGCAAGTGAACCGGGCGCGTATAGTTGCATTTTCTGTGGTCAGGAGGCAACGCACCCGGAGACGCTGGGGCCAAGCACGGTATGGATATGCGACACCTACGAATGCGAGAAGGAGCTGATAGACACGGACGAGATGGAGCAGGAGGACGCGATGCGGAAGGCAGAGGAGGACGGATATGCCGAATACCGGAGATAAACAGGCAAGTGAACCGTCAGCGTGGGCGATGGAGAAGGCGAAGGAATTATGGCCAGCCATAGAAGAATGGGCGGAAACGTGGGACGGGTCAAAGGTCGATGACGGGAAGCACGTGATCATAATTGCCACCGCCCTAGACTCCGCCCGTAGGATGTGCGTTGACGACCTGACCGCCACACACATGGCCGGGTACGCCGCCGGTGCCAAGGCCGGGTACGAGCGCGGGTACAAGCAGGGCCTCCGTGTGGGATACGAGCGCGGGAACGGTATCACGCCAGAGGTAGACGCGGCGTGCCGTAAGAAGCCCGCGATGAAACCGGGGAAGGACACCAATGGAGGATAGAGAGCCGACGTATTACGTAAACAGGGCACGAGAGGAGGCCCTAGTGGAGGCACGGGCACGGTACAGGGAGACAGCGTACGAGCGCGGCAGAGCGGAGGGGGTGAGGGAGGAGAGGGATGAATGTCGACGAGTAGCCCTCGAAACCAGAAGCCCCTGCGTGAGTGTACTCCGACAAATGGGATGGGGAGACGCGCAAGCGGCTATAGCCGCCGCCATCAGTGCCCGTGGCACACAACCACCCAAGGGTGAGGGAAAGGGGGGAGCGTAAGATGGGTAGTATCGCGGGGGAACTATGCCAGTGGGCCGTGGTTGACAGAGGGGAACGTCACCGTGCGGGAGTTTGGATGCACGACCAACGACATCTAGCGACGGCTGAGTGGAAACACCTTCACGCGGGAGAGCCGGGGGCGGGCTGGCGCGTCAAGCGTATATGGGCTGATCATCCGTTATATTGGCAACCCGGGCCGACATGGCCGCTCTACAAGCCCGAGGGAAAGGGGGGAGGGTAGGATGGGAAAGAATTGCCTGACCAATCCGCCCGACAGCGAAATGCAGGACGTCGTACGGATGTATCGGGGGTGGAACAAGTTGGGGGAGGCGTATGACCGGACTGATGAACTGGTCGATTACGTCAAAAGCCACGGCGAGGTGATGGCTATGGCACTGCTGAGGTGTCGTGACCGTATCCGCCGTGCCGGTTCGCAGGCTGAGGGAAAGGGGGGAGGGTAGATGGCTGGCGAGGGGAGGACACCAATGGGAAGTGAACCCAGCGGCCCGTATCGAGTCGAAACCTTTACGATGGACGACATGGAATACGCTTCGGTCGTGGGGCCGAACGGATTTTCTGAGTCGTGGGCCACGGCTGCAGACAGGGCACACGAGGCGGCACGCCTGATGAACATCGCCTGCGCCTCCGGTGACGCGGCAGGCTACGAGCGCGGGGTGAGGGAGGAGAGGGAGGCATGTGCGGTAGTGGTGGATGCGCTGGCTACGCGGCTAGCAACAACGGTCCATGAGTGCTCGCATGAGCTAGGTCTTCCCTGCGCGGTCTGTTATGCGTCGCGGGAAGCTCACGCGACCGTTTCCGCCCTCCGCGCCCGTGGTGCCGCACAACCACCCGTGCAGGGTGACGGAAAGGGGGGAGCGTAGATGTTGAGGCGACTGGTGACGCAGGTGATGAACGCGCTGGGCTGGTGGGAATACGTGGAGGTATTCGTACCGACTCGCTATCCGCTCTTGGGTGACCTGACCGGATACAGCACGCCGCACCTGATACCGTATGACCCTGACCGGGGCGTCACGATACCACGAGTCTGGCACGGATACCCCACGCGGCACGTCTGGCGCCGCGCCAAGCCCACCGGAAAGGGGGGAGCGTGATGGGTGACAAGGGCCGCTGCGCCGTCTTCACGATCGTCAAAGACGAGGCCGTCATACTGCCCGTCTGGCTCCGATACTACCGCCGCTACTGCCACGACGCCGATATCTTCGTCCTCGATCACGACAGCCAGGACGGCTCGACTGAAGGCCTGGCGGTCAACGTCAAGCCGGTCCACAACGACAACTACCTCGACCATCAGTGGCTCATCGCCCAGATCCAGAGCATGCAGCGGAAGCTTTTCTCGCTCGGCTACGAATATGTTCTGTTCGCTGAGGTCGACGAGATCGTCCTGGCGGACCCGGCGATCTACAGCGGCCTCGATGAATACATCGCCCTCCTGAAGCGCCCGGTCGTCCGGTGCACGGGGTACGAGATGTACCAGCACCCGACTCTAGAGCCCGCCCCCATCGACTGGTCGAGGCCCGTCTTCGACCAGCGGCAATACTGGGCCTACAACCCGCTCTACTGTAAGCCGCTGCTCTCAAGCTTTCCACTCGACTGGACGGTCGGGTTCCACACGGCCGCCGGCGAGCACCCGATCGACTCCGACCTGCTGCTGGTCCACCTGCACTATACCGATTTGCAGTACACCCTCGCCCGCCACGCCTGGAAGCGGGAGCAGAAGTGGGCGCCCGGCCAGGGAGGGCTGAGCATCCACAACCAGGCCGACGATGCGCAGATCGTGTCGGCATACGAGGAGGTCCAGAAGCGCCTAATGCGGATTCCATACAACTTCACGGGGAGGATACTATGAGGCTCTCGAGGCCCTTCGTCACGGTCTACACGAACGAGTGCAAGGAGTATTGCGAGGCTGCGTTCTTTTCGGCCATCCAGGCGCTCACGCATCCGGACTACACGATCCACATCGTGGACAACTCACTCGGCATGGACTACACGCACCGCCTCAACCGGCTCTGCCCGAGCGCGCACACGATCGAGCACATCGACGTCGACCGGGAACCGCGGAAGACCCTCTTCCACCGGAACGTGGCGTTCTCGCTCGCGCACCTGCGGGACCAGTTCCTAGCAACGGACCGGGACTACTTCGTCATCTTCGAGTCTGACGTGATCCCGCCGGCCAACGTGCTGGAACTCTTCGAGGAGGTTTACGACCAGGCGGACATCATCGGGGGCCTCTACTACCGGGGCTTCCATCCGGACGAAGCCTTCGATCCGCAGGACCTCCGGCTCGTGCCGGTCCGCCACGTGCTGTCCGGATGCACTATGTACAAGCGGGCCGTCATCCAGAAGCTGCCGTTCAGGTGGGACGTGGACGAGCTGGGCGGGTTCCCGGACGCTTTTATTTCGCGCGACGCCGGCAAGGCCGACTTCCGCCTGGCGAACTACCACAAGATCAAGTGCCGCCACCTGCACGGCGCAGACGGCGGCCGGGGATGGGCGCAGCTCCGATGAGCGCGCGGAACGAATACCTGCTGGTGGGAGCGGGACTCTTCAACGCCGTGCTCGCGCACGAGCTGCACGCCGCCGGCAAGAAGGTCCGGGTCATCGAGGAACGCGCCCACGTCGGCGGGAACTGCTTCACCCGGATCGAGCGGGGGATCGTGGTCCACGAGCACGGGCCCCACGTATTCCACACGAACGACGGAGGGGTCTGGGACTTCGTGCGGAAGTTCGGGAGGTTCCACCGCTTCGTCTACAACGCCAAGGCCCTCAACAACGGCGCCCTCTATAGCCTGCCCGTGAACATGAACACTTTTACCGAGGTCTGGGGAATGGGCACATGCACGCCTGCCGAGGCGGCCGACAGGCTGCGGCAGCAGACCGCCAATTACCAGAGCCTCACGGCCGACAACGTCGAGGCGCTGGCGCTCCGGACCCTCGGCCCCCAGCTATACGGGCTGCTTATCAAAGACTACACGGAGAAGATGTGGGGAAGGAAAGCGGCGCAGGTCCCCGCCGAAATCCTGCGGCGCATCCCCGTCCGGTACACGTACGACAACGATTATTTCAGCGACGCCTTCGAGGGCATCCCGGACGATGGCTACACGCCCATCATCAAGCGGATGCTGAGGGGCGTTCGCGTGGAGCACGGAACCTTCACGCGCCGCGACTACAAGCGCGCCTACCGGGCCATCGTCTACACGGGCAGCGTCGACCGCTACTGGGAATACAAGCTCGGCGTCCTGCCCTACCGGTCGCTCTACATCACGTCGCACGAGGGCACGAGCGACAACCTCGGCGTCGTGGCCGTGAATCACACGGACAACGAGGACACGCGGACCCGCACGATCCAGCATGAACTCTTTGATCCCCGCTCTGCCGCACGGTACCATGAGTCCATCGTCACGCACGAGGTCCCGTGCCAGTGGCGCCCGGGGCAGAGCGAGCAGCTCGGCCTGAGCCCGCTCTACCCGATGCGCGGGATGGACGGCTCGGACGCCCTCTACGCCCGCTACCTGAAAAAGAGCGCCGGGAACCACAACCTATACTTTAAGGGCCGCCTAGGCGAATACCTGTACCTGAATATGGACCAGGTCGTCCGGCGTGCCCTCGACTTCGCGCAGGAATTATTGCACTACCCAAGGAGGAACCCATGAGCCAGCACCGCATCTCCGTCTGCCCCGTAGTCCCCGGCCGCAACGACGCGACCTCGTGGTACCGCGGCCTCGGTCCCCTCTTCACCCTCAACAGCCAGGTCGACTGGCTCGACATCGTGTTCATGCGGGACTTCGACTGGACCGCGATGAAACTCATCGACGTCCTGTTCATGCAGCGCCCGGCGAGCACGGACGAGCAGACGATCGCGAAGCTCGCGCGCCAGCACGGCCGGGCGCTCTGGGTCGACTACGACGACGACCTGACCGCCGTCCCGATGGAGAACTTCTCCTGCTACGGGCTGTACATGAACGACGCCGTGCAGGGAGCGATCCGGAACATCATCCGGCTGGCGAGCGTGGTCAGCGTCACGACGCCGTACCTTCGGGACCGCCTGGCGAACGAGGCCGGGGTGGACCCCCGGAAGTTCATCGTCATTCCGAACGCCATCGACGATACACTCCCGGACGCGAATGCCCGTACCGTCCGCGTCCAGGACGAGAAGAAACCCCGGCTCCTCTTCTGGCGCGGAAGCGTCACTCATCACCGGGACCTGTTCGAGGAGCACGCGGCGCTCATCGCCGCCTCCGAAAGGCTGGCCGACAAGCCGGACTGGAAGATGGCCTTCATGGGATACTCGCCCTGGCATATCGCCGAGCACTGGAACAAGCGCCGGGTCGAGCACGTGCCGGCGAGCGCCGACGCGCCGAAGCTGAACGGCCCCATCATGTACAAGGACACGGGGATCGCGGAGTTCTACCAGGTCATCAAGCAGGAACGGATCCGGGCGTTCCTGTTCCCGCTCCACGACAACCACCTGAACCGGGCGAAGAGCAACAATGCCTGGATCGAGGCCGCCTACGCCGGCGCGGTGACGATCGCGCCCAACTGGCCGGAATGGCAGAAGCCGGGCGTCATCACGTACGGTCCCGGGCCGACCGCCCACTGGCCGACGTTCCAAAAGGCCGTCGGCGAGGTCATGGAGGTGACCGACCAGCAGGCGAGCGCCTGGGCCTACGCTGGCTGGGCCTATGTCTACGACCACCTGCGGCTGTCGCGGGTCAACAAGCTGCGGGCAGACCTGCTCAAGAACCTGCAGGACGGCGGGAGGTTCCGGCTATGAGCAGCGGCCTCCGCATCGAATACCTGCCCCTCGACGGAATCAAGCGCGCCCCCCGGAACCCGAAGGAGCACGACCTCGGAGCCATCCACCAGGCGATAGCCCGCTTCGGGTACGTCATGCCGGTCCTGCTGAACGAGCGAACGGGACGGCTGGTGGCAGGGCACGGCCGACTCGACGCGCTGCTGCAGCTCCAGAAGGACGGGAAGACACCCCCAGAGAACATCCGGATCAAGGACGGGAAATGGATGATGCCTGTGATCCGGGGGAAGTCCTTCCGGACGGAGGCGGAGGCCGAAGCTTACCTCGTCGCCGATAACCGGCTCACGACACTGGGGGACTGGAACCAGCACACGCTTGCGGACCTGCTCGTGGATCTCGCCAAGGGCCCAGGGCTCGCGGGGACGGGCTACGACAAGGATGATCTGGACGAGCTGCTGAAGGACCTGAAGCGCCAAGAGGGCGGGGAAGATTCCGTCCCAGCGACCCCGAAGAACCCGGTGACCAAGCCCGGATGGATCTACCAGCTCGGCGATCAGCGCCTCATCTGCGGAGACTCTACAGACGCACGGGTCGTCGAGCGGCTGATGGGAGATCAGCGCGCCGCCCTGATGGCGACGGATCCACCGTACGGGATAGCCTACGAGGGCGGAAAGGACGGGGAAGGCGTGCGCCCCAAGGGGATCAGCGGCAAAGCGGGAGGCTGGACAGATATCGCGAACGACGTGGCCGACGGCCCGAAGCTCCAAGCCTTTCTGGAGTCCTGCTTCCGCGCGGCAACCGCGAAAGCGCTGCGTCCGAACGCTGCCTGGTACCTGTGGCACGCACACTTGACGCAGGGGTTTTTTGCAGCAGCAGCAGCAGCAGCAGATCTTCTACTTAACCGCCAGATTATCTGGGTCAAGCCCGTGCTCATGTTTGGGCGGGGGCACTACCACTGGAAGCACGAGCTGTGCTTCTACGGCTGGGTTAAGGGGAACCGGCCGCCGTTCTACGGCAAGCACAACCAGACCACGGTGTGGGAGATCACGAACGAGACTTCCCCGGCGAAGCGTAACCATCCAACCCAGAAACCGCTCGAGCTATTCCTGATCCCCATCCGCAACCATACGAAGCCCGGCGAGGCCCTGTACGAACCGTTCGCCGGTTCCGGGACCCAGATCATAGCCGCCGAGAAGACTGAAAGACGCTGTCACGCCATAGAAATCGCACCCGGCTACTGCGACGTTATCGTGGAACGCTGGGAGAAGTTCTCGGGCAGGAAGGTGCGCTTGCAGAAGCCCGTATAATAGGCCTATGGCATCCAAGAAGCGCCGGAAGTCCATCCGGCCCAACGGGAGACCGAAGTGGACCCCAGAGAAAGCGTGCATCGAGAAGAACCTCACCATGCACGAGCTGGTCGAGAAGTGCGTTGTGGCGAGGGGACAGGGGATGCAGAGCTTCGAGGAACTGGCTGAACTGGAGCTCGGATGCAGCGTGGATGCGCTCAGGGCGTACATGGACCGGGAACCCTTTTCCGGGTTTACCAGTGCCATCACGCGCGCGAGGACTACCCGCGTCGCCTACGTGAAGGGGAAGATGTCCGCCATCATCAACGATGACGAGCACAGGTACCAAGGACAGATGGTGAAGTGGTTCCTGGAACACTTCGGCGGCGAGGAGTACAAGCCGGTGACGAGGCTGGAGGGCACACCGGACAAGCCTCTCTTCGTCGGCAAGCCTGCGCCCTCAGTCCAGAAGTTCCTGAAGGACCTTGCGAAGGCCCGGAAAGGCTGAGGCCGAACCCTCACTCGAGGACGCGCTCGGCTCCGTCCTCGCCTTCGGGATCCGTTACCTTCCGCACCTCTACCGCCTGAAGCCCGCCCCCATGCACAGCGAATGGGACGCGATCGCCATGAACCCCGAGATCACCAGGTCCAACATGCAGGCGCACCGCGAGTCGGCGAAGACCACCTTCTGGGCCATCACTGTCCCCCTCTATAGGATCGCCATCTGGGCGTGGATGAAGAAGCAGGGGGAGCCGGACATCGACGAGCACATCGCCATATTCTGCTGGGACATGACGGACGCGAAAGCACGGGTCCGGCAGATACGCCGGGAGATCGAGACGAACGTCAGGCTCCGCGAGGACTTCGGCATCAAGCCATCCCGCAACAAGCAGCGCGTCTGGGGAGACGCGCAGTTCATCGTGGACGGCGCCCGCGACGTCAAGAACCCGACGGTCTACGCTTCCGGAGTAGGAGGCACGACGCCAGGCACCCGGCTCACCTGCGCCATCCTCGACGATACGACACACCCCCTGCACGTCCAGTCCCGGATCCAGCGTGAGAAGCAGCTCCACCTGGTGGAGGAAGTGGTGGAGCCGTCCATGCTCGAGGGCGCCCCGATCTATGCCATCCACACAACCTTTCACAACGCGGACCTCCCGAACACACTGGCGAAGAGGCCGGACACGTGGCACTCCCAGAAGTGGCCGCTCATCATCGACGAGGAACAGAAGCGCGTGCAGTGGCCCGAAGCGTTCCCTTGGGAGCGCGTCGTGGACCTCAAGAAGAAGCCCCTCGTGTTCGCCCGGCAGTACCAGCTCCGGGAAGTGCTCATGGAAGAGCGGCTGCTACCCATGCCTGAAGACTGGGACATCCGCCGGCTGGAGATGAAGGCCGGCGTGTTCTTCATCGACGGCGAACGCGTCCGGACGGTCATCGGAGTGGATCCCGCCATGACCGAGTCAGAGCTGAACCGGGGTTCCCGGACAGCCATCGTGGTCGGGCTGGTCAAGCCGACGAAGCACGTATTCATCCCGTGGATCAGGGTCGGGCGCTGGGGCCCGGATCGTGTCATGGAAGAGATCGCCAAGGCCCACATCCAGTGGAAGGCCGAGCGGACGTGGATCGAGAAGCAGGCCTTCGGCGCCGCATACCAGAAGATGCTTAACAAGCGCGGGATCCCGGTGCTGCCCAGCGACGCCGTCGGCGACAAGATGCGCCGCATAGTCGGGACCCTGAACCCGTACATGTCCACGCACATGGTCTACATCCTGTCGGCTTCCGACCAGGCCGACAACCAGGTCGCGGAGGGATGGGTTGAACTCCAGGACTTCCCCGGTGATACGATAGACATCGCGGACGCAATGGAACACCTGATTCGGAACGTGAACAGCGACCCGGTCTTCGCGGCGACGCCCCCGAAGAAGACGCTCATCTCCCACGTACTGCACCACACCGGCCAGCGCGCACGCTGGATCCCGAAGTACGACTGATGGCCTACTACCAGCAGGACTCGGTCGCGACACGCCTGGCGATGGACGGGAAGAAGCTCATGCGGGACCGCGTCGAGCTGCCGGCAGCGAAGCTGGCGACCGTGAGCTGGGACGCCATGAAGCGGGACCTCGCTGCCTACGCCCGCGGGGCATGGGACCAGCACGGGGCATCGGGCAGCGTCTACAACGCCGAGGCAGCACGTCG
>Ga0315285_10006744_pt1 | contig 11836 bp, 12 predicted proteins | sample YL17G09_36_MG_FD_203698 | JGI IMG/M metagenome (GOLD analysis project Ga0315285, IMG submission 203698) | Sediment microbial communities from Yellowstone Lake, YNP, Wyoming, USA - YL17G09_36 | ecosystem: Environmental > Aquatic > Freshwater > Lake > Sediment | place: USA: Wyoming | collected... | reverse complement strand
TTATTACCTGGGATTACCGAGGCCTTTATGACACCGCCCCACCCGAGGACCTGGAAAGCCTGCGGATGGAAAACCAGACCCGGGACCTGGAGATATTGCTGGAGGTGGAAAAGATCGAGAAAGCGATCATCGTCGGCTGGAGCATGGGGGTCCAGATCGTTTTCGAGCTTTAGCGGAGGCACCCGGAAAAATTCGCCGCCCTGCTTACGGTCAGCGGGGTCCCGGGCCAGGTTTTCAAATCGGTTTTCAAAAATCGCCTGATGAGAAAGGCCCTTCCTGTTTTCATCGAAGCCCTGATTCATTTCGGGGACATTCAGCGGCCGATTTTGAAATGGGCTTTTGACGCCGGGGTGGCTTTTCCCTTCGTTAAATACTCGGGCTTCGTGGCGAAGACGCTTCCGCGCGAGATCTTCGAGAGGATTGCCCGGGCTTACGCGGAACTCGACTTTAAAGTGTATTACAAAACGATGAAATTTATGGGTGAACACGATGCCTGCGACGTGATGGAGAGCGTCAACATGCCGTCCCTGATTATTTACGGCGGGCGGGATACCTTCACCCCGATGGAAAGGGCCGAGGAGATGAAGGCCCGCATCAAGGGGTCAGAGTTATTCTATCTCGAAGACGGGAGTCACTACGTGATGATCGAATATCCCAAGCTGGTGCATGAAAGGATGGAGAAGTTTTTTAAAGATAACGGGCTGGGATAGCTTTATCTTTAACTTGCCCTTTCCGGTGTCTTACCGCAGGGTGTCCTTATTTCCGTCATTCCACATCCCCAATCAAGTTGAGGACATGCTTGATGCGGCCGGCCCCGGACCGGATCGGGGCGAATAACGAATAAATGTCATCCCCGTGAAAACGGGGATCCAGACTTTAAAGACTGGATTCCTGGTCAAGCCAGGAATGACGGGGAAGAGCCCTGGATTCCTGCTGGAGTTTATCCCGCACTCTGATGCGGGACCGGAGACATCTCTTTATCCCACGGGAAAATCTCCCCCGCGCCCCTCTTTCTTAAAGAGGGGAGAAACAGGGCAGATCAGAAACTATAACGGAAACCCAGATAAGCGCTATCGTTCTGAGAATAGTTGCCGAAAATACTTTTCGACGGGCCGCTTAAAAAAACCACCCCGGCTACCAGTTTAATCGAATCGCTCCAGCTGTAATTAAACAAGACATTAATCAAATAGTCGCCAAATGTCGGGTTATAAGAGGCCTGGAACTCGGGCTGGAATTCTTCCTCTTCCCCGAAAGAGGTCCGGAAAAAAAATACGAGACTGGGGATGAACCTTTTGATTATGAAAATATTAATCGGGGCGCCGTTGACGGGATTAATGGTTTTTTGCCCCCAGTTTAAAATCAGGCTTTCCATGACCTGGAAATTGAGGTAATGCCGTCCGTTGAAAAGACGGTCGGCCCCCGCGCTGAATTGGAGAAAAGGCTTGCGGGTGAGGGAAAAATCCTCGTTCAGGAGCGAGATCTTTTCCTGGAAGGCGGCTTCCGCCCGGATCCCGAAACTCCGGAAGTTCGTGGAAAAATCCGCTCCCAGGATGTGGGTTCGATTGGTGCCCAGATGGTAAAGAGGGGAATAGAATAAAAGTTCCTGGGGGGTGAGATCCAGGAGGATTTCCTCACCGTTCTGACAGTTGCGGTTCCCCGCCCGGCATTGGGCCATGTTTTCGCGGGCGTACTGGATAAAGTCAGGATTGAAGTGGGGGAGAAAAAAGTCCTGCCAGGCATATAGATAGTCCACGCTGAAATCGAACCCCGCGCGCGTACCGGAAACCCGGAGCCCGGCCTCTCCGTTTTGCGGGCTGAACTTGGGGTAATCGGTGTTGTCAACCTGGATCAGGGTGTCTTGAACCCCAGCAAAGGTTTGCTCCGGATATCTCTGGATGTAGGCGTTGATCATGCGGGGGGTCATAATGAACCAGTTGTCGCCGGCCGGAGGCATGCGGATCGGTTCATAGAAGGGAATATAAATGCCTTCGATATTGAAGTCCCCGAGAAAATATTTGGCCCGGGCCATGAGAATGGGAAGCTTGGCGAACTCGGGTTCGGTAAAAATAAAATCCCGAAGATCCGCCGGATTCAGATTATCAGTCGGGCTCAAATCCGCCCGGCCCCAGCGGGCGACCTGCTGGCCCAGTTTAAGGTCCAATTTACCCAGGTTCAGGTTGGCATAGGCTTCAAAGAGCTCGGGCTGGTAATAGTAGGAAAAATCTCCTTCTTCAGTGGAAGAGGCTTTATAGGAAAAACGGCCTGACAAGGTCCAGTGAAGATTGGTCCGGGGATCGAAGTCGCCTTTCAGAAAAAAACCATTCCGGAACTCAACAATATTCTCCCGGGAGTTATCAAAACGCGTTTGCGCGTTCAGGCGGGAGTGAAAGAATCCACCCAGCCGGATGTTTTCATTTCCGCGGGAAAAAGAAGATTCCGAGGCGGGGCTTTCCTCTTCCTGACCCCAGGCCTGGCCGAAGCAGATCCCGGCCAGGAGCAGGGAAGGGAGCAGATAAAGGCGGATCAGGGCCGGAAATATCGGAGTTTTGAATTTCAACGTAAACTCAAAATTCCAAGATTAAACTTGAAATTCCCCGTGGTCTTGCCACGGGGTTACCTTATTTTTGTCATTCCCGCGGAAGCGGGAATCCAGTTTTTTTGGAAATCCCTGGATCCCTGCTTTCGCAGGGATGACGGACGACTTAAGAACATTCCTTAAGTCTGGAAGATTATTCGCTTCCTTCCCGGAGCGGAAGGGGAACCAGATACCAATCCTTTTTATCCGCTGCCGGGCTAAGCAGTTTCCAGCGATCGACCTGGGAGAAGGATTTTTTCAGAAAGAGGAGGTAATAACTCCGGATCTCTATAGTCACTCTGGCTTCTTCACCGTCAATCTCTACCCGCTTGATTTTAAAGCTCCGGATCCGAAAATCTTTGCTCCCGCTTTTTTCCAAATGAACGAAGGTGGTTACGAGATACTGGGAAAGATCATCCGGGTTCTGGAAAAAGCCGGTGATTACGTCCCGAATGTGATAATTCCGGATGTCTTTTTGCAGGAGGGTTTGATAGAGGGATTGTACCCGGGTTTTCAAATTTTCGGAACCGGCCTCGGCCCGGATGGAAAAGAGGAGGAGAAAAACCGTGAGGAAAAAGATCTGAAAAATCCAGATGATTTTGAGGGCGGTTCCCCGGAGTGGAAGGGGAGGAATTATCGCCGGGGAGCTGAGGGGTTTATTTGCAGTGCGCACAGTTTGATGATGAACAGGAAGAACAGCCCCCGGAGGACAGGGAACGGGCTTCTCCCCCGCTGTTCCGGCTCCGGGCGTGAAAACCGGAGAGGAGTTTCTGAACCCGGGGGGATTGGCACTTGGGACAGGCAATCCCGCTCTCCCCAACCTTGGAGCTAAGAACCAGTTCTTCGAACTCATTTTCGCAACCCAAGCAAAGGTATTCGAATATCGGCATGGTTGGCCTCCCGATAAAATCAGGGGGGAGCCGGGGTCTCTCCCCCGGGGGTGATGATTACCTGGCCGTCAATTACCTGGACCTCTCCCAGCTTGGGGATGGCAGGGTTCACGAGGTTTTCCGCTTGTTTTGCCTGGTGAAGATAGCGGGACCAGGGGGAAAGTTCGCGCAGATAGTAGAACCCGGGGGTAAGCAGGAGGCAAAGGAGAAGCGCAGGCAGGATGAATTTTTCCTTTTTGAGCATCAAGCAGAGGAAAAAGAGCAAAAGAAGAGTTGATCCGAAAATGAGTATGTAAAGCGAATAATGATCAAGTTTAGGATTAAGCAGGTTATTCCTGAACAGGTTAAATTGTTGCTGAATGAAATTTAAAATTATATCCATTCTAATGGTAAATTTACCGTTAATCCCTACTGATTGCAACTTGAACCAGGTCGGGATTTTTCATTAATAATAATGAAATTCGAGCGAATTCCTCAACTTTCAAGGTATCAGGTCTCCGCCCGGGATCGATCCCGGCCTGGTGGAGGATTTCCCGGGAGCTTTTTCCCAACCAGGGCCGGAGCGCGTTCTGCAGGGTTTTACGCCGGCCCTGGAAAGCATGTTTGAGGAGATTCTGGAAGACAGTGGGGTTGCCGATTTCCGCTTGGGGCTCTAAACGGGGCCGAAGCTTGATCAGGGTTGAATCTACTTTGGGCTGAGGGGTGAAATAGGAAGGTGGGATGGAAAAACAGATTTCGGATTCAAAGTAGAGAGAGGCCAGGACGGTAATCGAGCCGTAATTTTTTCTTCCGGGCTCGGCCGTAAGCCTCAGGGCGAACTCTTTCTGGAGCAGGAGGACCGCCAGGGTGAGAGATTCCCGTTCCGCCGCCAGTTTCTGAATCAGGGGCGAGCTGATTTGGAAGGGGAGATTGGCGATCAGCTTGACCGGGCGTTTCCATTCCCGGGCCAGTGCCAGAAAAGAAACCCGGAGGCCATCGCCTAGCTGAATTTGAAGGTTTTCCCGGGCGAGAAGTTCAGGGTCAATATTCCGGATTAGCGCCGGGTCGATCTCGAAGGCCACGACCTTTCCGGCCTTTTCCACCAGGTGGCGGGTTAATTCTCCCCGGCCCACCCCGATTTCCACCACCAGATCTCGCGAAGTGAGTTCGCCCTGTTCGGCGATGCGCTGCAGGATCCGGTTGTCCCGGAGGAAATGCTGACCGAGCCGGGCGGGGGTCATAACGAACAAATCCCAATCACCAAATTCCCCTTCGACTAGGCTAAGGGCCTGCAGAGCAGGCAATTACCAGGCAAATCAAATATTAAGTTCATTTATTATTTTTTCCTGGTTGATAAAAAGCCTCAATCGGGTAGGCATTGAGATCGAGGGCTGAGGTCAGGCCGGCCTGGAAGTATAAGAGTCCGGACATGGCCACCATCGCGCCGTTGTCAGTGCAGAGAGGGGGAGAGGGGAGCAGGAGCCGGACCCCGAGGGACCGGGAAAGTTCCGCCAGACGCTCCCGGAGCCGGCTGTTACAGGCGACCCCGCCGCTGGCCACGAACTGGTTGACTCCCTGCTGGCGGAGGGAGGTTTCGACCCGGGAGATAATCATATCCACCGCGGCTTCCTGGAAGGAAGCCGCCAGGTCGGAAACCTGGGAGGGGGAGAGCGGGGCGGGATGTTTCCGGGTTTCCAGGATTACCGCGGTTTTGAGGCCGCTATAGGAAAAATCCAGGGATCGGTTTTTCATTACTGCCCGGGGGAACGGATAGGCCCGGGGGTTTCCCGAGCGGGCGGCTTCTTCCAGGGCGGGGCCCCCCGGGTATCCGAGTTTCAGGAACTTGGCGATCTTATCGAAGGCTTCTCCCACGGCGTCGTCCCGGGTCCGGGCCAGGGTGGTATATTGGCCCAGTTTTTCCATCCAGATGATGGAACTGTGACCCCCGGAAACGACCAGACCCAGAAAGGGAAAATCAAAGTCGTATTCGAGCATCGCGGCGAAAAGGTGAGACTCCAGATGACTGACCCCCCGGTAAGGAAGGCCGGTGGCAAAGGATAGGCTTTTCGCCAGGTTAAAACCGACCAGGAGGGAGCCGATTAACCCCGGTCCCTGGGTTACGGCGATACCGGAAAGATCGGTGAGCCCGACTTCAGCCCGTTTCAGCGCTTCTTCGATAACCGGAAGGATCATTTTCAGATGGTTTCGGGAAGCGAGCTCGGGCACCACCCCTCCGAAGCGGCGATGAATTTCAATCTGCGAGGTGACTACGCTGGACCGAATCCGGGGCCGGACTCCGGAAGATTCGACTACCGCGGCCGCGGTTTCATCGCAAGATGATTCAATCCCGAGCACCAGCATGAATTTTCTCCCCCCAGCTTTCCAGGTCCGTTAAGGCCCGTTCGGTCAGCAGGCGGTACTTGGACTTTCCCCGCGCCGAAGTGGAAAGCGGCGGGAACAAGGCCCAGTTGATGTTCATGGGCTGGAAGTTGAGCGGGCTGGACTTGATCAGATGGTTCAGGAGTGATCCCAGGGCGGTAGTGGGCGGGGGCAGGAGCGGGTTTCGGTCCTGCGCGATCCGGGCGGCGATGATCCCGGCCAGGAGCCCGATGGCGGTCGACTCTACATATCCTTCCACCCCGGTGATCTGGCCGGCGAAGAAAACGCGGGGATTGGTTTTCAACTGCAGCGTCGGAATCAGCAGCCGGGGGGAATTGATGAAGGTGTTCCGGTGAAGGTTTCCCAAACGGGCGAACTCGGCTTCTTCCAACCCGGGGATCAGGCGGAAGATCCGGACCTGCTCGGGATGGGTGAGCTTGGTCTGAAACCCGACCATGCTGTACATCGATTTTTCCCGGTTCTCCGGGCGGAGCTGGACCACCGCGAAGGGCTGGGCGCCGGTTTTGGGATCGATTAATCCCACCGGTTTCATGCAGCCGAAGGCCAGGGTATCCACCCCTTTGGCGGCGAGAATCTCGATCGGCTGGCAGCCGGCAAAGGTCAGGCTTTTTTCAAAATCCCGATAGGGGACCTTCCGGGCGATCCGGATCGCCTCGATCAGCTGATAATACTGTTCCCGGGAGAAGGGGCAGTTGAGATAATCGTCCCCGCCCTTGTCATAACGGGAGGCGGGAAACACCTTTTCCCGGTTGATGGATTCCGCGTGGATAATGGGGGAGGTGGCGTCATAGAAATAAAGGTATTCCTCACCGGTGATTTTTTGAATCTCGGCCGCGAGCTGATCGGAGGTGAGCGGGCCGGTGGCGATTATCACCAGACCTTTGGCCTGCAGTTGCGAAATTTCTTCCCGGACCAGGGTAATTCCGGGGGCCGAGGAGATTTCCTCGGTGATCATCCGGGAGAATTTTTCCCGGTCGACCGCGAGGGCCCCCCCGGCGGGGACCTGGGTCTGATCCGCGGCGCGGATAACCAGGGACCCCATTTTTCGCATTTCCTCTTTTAACAGCCCCACCGCGTTTTCCAACGAGGTGGAACGGAGGGAATTGGAACAGACCAGTTCGGCCAGGTCCGGGTTGGTATGGGCGGGGGAAAACCGGTGGGGTTTCATTTCGTAAACGGTGGCTTTGACTCCCAGCCGGCTGATTTGGTAGGCGGCTTCACAGCCGGCCAGCCCCCCGCCAATGACGGTGATTCCCGATTTTTCCATCAGAATATTTATATTTCTTTCGTGCTGGATTGATTATCAGTTATGATTTTAAAATAATAGAAGGTGTTTCCGGTTTCAAATTAACGGCCTGAACATATAGGAAAATACAAAATGTTTTAATAAGTTTTAATAAGGATTAACCCGTTTATTTTCATGATCTTATTATGGAGTGCATTAGCTTGCTAATGCAATGCATCCCGCCAGGGACGGGATGCAGTCCGCATCAAAACCTGGAATATAAAACTGGAACACCCTCTAATTGTTTTTAGATAAGTCGGCAATCTGAAGCCGGGGTTCCAACGCAAGAGAATGAGAACGCTGGGAAAAGAACAGGTCATCCAACCCCTCACGGTTAAAGTCAGCCGCCGGTTGTTGCTGAAAGCTTTGGGTTACCGGGAAAAGATGGAACTTACCCCCAATGTCGAAGAGATTATCAAAGAGGTTTTGGCGGAAGGCGAGGATTTCCTGCATCCCCGGGGAATTTTTTCCCTTTTTCCTCTGGAAAAAGTGAATGATTCGGAAATAATTCTCCCCGAAGGGGTAAATTTTCAAACCCCCCGGATTGCCCGCACCCTTTTCCAGGTCGAAATCCTGGCGGTCATGCTGATTACCATCGGCCCGGAACTGGAGCGGGAGGCGGACCGGCTCTCGGAAGCCGGTCATCTGGCCAAGGCTTTAATCCTGGATACTTATGGTTCGGAGTCGGCCGAGGCCGCGGTGGGGGATCTCAACCTCCGAATCGACCGTCTGGCCCAGGAGGAGAAGAGAAGGACTTCATTCCGTTTCAGCCCCGGTTATTGTGATTGGGATATTCAAGACCAGAAAGAGATATTTTCCTTGATCCCCGGAGAAATAATCGGGGTGAAGCTTTCTTCCAGCCTGATGATGATTCCGAAAAAATCCGTTTCCGCGATTGTCGGGATCGGCCCCCGGGGCAGTCAGAAAAACGCCCGCCATTATCCGCCTCCCTGCCCGGATTGTCCGCAGCGTTTTCAATGTTTGAATCGGCGCTGAGCCCAGCCCTCGGTGTCATTCCCGTCCCGGATCAGAGTGCGGGATAAACTCCGGCGGGGATCCAGGAAAAAGTAATATAAAAATAAATATATGGATTCCTGCTTTCGCAGGAATGACGTTGAGGGACGGAAAGCAATTTGCCCACGGCTAATTTTAATAATTTCAATTGGTGAAAAAAGCCCTTCTTTTTTCCCTCGCAAATCAGGATATAATATTCACCAAGTATAAGGGAGGCAGCCTATGCCGATTTATGAGTATGTCTGCGATAAATGCCGAAAAAGGCAGAGTTTTTTAATCCTGAACACCTCGACGCCGTTCGCGGAAAAATGCCAGCACTGCGGGGGCAGCGGATTGACCCGGATCATGTCCCGGTTTGCCGTGGTCAAATCGGAGGAAAGCCGGATGGAAAGCCTGGCGGATCCCTCCAAGTGGGGGGACCTGGATGAGAAGGACCCCAAAAGCATGATGAAAATGATGAAAAAAATGGGCAAGGAATTCGGCGACGAGTTGGGGGGGGATTTCGACCAGACGATGGCGGAGGCCGAGGCGGAATTGGCGTCGGGGGGAATGGGAGCGAATGGCCCGGGTGGGAGCGGGGAGGAAAGTGGGGGCGGCGGGGAGGGTGTGGATTAATAATCATTCCGAAGGAGGGTGGAGATAGTGAAAAGGAATTCCAGATTTTGTCAGTTTGTTTTCGCGATTATCTGCGGTTTTTTATACCCGCTGGTTTCCTGGGCGGGAGAGGGAGAGGCCCCGGCGGGGGTTACCCAGGGCGTTCCCGCGGAGTTGGTCAAGGCCGGAGCGGTCCAGGGACTTTCCGCCCAGGATTGGAAAAAGATGGAGGCGGGGGAGATCGTCATTCTCAAGGAAATGAGAAGAGACGAAGGCAAAGCTTTTATCCAGTCCGCCCTGATTTTTCAGAAACCGATAGAAGAAGCGCACGGGCTTTTAACCCGGACCGAGAGACAGGAGGAATACCTTCCGCATCTGGACCGGGCCATCCTGGTCAAACGGGAAGGCAACCGGGATCTCATCGAATTCATCCTCCACTTCAGCTTTATCGATATTCGCTACCAGGTAAAGCATTACTACGGGGAACCCGGGGAGTACCGGATGAGCTGGGCTTTAAACCCGGATTTCAAGAATGAAATCGCCCAGCTCGAGGGCTACTGGAGATTCTACCGGCTCGACAACTCCCGGACGCTGGCCCGCTATGGGACCCTGGTCAAGGTCGGGCGGCTGATCCCGAAATTTATCGAAGAGGCTTTGAGCCGGAAGGACCTTCCCAAGTCGCTCGGACAGCTGAAAAAATGGGTGGAGTCCGGCGGAACCTGGAGAAAACCGGAATACAAGAAATAAAAAAAGGTCAAAGGTGAAAGGTCAAAGGAAGAAAAGTAAAGAAGTCAGGAAGCCTAAGAGCCTAAAAGTAGTGGCAGAGCTTGCTCGACGTAGATTGGTAGCCGCAGGCTTCAGCCTGCGAAGAAAACAAATAACAAAGTTAAAACCTGTAGCCAGTAACTAGTGTAGTGTGTCTAACGCTTCTTTACATTTGTGGATATGGATTTTTTGACCGTCATTCCCGCGAAAGCGGGAATCCAGGATAAAAAACCTGGAATTCGTAATAAAAATCTGGATTCCGGGTCAAGCCCGGAATGACAATAAGGGTAAAGGAATTTATGACTCAATACACTAGAGAGAACGTGGTGATGACAAGCAAGAATAAAACCGGACGGATACTGGAAAGAAGAATTTTGATCCTAGCAATTATTCTCTCGGCCTTCATCGGGTCGGCGGTCTGCCCCGCGTCGGCCGGAGAGGGGAAAATGTCGTCCCTGATTAACGAAAGGCTCCAGGAGGTCCTGAAAAAGGGCGTGGTGGTGATCGTGGAGGAACCTCCGGTCGAGCACAAGCAGTTTGTCACCGCGGGAATCTGGATCAACGCCCCCCGGGAAGAGGTCTGGAAACTGGTTACCGATTTCGTTCGCTACCCGGAGTTTTTCCCGGAAGTGGAAACCGTTATGGTGTTAAAAAGCGAAGGCAATGCCCGGGATGTTCTCCACAAAGTGAAATCCGGGATATCGGTTCTGCCCCTCCGCTTCAGCTATACCCTGCGCTTCGTCCTGGAACCGCCGGGAAGAATGACCTGGAGCCTGGTCGGAGGAGACCTGAAGTTTTCCGATGGTTCCTGGGAGCTTTATGAAATGGAGGGGGGGAAGGAAACCGTTGTTTTTTATCGGATCACCTATGAAATCGTTCCCAAGGGTTTCCTGGTTAAAACCGTGATTAAATACGTTTCGGAAAAAAACCCGGTTTTCGGGGTGGCCGCCATTTCCGCCACAGCCTTGACCGTGGTCAAGTCGGTTAAGGATGAGTTGGAAAAGAACAAATAGCCACCAGGTTCACCGTTCCAGGGTTCACGGTTCAAGGTTAGAAAAGGAAGAAGATTTTAGGGTTTGAAGAATAACTGTGAACGTTGAACCCTGAACCTCTGAAACCAGACAAAACCATGAAAATCCGTTACATAAAACATTCCACCCTGGTTATTGAATCCGGGGGGAAGAAAATCATCACCGATCCCTGGTTGGTCGGGAATTTTAGGTTTTTCCCGGCCCGGCCGCGCCAGGTCAAGCCGGAAGAGCTACAGGATTTGAATTTAATCCTCATTTCTCATGGACATGGGGATCACCTGCATGCCGAGAGCCTGGTCACGCTCCCCAAGCAAGCCCAGGTCGTTTCCCCGCGGGGTTTAAAGAACAAATTAATCAGGCTGGGGTTTCTGGAAGTGGTTGAACTTTCTCCGGGGGAGGAATTTTCCCTTCCGCCCGTGACCATAACCGCCGTACCGGCCCGGCACCCCGGCCAGTGCGTGGGTTATATGATCAAGGAAGAAAAAACAGTCTATTTCGCCGGCGATACGGTTCTTTTCCCGGGGATGAAAGAGATCGCCGCTCGGTTCAAGATCGACGCGGCCTTTCTTCCGATCGGCGGGGTCAGGATGCTCGGGTTCAAGCTGGGAATGGACCCGGCGGACGCCCTCCGGGCCGCCGAAATACTTAATCCGGGCATTTTGATTCCGATTCACTACGCCACCGTGCCCGCGATTACTTTTCTGTTTTCCATGTCGGGAAGCCCCGAAGAATTACTGCGGAAGGCCGGCCCGGGCCTGAAGGAAAAAATCCGGGTCCTCGCCGAAGGCGAAACCCTCGAAATCTAGAACCAACGTCCTGGGCGGTCCCTGAGGGCCGCCCTCAATCTATAAAAAACTTTCTCCCCTCCCCTTATTATCCAAGATGTTTGGTTTGTAGCCGCCCCAATTTATTTATCCCGATTTCAGAGGGACTTGTTCCGACAGCGGAGGGATGGGGCATTTGTTTTTGTTAAAATAAAAGTTTGGAACTCGAGTTGATCGAGAAGTAAAATCGGGGTCATAAAATCGGGGTCAAGCCTTACGTTTTGCCTTTTCAAAAATATTTTAAATCCCATTAGTAATAATCTGACACGGATTACACGGATAGGCACGGATAAAAAATTGGCTCTAATTGGGGTTTGAATTCTAACTCTCCCACCAGGGGAGAGGAGATTTCCGGGGGAAAGCGAAAGGCCAATAGCGATGGTTCCCGGCCGGGGGATTTTAAATTGGCTTTCTTACGGGTAAGGAAGGGAGTAAAATAAAAGAAAGGATCTGATTTGAGTAAAATCTCGCAAATTCAG
>Ga0315285_10006743_pt1 | contig 11838 bp, 10 predicted proteins | sample YL17G09_36_MG_FD_203698 | JGI IMG/M metagenome (GOLD analysis project Ga0315285, IMG submission 203698) | Sediment microbial communities from Yellowstone Lake, YNP, Wyoming, USA - YL17G09_36 | ecosystem: Environmental > Aquatic > Freshwater > Lake > Sediment | place: USA: Wyoming | collected... | reverse complement strand
CACCCGAACTGCCCATGATCCCCGTCGTTCCTGATAGTGTTTCCATCTTCTTGCCTCCCCCGCCCATCTACATTAATTTAACATAGGGGGAGTGTCCCAGTCATGTTGGCACAGAGGGAAATCGCATTTGGTTGTTAAATTTAATGTTTGATTTGGCTCGCTAAAATTCAGTTTGTGCATTCAATGGCTTAGGTCTTACCATGAGACATCCTCCCGCGACATCCCGGGCTTTCCTCCTATGGTGCTTGGCACTATTCATGCCTCTTATTTACTCCTCTGGAATTTATTTGTCAAGTCCTGATTCAGGCTGGCCCCTCGGCAAGCTCAGGGCAGGGGATTGGAATTCTGTCTTGACGGTAATTGGTGGCGACTGTAGCATAGGGACGGCGATAGAGGAAAGAAGGCGTTGTGTGCAGGTGTGGGCGCCTTCACCCCGTGCGATCGGATTGAGACGAAGGAGAAAGTAAGATGGTGAAGAGGGTTAAAAAGGGCAAGGAGCCTCGGAAGCGTTGGGACTGGACCGAGGGTGGCGGGGAGCGGGCGATTGAAGGCACGGGCGAATACCCGGTCATGTATATCGCCCTGGGTTCCAAGCCGAGGACTCAGCACCCGTTCAATTTATACCGGGACATTATGAGCATACCAAAGGCTTTGCGGGACACGCTCAAAACCATCCCTGGTCCGGTGAGCGAGGTTGCCGACTTTATCGTCAAGCGCAGGATCAAGCGGATCATCGGCACCGGGCTCGGAACCTCCCAGTTCGTGGCCATGGGAGTGGCCCAGGCGCTGGGCAACCTGGCCGGGCTGGACGGCGATTCGGTTGACAGCGGAGAGTTCATCTACAGCCGGCGCGACTGGGACCTGAAAAATTCCGCGTTTGTGGTTTTTTCGGGCAGCGGCCGCACCTTAGACTCCAACCGGGCCGCGGAAAAGGCCCGCAAGGGAGGAGCGCATATCGTGGCGGTGACAAGCGTGCCTTTCAGCCCGCTCACGAAAATATCCCACAGCACCATCGTTTGCGCGGGCGGGTTTGACACCGGCGGCTCGGATACCTTCCACTACGCCACGCGCATGGCCGCGGGAGTGCTCTTGGGCCTGGAGCTCGGCAAGCGGCTCACGCCCAAACGCTGCGATTATGACAAGCTGCTTGGACAGCTCTATTCAGTCCCGGACTGGCTGGCCAAAAATTCCGCGGCGCTCGATGCCCGCTGCCGGACCATCGCCAAGAGGCACAAGAACGCCCGGTGCTTCATCACCGTGGGCGGCGGCCCGAACGTGGCCACCGCGGAGGAGTTTGCGCTCAAGTTTGACGAGATGGCTCACGTCCCGTGCAAGGCCATGTGCCCGGACCGGCACATCCACGGCGCACTCGGGCTGACCGACGAAAGAATCCCGACCGTTATCATCGCTCCCAAGGGGCCGAGCTATCCCTGGCTCAAGCAGATCGCCCAGGCAACCGTGGGCCTGAAAACGCCCTCCATCGGAGTGCTCTGCGAGAGCGACGCCGAGATCGCGCCCATGATGGACTACGTGGTCCGTCTCCCGGACCTGGACGAAAACATCTTCACCGTGCCCGCGACTTTCGCGGCCCAGCTCATTCCCTATTACTGCGCGGTCGAACTCGGAGACGTGAACCCCGACTGCCAGCGCGCAAACGTCCCCAAGCACGCGCGGGTTTGGATGCAACTCTTCCCGCGAGGGTCCCACTGATGAAGAATCTTTCCGAATCGCCGCGCCGAAACGAAGCGACCCTCTCCCTTGCCCTCCCCCCTCCCAGGGGGAGGGAGGCGGTTTTTAAACACGCTGCCAGATCCATTGACGTAATCGCAGTCGGGACGCTCAATGCCGACGTCATCATCATCGGCGACGCGCCGAGGAACATCAAGCGACTCAACAACTGGGTGGCGCCATCCAAGGTGGAAATAATGACCGCGGGTTCGGTCGGGTACGCCGCGATTGACCTCGCCCGGCTCGGAATGAAAGTGTCCATGTTCTCCACCGTGGCCGACGACGCGCTCGGGCAGCTCATCGTCTCATCGCTCAAGCAAGAAGGGATTGACACCCGCGGCCTTTGCGCGGAAAAAAACACCGCCTCCGGCATCGGCGTGTACCTGCTCTTATTCGGGAGCCGGAAGCGGCCCCTGACCGGGAGGCTGGCCACCCACGGGCCGTGGCCCAAAAAAATATCGCGCGAACTCCGGCAAAGACTGGCCAAAGCAAAACTCCTGCACTGCGGCGGATACCTCCATTACCCCGACCGCTGGGGCGCGCCCACCGAAAAACTATTCGCCGCGGCCAAGGCCTCCGGGGCGATCACCTCGCTCGACCCCCAGTTCCCGTTCGGAGAGGCAAACAAGCCCTGGCTCAGGCATTTCGGCAATTTGCTTAAATACGTTGACATTCTTTTCACGGACGAGGATGAGGCGGCATCGATCACGGGGATAGATGATTTGGAAACCGCCGGCCGATACCTTTTGGATCAGGGGCCGGAACTAGTGGTGGTGAAGCAGGGGGCCAAAGGAGCGTTGCTCATCTCGCGCAAGGAAAAGATATTCCAGCCCGCGTTCAAGGTCGCGGAATTCACGGATTCCATCGGCGCCGGCGACGCCTTTGACGCCGGAGTCATCTTCGGCATCATCAAGGGCATGGGCCTCAAAGCCGCCGCCCGCTTCGCTTCCGCGGTCGCGACCCTCACCCTTCAAGGCATGGGCGGCACCCAGACCGCGCCAAGCTTCCAGCAGGTGAAGAATTTTCTAAAAAAGGATGAAAGATGGCGCTGATTGACGAGTTGGGAATAAAGCCGAGTCCGGACTTTGAGGGCCGGATGAAGAAGGTGTTGCTCCGGCAGGGGCTTCCGGACCGGGTGCCGTTCTACGAATTATTTGCGGACAAGCCAATCAAAGACGCGATCCTGGGCAAGCCCACGCTCTTTCCCAGCTTGTTGCCCTTTGGCGATCCGGTCAAGCTCATCCCCAACGAGGTCGAATACTGGCATAAGCTCGGGTACGACTACGTCCCTGCGGCGCCGGCCTACGGCTTCGGGATGAGAGTATCGTCCGCTCCGGATACCGCGGCCCCGGGCGTCCGGTTCTGGATGAATGAGTCGGGCGAGGGCCTGATCAAGGGCCGGGAAGACTTTGAAAAATATTTCTGGCCCGACCCGGACCAGACCCCCTTTGACATCTTCGATGCGTTTGAGAAACACCTGCCCGAGGGCATGGTGGTCTTCGGCCAGACCGCGGGAGTGTACGAGAACGTGGTCTGGCTGCTCGGCCATCAGAGGTTCGCTTACATGATGGCCGACGACCCGGAGCTTTTGCAGATGATTTTTGACAAGGTGGGTTCAAGCCTGGTCCGTCTGATCGAGCGGATGGCCGAGCGGCCGTTTGTCGGCGCCATCCAGATGGGGGACGACATGGGCTTCAAGACCCACACCACCATCTCGCCCGCGGCGCTCCGTCAATACGTTTTTCCCTGGCAGCAAAGAGCGGTGGAAGCGGTTCACAAGCAGGGCAAGCCCTTCATCCTTCATTCCTGCGGGAACCTGGAGCGGGTGATGGAGGACTTGATCGGGCTCGGGATCGACGCCAAGCACTCGTTTGAGGACGAGATTATTCCGGTCTCGGAGGCGAAGCAAAAGTGGGGCAAGCGGGTTGCCATCCTGGGCGGATTGGACATGGACTTTCTCTGCCGGGCGACTCCGGAGCAGGTTGAGGATAAGACCCGGCGGCTGATCCGGGATTGCGGCCAAGAGGGCGGCTGGGCGCTCGGGACCGGGAACACCGTGGCCAATTACATCCCGGTCAAGAATTTCCTGGCCATGATCAGGGCAGGGTGGCGCTCCGGGAAATACCCGCTGTCTATCTGAGCACCGGTTTGCCTTTCTGGTCCAGGTATTTGGCCTGGATGGTCAGGCCGCGGGTGTCAAACAACATCTTGATTTCCGCCACCGGAGTGTAACCTTCAATCCGGTACTTCTTGATCTCCCGGTCCTTATCGAAAAATTTGGTGTCCACAGGAAATCCCCGGCGGTCGCGCGCGATCCAGATGCCCGCGATTTTCATGTCCTTGCGGTCCACCAGGCTGCCTCGGGCGTCGTAGAAGGTCACTTCCGCCACTCCGTCCAGCTCGTCGTATTTGAAGCGGATAGTCGAGGCGCCCTTGTCCCGCGGCTGGGATATTTTGTTGTCGCCGGCGTAGAAAGTAATTTCGGTCAGGTTGCCCCGCCCGTCATACTTGGCTTTGTATCCGGCAAAAGGCTTGTCGTTGGCGCCGTAATACCATTCCTCGATGATGTTCGCGTTGTTGTCAAACTTTTGCACGAGCTTGGCGGCTTTCACGGCCGGCTTGGAGCTTGGCACCGGCCTGCCTTTTTCGTCCAGATACCGCCTTTCGACCGTCAAGTCCTTATGGTTAAGCAGGATTAGCTCAAAGGCCGCGCCGGCTTTGCCCTTTTTGAGCTCGCCGGTTTTGTCGTAGTAACTTTTCTCGGCGCAGATCCCGTTCTCATCATACTTGTATTTGACCATTGCCGCGTTTTCAGGAATGCTGTCTTTGGGCTTCTCGTCCGCGCCGAAGAAACCGGCCTCGACCACATCGCCGGCTTCGTTATACTTGTAGCGGTTAATGGCCGATCCGGTTTCCGCATTCGCTTTCAATTTCCGGTCTAGACCATAAAAGCGCTCTTCAATCAGGTTGTGGTTCTCGTCATAGGTCCTTTGGATGCGGAAGACGCCCTCCCCGCCCTCCACCGGCTTCTCCAGGTTCGGCTCAACCGAATACAATGACTCCAGCTCAATGATCCGGCCGCCATCCTGCTGGTATTTCAGGCGCGACTCGTAGAGATGCATTCTCCCGCCGTTCCGGTTGTAATCGCGGACTTTGGCTGCGCGACCCTGGTCATCGGGGGTAAAGACAAACGAAGAGTGATGATATTGATCGCCGGCCGGCTTTCCGAAGTGGTCCAGATAAGCCAGGTTCAGGATGCGGCCCCTGGAATCAAACCGAATTTGCCATTGCTCGATGCTGTTGTTCTCGAAGGCCCTTTGCTCAGCCACTGCGGCAAGCGAAACCAATCCTTCCCCAACCGTCGTTATCGGCAGCCGGCTCCTGGGGATAAAAACAATCTGTTGCAGGTTGTCGCCGCCGATTACCTTTTCACTGGGATCGGAATCGTAGAAAAGGAAATTGCCTTCCAAAACCCAGTCAACTCTTTGCAGCTTGCCCTGATCATTGTAGGCGAAGCGAGCGCAAACAGCCTTCTTGCATTTTTCCTCGGTGGCTTCATGCCTGCCCGTGAAAGCATGGGTGACCGGGTCAATGCCGGCCTGCTGGAAATACTTGAAGCTCTCGGCGCCGCGGCCAAGGACCGGCAGCAGGAAAATCAAAGCCATCAGTCTGTATCCACGCCTCATTTTTCCCTCCTCGAATTCCGTTGCTAAAACGGGAAAAGCACTTAGGAGAAAATTATACCGCCCAGCCAACGGTTGTCAAGAACCGGCGGATCGCCATGCCCAAATAGCAATTTCCGCGTCCGGGCATGACTGACCCGCGGCCATGAAGCCGGCGATCTTGCCCTTTGGCCGCAAATTTTCCGCTTTAAAATCACAACCCTTAGTGGCATTTGAAAAAAAATTACCACCTATTGATTTTTTGCTTGACAAGTTATCTTAATTATGCTAAATATTAGCAAAGTTAACCTAAATTTGGCAACAGAGGAGACCGGGAGTGAAAGATGAAGATTGACAATTTTCGCTATGACCCCTGTTATCTTCCTGCGGTGCTCAAACTCACCAGCGAGTTGAAAGGGCTGAAAGACGAGCGGATCGATAACCTTCTGGACGACACCTTGAGCGAGTTCAGCATCAGCCACGAGGATTTCCAGCGTTACATCGAAGCCCACCGGGGGGAGCTGGAGGAAGAGGCAAGGAAGATCGAATTTTAGGAGTCCATCTGCGAGGGGCTGCTTTGCTTGCGGATTTGGATTCGCCAGGGTGCGCATGCGGAAGCTGAGGCTGAATTGGAAGCTGTCCCTGGCAGATGGGCTTCTGAGCGAGGAAAGAGCAAGGGGTATGCGGGCGATACAAGGTGTCGCCTTTTTTCCTGCCGTTGTCCGCTCTGGCAGAATCGATGCGGCATGTTAGAATCGAACCTGGATGAAAAAGGAGCTCTCGGTCGGGATTCTGCTCAAGCTGGGACAGGAGTTCACGCTTGAGCGGAAGCGCGCGGAGTGGCTTTATGATTTTTCGCTCCGGCCGGGCGCGCTGGTGAGCTTGCAGGACCAAAGCGGTCAATGGTTCCGGTGCCGGATCACAAAATATGAGCCTTTGCTGCTCCGGGCGAAGGCCTTTGAGGAAATGGCATATCCCGCGGAATCGGAGTTGTTGCTCGTGCTGCTCCAGGCGGTGCCCAACAAGGAGCGGATGGAGTTGATTATTGAAAAAGCGGTGGAACTGGGAGTGGACCTGATCCAGCCTTTTTTCTCGGCGCGCTCTTACCGGCTTTCAGACCTGCCTCAAAGCAAGTGGCGGCGCTGGCAGGAGCGGGCAAGGAAGGCGAGCGAGCAGTGCCGGAGGGGCATGGTCCCCAAAGTGGCCGCGCCGCTGAAACTTGAGCAGGCGGCGGAGGTCATAAAAGACGCGGAACTCAAGCTGGTGCTCTATGAAGGCGAACGCGAGCGCGGCTTGAAAGAGATTCTGCAAGAGCGCGGGAAAGCGAGGAGTTGCGTTCTGGCCTCGGGCCCGGAAGGAGGGTTTGCGCCGGAGGAGATCGTCTTGCTCCAAGCCCGGGGGTTCACGCCGGTGTCGCTGGGCGGAAGGATTTTGCGCGCGGAGACCTCCGCGGTCCTGGCGGTCGGCATCGTGCAATTTTGCCTGGGGGACCTGGGGAATAGCAAGCAGGCCGGGACTGAATTTTCTCGCGCAACGCAATAAATAGAATTGGTCAAGAAACACAAATACCTGCTGATCGCCGGGGCTGTGCTGGCGATACTTGTTTTTGATCTGCTCGTCTATTTGCGGCCTGATTTCTGGAGCCACAACTCCGAGTACCAGTGGCGGGTGCTTTGGCACGGGAAAAAATCAGCGGCGGCAGGGGTGTTCCTGCTCTGGAGCGCGGTCATCAGCCTGGCGTTCCTTGCCGGGAAAAGAATTTCGGCCCGCCTGGCCGGAAGAAAACAAGACCTGTTCGCCGCGAGCTTGATTTTCGCGCTGGCGGTCGCGAGCCCGCTGGTTTTTTCGCAAGTCAACCAGTTTGGGGCCCATGAACTGCTGGTGAGAGTTTTCGTGAAGGACCACACCGGCTACTTTTCCGACGCGGTCAAATTTCGGGGCGCGGAAAATCTGGCTCGGGCCTACAAGCACGATTTGATGTCGGTCTCAACCCACGGCCGCACTCATCCGCCGGCGGCGGCCCTGATTTTTTCGGGGCTCAACCGGGCGGGGCGGTGGGAGGCGTTGCAGGGACTTTACAAGGCGCTTGTCAACTCCGGGGTCCGCGGCCGGCTGGAGGAAAACTTTGGCGTTGGCGTTGCTGAACAAACCGGGGGCATGCTCGCTCTCTGGATGATGGTTCTGGCCGGGGCAATCTCGGCAACGCTCGCGTATCTGTTGCAAAGGAAATTTTTCACCGTGGACCTGTGCCTGGTTTCAGGCCTGGCGCTGGTGAGCATGCCGGCGTTCTCGGCAAAGACGCCGGTGATGGACCAGGTCTTCGCGGTCTTTATTCTGGCTGCGGCGCTGGTCTCGGTGGCGGGAGAGAAAGGGAGGATCTGGCAGGGGCTGGCCGCGGGTTTTCTGGTCGGGACCGGAATCTGGCTGTCGCCCGGAGTCTGGTCGGCCATGCTGCTTATACCGCTGATGGTGATTGCCAGGGACCTGGGCTTTGCCCCGCGCAGGAAAATTCAAGAGGTGTATGAATCAGTCATGACCGTGGGCCTGAGCGCGGTCTTGGCGGCCGCGTTTATGGTGGTGGCTGGTTCGGCTTTGCTGAAAGTCAACTATCTGGACATTTTCTCAATTAACCGCATGGGCTGGTACATCAATAACGTCGGCTCGGGAAGGGTGCATGCCTGGAAATGGATCCTGTTTGATCCGTATGAGTATTTTTTCTGGGCGTCCGTTCCGATTTTTGCCGGGTTCTGCGTCAAGCTCTTGGCCGAAATCAGGGAACTGCGCATACCTTTGGCATTCGCCAAACCGGACAAATTCTTCTTTGCCGCTGTTGCATTTGCCGCCATTCTTAATGCTTCAGGGCAAGTCTGTTACGAATCCCCGCGATTATGCTGGTTTTTTTTGCCGATCATTGCCAATTTGAGCATCGCAGGAATTGCTCATCACACGCAAAATTTGCATAGCAGAATTTTGGGCGCGTTTCTTATCCTGGTCACCATGCAAACTGTTCTGGTGGCACTAATATATTGACTTCTATTACAAATCTGCAAACATTCTTGATGCCGGGCCGTAATTGAAACCGCCGGCATAATCCTTGCAAATTTCCAGCTATGAACATTTTGCTTAATCGAACATCCAGCCGCATTAGAATAGAAACAGTAGTGACTGCTCTGTCAATTTTTAGAACAACGATTCAAATTTTGAATTTGGATTTGTGCGGGCAGGGCATGTTTTATATCTTAACCTATTGAAACATTTGTATAATTTATAAAACCGGGATTGGAGGAAATGCTGCCGGATAGCAGGTTTTACCTGGCAGGTAATATTCGTTTAGCTGCCGCGACTCTAATTTGACGGGCTTTTGGCACGGCAGATGCAAGCTCCCTTATTGGAGGCTGACAATGACAGGAAGAACAAGAAATTCGGGGTTCAGCATAATTGAGGTCCTCACGGCTTTGGCGATTCTGATGATCGGCCTGATGGGGATAATCAGCCTGCAGGTCGCGGCGATTCATTGGCTGGGCCAGGCCAAGCACCGCACCGCAGCCATGCAAATAGCGGTGGATGCGCTGGAAATGCTTAAGACAAGCCCTGTTCATGTTTCCAATCCGATGGAGGCCGGAGATCCAGCGGTGATACTGAATGATGCGAAAGGCGCCCCCTTGGTTGACGTCAACGACGTTGCGCTGCTCAATGACAAAGTCATCGCCGACGGGGTTCTTACCTGGCACGTCCTGGCTCCAGCTTCCTCCAGCGGGCAACTCGAGCCGACCGGCACTTGGCGCCCGGATTTTCCTTACGTGGTGATCTATGGGGTTGAATGGGGCGGTGCTTTTGGCAGCGCGTTCGTGTCCTCCGCAGGCGCCACCGGAAATGCCGCGGCCCAATGGCCGGAGTACCTCCCCGGCCCCCTGGAAATCTATATTGAGGTCTGGGCGGGATGGGTTGAACTCGGCGACAAGCCCAATACAACCGCCATACCCGCGCCCACTGGAAACGCCTATTATTACAATCTGGCGGGCGGCATAGGACAGTTCCCCGCGGTTTTTCCCAAACACAAGGTCGTCGTGAGAGCCATTCGCAGGATGTGGTAGGAGGAACAATGAGCAGCGCATTGAACAAGGGTTTAGGCGGCGCGCGAGAAAAAGGCTTCACCCTGATCGAGCTGATGGTGGCGCTGGTCCTTTCCTTCATCGTGATTTACGCGGCGATCGATTTTTTCAGCAACCAGCAGAAGGTTTTCCGGACCCAGGCCCAGCAGGCCCGAAACCAGGCCAACATAAGACTGGGCCTTTACTACCTTGCTCATGACCTGAGCAACGCCGGGTTCGTGGGCACGCCCTTCGGGGTGGAGGCCCCAATGTTCAAGGAGAAGGTCGCCACCTTCCCCTCAGGCACGGGCGGCACCAGCGTGGCGGTCCCGGTCCGGCCGTTTGATTTCAGTTCCGATGCGTTGATACCCGTGCTCGCGTACCCCTACAGGGACAGGTATGGAAATGCCGTAGCGGGCGGCCATACCGTGGACGCCGTTGAAATCTGGGCCAATTTCATTACTGACGAAGGCAATGGCGGCCGGCTGGTCCAGAATGTGCTGTCCGGAGGCGGGGTGTTGTATGCGGACACGGGCAAGCTCTTTGAATTTACGACGCCCCAGTGCGACTATGTCGCTGATTCCTGCACCACCATCGCCGTCGAGCCGATCGGGGTTGTGGTGACCAACCAGGACGGCAAGGGAGAATATTTGACGGTAAGCAGCGTGACCGTCGGCGGCGGTCAGGCCACAATCACCACCTCAAGCCTTTCCTCCAGCTACCAGGCCAATTCCTACGTGGGTCCGGTGGTGAAGAGGGTATATTATTTGAAACAAATAGGGGATATTCGCTGGCTGATGCGGAGGGACTATTACAGCGGCGTCTTCACGGACATGAAGATAGCCGAAGGGATACAGGACATGCAGTTCACTTTTGACCTGGTCACCCCGATTGTCCCTGTCCCGGACGAGCCGCCCTTCGAGCAGATAGAAACCGGGGTGGACCCGCTGGTTGGCGCCGTTGACCCGGTGTTCATCAAGAGCATTAACGTGGAGATGACCGCGCTGGTGTATGACGTGGAATTGAAGAAGCCCACGCCCATGGTGATGAACCGGCGGGTCAGGATCGCCAACCTTGGCGGGCATCCGCTGCTCAGGGCGCCGCCGGAGGAAGGAGAGTAACATGGACAGATGGAAACGGCTTTTCACGGAGAGGCGGGAAGAGGGCGCGGCTTTGGTCATCGCCATAATCCTGCTCACCGCCATGGAGTTGCTCGGGTTCGCCCTTACCACCTTGAGCGAAATAGACTACAGCGTCACCGGCAACATGTTAAGGAGCGACCAGGGGCTTTATGCCGCGGAGACCGGGGTGATGCTGACCATCGCCGACATTGAGGAAACCCCGGATTTGTACGCGAACCTGGACGGCGGCACCTGGCTTTTCAGCTGCCGGTTCCGGGGCAAGAACCAATGCAGCGTTGTCAACACGGACCCTCTGCCCCGGTTCCGGGTCAACATCTTCAATTATGGCATGGGCGGCAACCCGGGCGTGCCGCTTACCGCGGGCACCATGGTTTACCTCTACCACATAAACAGCATCGGGATCGCCGCGGTGGGCCTGGAGCGGCGCATCGTAGTTGAAGCCGGTATTTTGGGCAAAAGTTACTACCAATTTCATCCCGGGAACAAACTGGCGGTTACCGTGGCGGGGTACTAATGGGCTCATATGACGGAAGGGGGTACTGAAATGAAAAAAAATCACAGGCAAATATGGCTGGCCGCCGCGGCATTGGCCGCGGGGTTGTTCTGCTCGGCCCAGGCCCTTGCCGCCAACGCGGAACTACCCTTTTACTCCGGCAAGATGGCCAAGCCCAACGTGCTGCTCCTGCTCGACCTCTCAAACTCCATGAGGCGGGGGACTGACGGCACCGTTAAGATTCCCCGCAGGATTGACGTCCTCAAAGACGTCCTGACCTCGGCCGGCGAGCCCGTGATGTCCGACGCCTCGGCCAGCGCCAAGCCGGTATACAAAGGCGACCGCGGGGCCAAGACCACGGTCTGGGACGACATTTTCAACTCCAATGCCAGCCCTCCGCCTTTTGTGAAAATCCTGCTGGTCCAGTATAACAGCACCACCGGGGTCTATAGCCTGTGTCCCCGAAGCTACTATGACTCCCAGAAAAAGCCGTTCACCGATGAAAAGTTCTACTTTGCCTTTTCCGACTGGCGGGACGCGAGTTTCATCGACCCCACAAGCCAGGCATATTTTTATCTGCAGTGGTCAACCTATACCCTGGACCGGTTCCTGGTCGATGAAAACGCCCGCTACATCAAGCAGAAAGCAATCACCGAAATCGTGCTTGACCCGAGCTCAACAACCCCGACCAAAACCTACAACCGCACCGTGTATGAGTCCGA